>SXGT01885413.1_pt1 | contig 15559 bp, 10 predicted proteins | sample 3176221 | NCBI WGS metagenome assembly SXGT01 (sample SAMN11356862, study PRJNA531348) | freshwater metagenome | isolation source: freshwater sample F1-120 | place: China: Fuxian Lake, Yuxi | collected 2017-12-25
AGCACGACGTTGGCGAAGACCGGCCCCGCGCGCAGCGTGAACGTGCCGTCGCGCGGAGAGAGCACGTACGTCCCGGTGATGTCGGCCGGGAGGAGATCGGGCGTGAACTGGATGCGCCGCGCGCTGCACCCGAGCGCCGTCGCGAACGCCTTCACGAGGGTCGTCTTGGCGACGCCGGGGACACCCTCGAGGAGGACGTGGCCCCGCGCGAGGAGCGCCGTGAGCATGAGATCGAGCGCGCGCCCCGAGCCCACGTAGGTGCGGCTCACCTCGCGTCGCAGGTCCTCGAGGCGCTCCTTCGCGGCGCCGATCTCGTTGTGTGCCACGGCGCTCACGTCTCGGCCCGCCTCCCCGCTTTCGCCGCGGCGCGCTCGGCCGCCTCGAGGACCACGCGCACGTCGCGCGCGCATGCGATCACCTCGGCGTCGGAGACGCGCGAGGGCGCGGACTCCTTCTTCCCGAACAGGAGCACGGTCTCCACGCCCGCGAAGCGCGCGAGGAGGCTCCGCAAGAGCTGCCGCGTGCGCGCGTCGAGCACGCCTCCGGCCTCGACCTTTCCGAGGAGCGCCTCGTGCGACGTGGTCCCTTCGAGGCCGAGGAGGGCGGTGAGCTTCTCCTCGAGGGCGTACTTGAGCTCGAGGAGCGCGATGAGGCGGGTGGCGGTCGGCGACGCGACGACCGCGGCGTGCCCGGCCAGGCCTCCCTGCGCGACGAGCGGGATCGCGCGCGAGAACCGCGGCGCGAGGGGCTTGTGCACGCGCCCGGCGCGAGAGCCCGTCCACGTGACGAGCGCGAGGCCGAGCGCGACCGATGCGCCGAAGAGGAGCCAGGCGGGCATCCCTTCGCGGCGCATCGCGGCGAGCGTGTCGCGTGCGACACGCAGCTTGTCTCGAAGGGCAGAGAGGGCGTCGTCGTCCCCGAAGGTGCCCTGCTGCCTGAACGCGCCCGACGCGATGAAGAGCCGTCCGCCCCGTGATCCCCAGGTGTCGTCGTCGACGGCGTAGCGCACGAGCCCGCGAGCCAGCGCCTTGTTTCCCCCGTAGCGCAGCATCGCGTTCATGACGATCGACGGATCGCCCACGACGAGCAGGCGGCCCTGGCCGACCGCACCCGCCACGGCGATGATGACGTCGGGCTCGCCCACGCCCCGTACCCGCAGCACGGGCGAGAGGTCTGGGTGCTTGAGGCCGGTGGGGTGGTTGGTGACGATGCGCTGAACGTCCGCGACCACGGGGTGCAGACTGGCCGGCTCCGCGATCGCCAGCTGGGGGTTGTGGCGGAGCGTGTCGGCCGGGCGGCGCGGGATGGGGACGCGCTCCATCCCGAAGTGCGCGAGGACGCCGTCGCCCGCGCCGAAGTCGTCCAGCAGGATCACACGCCCCCCCGCGCGCATGAACCGCGAGAGCGTGTCGGCGTCGACGGTGTTCTCGGGGTAGAGGAGGAGCAGTCCGTCGCCCGGCCGGAGCTCCCGGAAGTCCAGGTCCGACGTCACGACGACCTTGGCCCCGAGCTCCGCGCGCGCGAGGTCCACGAGGTCGGCGCAGCCCTCCCAGTCCCGCCCGGCCAGATCGAACGGCCTCGCGTGGGCGTCCGGGGCCAGAGCGAGGCCCAGGAGCACGCAGGCGGCGGAGAGGGCCGCGCAGAAAATTCGGCGAGCTACTTGCCCGCCGTGGGAGATTCGCCCCACCCTTTCACCGGCAGACAGCCACGTTCGGCGCCCACCCGCGGGGCCCCGTCGCGGTCCCCTTGACCCCTTTCGGTCCATTGCTAGCCTGAAGTAGACCACGCAGCCTCTTTCGACGGGACAAAAAGCACAGCCGGAAAGTTTCGTTCCTTCACGTCCTGGATCCGTGGACGTACCACGCTCCAGGGTCCTCGAACGGGCCTCGGGCCGAGGTGGAAAGACCCATGCTCCCACCGTTCATCATCGAGCAGATCAGAAAGCGCGAGGAGGAGGAGCGCGTGCGCTACGAGCAGCCTGCGCTCGAGCTCCCCGTTCCTCGCCCGAGCGCGCCGCGCCCGGATGCCCCTCAGGAGGACGACCCCCACCGTGGGTTCGTCATCCTCGACCTGTAGGGAATCGCCTCCACGTGCCACGTTGGTTCACCACCCGCAAGCCACTGCATTTCCATCGACTTCGGATCTCGGGAGCACTAGGCTCGGCCCCCCGATGGTGGGCTCGCTCCGTAGATTAGCTTGCGTTTCCGCGATGTTGGCGGTGGCAGCCCCCGCCTGCTACGCCACCGACAACGGGACGGCGCCGCCGCCCGACAAGCTCTACTTCCCCGTCGGGATGGCCGTCTCCCGCGGCGGGAGCGTCCTCTACGTCGCCAACTCCGACTTCGACCTGCAATACACCGGCGGGACGATCCAGTCGTACGATCTCCGCCTGATCCGGCGTCACGCGCTCCTTGCCATCGAGGACCCCGCGGATCCCAACCTGCCGCTCGCCTTCCCGCTGGCGCCCGGGGCCGCGCGGGGCGGGTGTCCCGGAAACCCTCCCGGCACGCGGCCGGGCACTGGAACCCGGCAGCCGCTCGGCGAGACCTGCTCTCCCCCGGTCGACTCGACCCGATACGTGCGTCGCGCCGTCACGATCGGTGCGTTCGCGAGCGATCTGCAGCTCCTGAGGTCCGAGCGGACACCGCTCTCCTCGCTGGAGCGCTTCGCGCCGGAGCAGCAGGGCGCCGCGACGGGCACGCGCCTCTTCGCGCCCGTTCGAGGCGACGCGAGCCTCACGTGGATCGACATCAAGCCCGACGACCCCTTGATCGCTCCCCCGGAGGATCCCGCTGCCCCGTACGAGCCGTTCGAGCTCTCGTGCGGGGCGACCGCGCTCGGAGGGCGTTGCGGCGAGCGAAACCGCGCGGGACGCGTGACGGATCCGGGGAACAAGCGCCGCCTGTCCATGCCCGGGGAGCCATTCGGCATGGCCTTCAGCCAGGACGGCACGCAGGTCGTCGTGACGCACCAGACCGAGGGAAAGGCGAGCCTCTTCTCGACCGGATTCGACGCTCTCGGCGGCAGGGTGGGCGATCCGTCGCTCCAGTTCGTCCTCACGGGCATCTCCGTCGGGGGCAACGGCGTGGCGACCATCCCGCACGATCGGGCCCTCGCCTGCGTGCCCGGCGAGTCCTGCGCCAGCGAGCCGCCTCGCCCCGCATTCCTCGAGACGAGCCGCGCCGTCCCCGGCGTGGATCTCCTGCGCTTCTTCTCCGACGAGGGGGCCGTGCCCGCGTCGAACCTGCGCCCGTTCCTGGTCCGTGAGGGCACGATCCCGATCGCGACCAACAACGGAGGCAACGACTCCCGCGGGATCGCGATCGACCGTACGCCGCGCCTCCGCTGCAAGGCCCGGCTACGCGCCAACCCGCCCGCCTCTCCCGTCGAACTCGCAACCAGGATGGAGGCCTGCGCCAAGCTGCCGGCACGCCTGTTCATCGCGAACCGATCGCCGTCGACGCTCCTGATCGGCGAGATCGGGGCGGACGACAAGGGAACGTACAACCCCGACCGGGTCACGCTGTTCAGGAACGAGCCGCTCACGTTCGGCCCGTCGCGGGTCTTCCTCGCGCCGATCGTCGACGCAGATGGGCGCTACGCGCTGCGCGTCTTCGTCGTGTGCTTCGATTCCGCCCAGCTGTTCGTCTACGATCCCGACGCCGAGCGCATGGAGGCGGTCGTCCGCGTCGGATCGGGCCCGTTCTCGATGGCGTTCGACCCGTTCGACTGGGAGGACGTCGCCGCGGGCAAGCGCGTGGAGCCCGACCCGCGCGAGCCCGGCCGCGGCCTGCTGCGCTATCGCTTCGGGTACCTCGCGAGCTTCACCACGTCGTTCATACAGGTCCTCGATCTCGACAACTCGCGCGCGCGCAAGGACACCTTCGAGAAGGTCGTCTTCACGCTCGGCGTGCCGACCCTGCCCAAGGGGACGCAGTGACGGGGCGGCGCATCGCCTTCGCGAGCGTGCTCGGCGGTGCCTTGGTGGCCGCGGGCCTCGCGAGCTGCCAGCAGGCTCCCCCCAACGTGCCGCTCAGGACGTTCGAGCGCGCGCAGCGCGTGGAAGTCGTGTGCATGAAGGTCCGCCGCGGTGGCGAGGGCGACGACGCGTTCGATCGCATTCCCCCGGAGCCGGTGAGGCAGGAGTACTGTGCGCCCGTCCCGCCCGGCCGTGACGGCACGTTCCTCCCGTACCACCTCTACGCGCTCGTCACGCAGACGCTCCGCGGCGAGGTCGCGGTCGTGGACATCACGGCGTCCACGGTCGTCGACACCAGCCGCGCGATTCCGGGCATCAACTTCCTGCCCGTCGGGAGGACACCCACGGACATCGCGGCGACGCCGGACGGCGCCCTCGTCTTCGTCGCCTCGGCGGAGGTGAACAAGCCGGCGATCTACGCGCTGCTCTCCCACAAGATCCTCGGTGATGGCCAGGGACTCGGAGGCGAGGAGCCGACGCTCGCGTGGTGGCCTTCGTGCGCGCTGCCCGACGCTCCCGTGTCGGTGTCGGTCGTGCCTCGTGCCGCCGCGCGCCCGACGGACGCCGGTGGTGCACCGGAGGGGGGCGCGGCGGAGGCCGGGGCGCCGGGGCCCGTGACGGGCACCGACGGGAGCGAGTACGACGTGGTGGTCGTGCTCGCGGGAACGGCGGGGAGGCCGGGGAAGGTCGTGACGCTGGACGCGGCGCCTTTCAGGCGCGGTGGGGGCCTCGTCGCGTCGCCCACCGATGGCCCGACGGTTCCCCCGGGGAGCCTCGTCCCGTGCCGCAGCACGAGCGCAATCGAGCTCGCCGGCGGCGAGGCGATGCCCCGGACGTTCGCCCCCGGCGGCCCGTGGGACGACGGGTTGCCCTACAGCAAGGGGTCGTGGAAACCGCCGTCGCCGATCGATCGTGGCCTCTGCCCGGGCGCGAGCGGGGGGGTCGGTTCCGAGCTGCCACTCCCCATCCCGGAGGGCGCTCCGGGGAGGCCGGGAGCCGCCGTGCGCGAGGGACGCCTGCTGTACGTGGCCGACCTCGACATGCCGATCATCCACGTCATCGACCTCGGCACGACACCGATCCGGGAGCGCCCGCCCCTGCTCCTCACGAGCCTCGCGGATCCCTCGCGCGTCGTGACGGCGCGTGCCCTCGCGGTGAGTCCCCCCACGAGCGATCGAAGGCGCTTCCTCTACGCGGTCGACAAGAAGGACGGTAGTCTGGTCGTCTTCGACGTCACGGATCCCGACCTCTCCCCGCGCGTCCCGCTCACGAGGCCGAGCGCCAAGGCGAACCCGTTCCAGCCCGTCGACCGCATCGTCTTCAACGCACCCGTGGCGACCGTGGCGTTCACCCGCTACGACTGGCCACGCACCGAGAGCAGTGGCGGCCCGTCCGCGGACCTCACCGGCCTGCTGTGCAATCCGGGTGACGACCCGGCGGCGACGAAGGATCCGGGGCACGCGTATGCGGGGATCGACCGGGCGGGAAGCGCGCCCCGTGGGCCGAGCGGGGCGCCGCTCGATCCGGTGGGTCCGGGCCTCTCCCCGCTCCGGCTACGCGGTATCTTCGCGTTCGCCACGCTCACCAACGGTCAGATGGTGACGATCGACGTCGACGACTGGGACGCGGCGTGCCGGAGGCCGCGATCGCTGGTCGAGCCCGCGAGCGAGCTCACGCCTCCCCAGCCGAACCACCCGAACGACGTCGCGAGTCCCCGCGAGCTGGTGTTCGGTTATCCCGAGGCGCCCCACGCGACCGACGAGGTGTACTTCCCGGTGTCGGCCCCACATCGGGCGCGCTCCGTCGGTTTCCTCAAGGTCGATCCGTCGGGAGCGAACCGCGTGCCCCGCCTCGACGCGGTCCCCCAGCTCCTCTTCGACAATGCGACCCTCTCGACGTTCGGCGACGGGGCGGATGCCAACCCGCTCCTCCTCCCCACGGGCGGCCCCCACGGGCTCGCGCCGTACACGATCAGCGCCGACGCCCCCGCGGGCCCGGTGGCCGCGGTCCGCTTCTCGGTCGAGGCCCCGGACGTGCACGCGAACCAGGAGTGGTCCGTCGTCTTCGAGGGCGCCCTCCCGACCATCCCAAAGGGCGCTCTCGCGGTCTCCATGGACTCGGACGATGGCTACGGCTCGCTCCTGCTCAGACAACCTCGCGCCGGGTTCTGCGCGCGCGGGATAGAGGACGCGAGGATCGGGGCGCGCCGCGCGCGTGGTGTTCGCACCGCCCTCGGGGCGCTGTCCGCGGAGGCGCTGCCGGGCGGCGTGCCGGCTGCCTTCGAGCGGATCGACCGGCGCGTCACCGACTACGTGCAGATCACGGACGACCTCCTCCCGCCGGGCGACGACTACTGGCAGGAGGATCGCAGCTGCTGGGACGCGGTCACGTCGACCCCCGAGTCGCGGTACAAGGCATGCCAGATCGCCTTCGGCGGCCCCTCCGACGGCAAGCTCGAGCGCGATCTCCCGATCCTCGAGGCATCCGACGATGCGCTGCGCGTCACGCGGTACTTCACGGGTCGCTGCACGGCACCCGCCTCGTCGTGCAAGGCGCGCGACGCGGCCTGTCAGGATGGCCGCGAGTGCTGTCAGGGATCGTGTGTCGCGGGACGGTGCGCGGGGACCTGCAGCGGCGGCGGCAGCAGCTGCGGCGCGCACGGCGACTGCTGCAGCAACGAGTGCAAGCCCGAGGCGCAGTCCGTCGCGACCCGCGAGATCGTCGGGGTGGAGCCGACCAATGCATCCGCCCTCCGGCTCGCACGCTGCTGCTTCCACGACCAGGTGAAGATCCAGGTGCGGACGGGCGGCGCGTGGCTCGCCACCGGATCGGTCTCGGGCCTCCTCCGCCGCGTGAAGCGCGGCAGCGACGGCTCGTGCGTCCTGTCGTGCGACGCGCGGGACGACCTCCTCGAGTCGCGCTTCATCACGCTCCCTCGCACTGCCGCACCGCCCGACGCGACCTCGAAGGATGCAAAGGGCTCGCAGCGAAGCGCGCTCGTCCAGAAGCTGATCGCGCGAGAGAGCCCGCTGGCCTTTCGCAACCCGTTGTTCTCGTTCCTGATCTTCGGCGGCGTCACGGATGGTGCCTACGCAGCTCCGAGGCGCGATCTCGTCTGGCGCTTCGCGACGCGCGGCGAGTTCACGCCGCTGACCATCTCCCTGGCCGCGAGCGGCCCCGCCGTCGCGCCGCAGTCGATGCGATTCATCGACTCGCTCGGGCAGCTCGCCGTCGTGGACGGCGCCGCGCAGGGGCTCGTGCTCATCGATCTCCGCAGCGTCGGGCTCGCGCGCGCCCCGTTCTTCTGACGATGACCGCCGACGCGCCGCTGTCCCGGGCGAGCTCCACGCCCGTCATGCTGCAGTACCGCGAGGCCAAGCAGCAGCATCCGGACGCGCTCCTCTTCTTCCGGCTCGGTGATTTCTACGAGCTCTTCTTCGAGGACGCCGTCGTCGCGGCGCGCGCGCTGGACCTCACACTGACGTCGCGCAACAAGGGCTCGGGTGACGAGATCCCGATGGCGGGCGTCCCGCACCACGCGGCGAGCAGCTACCTGCAGCGGCTCCTCGACCAGGGGTTCAAGGTCGCCCTGTGCGAGCAGATGGCCGATCCCGCCACGATCAAGGGCATCTGCCCGCGTCAGGTCGTCCGCGTCGTCACCCCCGCGTTCCCGTACGACGACACGGGGCTGCACGCGCGGCGCAACTCGTTCGTGGTGGCCGTGGACGTGGAAGGTGGCGTGTTCGGCCTGGCGGCGCTCGATCTCTCGACGGGCGAGCTCTCCGCAGGTGACGTCGGCGACGCGGACCAGGCCACGTCGGAGGTCCTGCGCCTGGATCCACGTGAGATCCTCCTCGGCCCCGGCACGTCCGCGGTCGCAGCCGACCTCGAGCGGGCGCGGCCCGAGATCGCCCGGCGGATCGAGGCCGTCCCGATGGAGGAGCGCGCCGCGCGCCGCCTCGTCGAGGAGGTCGTCGGAAAGGGTGCGGCGAAGGAGAGCGGCGTAGGGCTCGCCGGCCTCCTCGCGACGGCCCGCGCGCTCGCCTTCGCGAGGGCGTGTGAGCCGATGCGCGCGCTCCCGGTCTCGCGCCTCGCGCGGCTGGACGTCACCGCGACGCTCCTCCTCGACGACGCCACGCAGGCCCACCTCGAGCTCGTGCGTACGGTCGACGGCGAGACGCAGGGCTCCCTGCTGTCGGTCCTCGATCACACGAGCACGGCCTTCGGGGCGCGTCTCCTCCGGCGGCGTCTCCTCGCGCCGCTGGTGGACGTCGCGCAGATCCGGCGCCGTCTCGACCTCGTCGAGGCGTTCGTCACCGAGCCGCGCTTGCGCGGCGAGGTGCGCGCGATCCTCGGCCGCGTCGCCGACGTCGAACGCATCGCCACCCGGCTGGCGACGGGCCGCGCCGCGCCGCGCGATCTCGTCCTGCTCCGTGCCGCGACGGGCGAGCTGCCGGAACTCAAGAGGACGTTGTGCGAGATCGACGGCGTCGTCGCGAGCGCCCTCCTCGGCGGCGAGGGGGCCGCGAAGGAGGTCGACACCCTCGACGACGTCCGGGACCTCCTTTGCCGTGGCCTCGCGGACGACCCTCCGCCGAGGGCGGGCGACGCCGGCGTGATCAGCGAGGGGTTCGACGCCGAGCTGGATGCCTCGCGCACGCTGGCGACGGAGGGCGCGGCGCACATCGCTCGGATGGAAGCCGAGCTGCGCGAGTCCTCCCGGATCGGCAGCCTCAAGCTGAAGTTCACGCGCGTGTTCGGGTGGTACATCGAGGTGACGCGGAGCCACCTGTCCAAGGTGCCCCGCACCTGGCGGCGGAAACAGACGATCTCGACCGGCGAGCGGTACACGACGCCGGAGCTCGATCTGCTCGCCGAGAAGCTCCTCGGCGCGCAGGCGGCCGCCGACGCGCGCGAGGCCGAGCTCTTCAGGCGCCTCACCGAGGATCTGGCTGGCGCGTCGGAGCGCATCCGTCGCGTCGCGCAGAAGCTCGCGGCGTGGGACGTCGCCGCGACGCTGGCGGAGGTCGCGCACCTGGGGAATTTCGCGAGGCCGCACGTCGACGACTCGCTGATCCTCTCGATCGAGGACGGCCGGCACGCCGTCGTGGAGCGGCTCGCGGCCGCGGGTCGCTTCGTCCCGAACGACGTCTCCCTCGACGGCGGCGCGACCGACGCCGGCGGCGCGGGCCGCCTCTGGCTCATCACGGGACCGAACATGGCGGGCAAGTCGACGTTCATGCGACAGGTCGCCATCTTGGCGATCCTCGCGCAGATGGGGTCGTTCGTGCCGGCGCGACGTGCCCACGTGGGTGTCGTCGACCGCGTCCTCACCCGCGTGGGCGCGAGCGACAACCTCTCCAAAGGGGAGAGCACCTTCATGGTGGAGATGAAGGAGACGGCCAACATCCTCCGCCGCGCCACGCCGCGCTCGCTCGTCGGCCTCGACGAGAGCGGCCGCGGCCCGAGCACGTACGACGGGCTGTCGATCGCGTGGGCCGTGGCGGAGAACCTCCACGACGTCGTCCGGGCCCGCGCGCTCTTCGCCACCCACTATCACGAGCTGACGCGCTTCGTGGAGACGGCCCCCTTCGCGCGCAACCACAGCGTCTCGGCGCGCGTCCACGCGGGTGACATCGTCTTCTTTCACCGCGTCGAGGAGGGGGCCGCGTCGCGGAGCTACGGGGTCGCCTGCGCACGGCTCGCGGGCCTCCCGGAGGCGGTCCTCTCTCGCGCGCAGGCCATCCTCGACGGCCTCGAGACGAAGGAGGAGCTGCCGACGGGCGCCCTGGCCCGCGGCACGCGCCGGGCGCCCCAGCTCTCGCTCTTCGGGGAGCGCGCCGAGGAGCCCGCGGCGAAGAGCCCCGAGCATCCGGCGCTCGCAGCGCTCCGCGAGCTCGATCCTGATCGGATGACGCCGCTCGACGCGCTGCTCACGCTCTCGAACCTCAGGCGCCTGGCCAAGGACTCTTGACCGGTCAGGCCATGCCGTCGGGATCGTCGCCGCGATCCGCCCTCGAGGTGTCGAGGCACGTAGCTCCCTCGCCGCTCGCCTCGCCCACCGCCGAGGGGAGTCCGAGCTCGACCTTCGTCCGCAAGGGCTCGTTCTGCCCGCGGAGGGCCTCCTCGGCGACCTCCTGGAACGTCTTCCGCTTCGCCTCGTCGCCCGTGTAGACCTTGATCTCGCGCAGCCGGCTGCCGCCCAGGAGCGCGTGCCAGCGCAGGGCGGTCATCATCGCGTTCGCGCTCATCTCCATCGAGACGCGTCCCGCGCCCGTGCCGAGCGCGCAGATCGCGAGGGACCGGCAGCCGTGCTCGTCCGCGAGCAAGAGGGCGCGCGACATCGCGCGGCCGACGCAGGACACCTCGTTCCAGGCGCTCACGGCGTGGAAGACGTGTCGCGTCTTCAGGCTCCCCGGGCCGGTACGCACGCACGCCCCGAGCGCCTGCTCCCCGTGGCGTCTCGCCTCCTCCTCGATCGAATCTCCGCCGGAGCGCCGGAGCGCTTCGCCCACGCCTGTCCGCATGTGCATCTGGAAGTTGGCGCTCGAGACGAGCGCGTCGGCCTCCGCCGTCGCGAGATCCCCCACCTGGATGCTCACGACCGCGTGCCCGACGCGCAAGGCGTTGTTGCGATCGAGCATGAGGCCCGCCGGGATGTGTGGCCTCAGCGATTGCGCGAGGGCGCGGAAGTGGCGGCCCGCCTCGGCGGCCGTCTCCGGCCGGCGGCGCGGATCCTTCTGCAGCATCTGGCCGATGAGGTGCTGGAAGTAGGCCTCCTGCGGTGACCCGGGCTGGGGAAGGTGTGGGGTCGTGTCGGGATCCAGGATCTCGGCCACGAACGGGAAGGGACCGTGCCCGTACCTCAGATCGCAGGCGGTGGCCCCCGCACCGTAGACGTCGGTGCGCCGGTCGAGCGTCTCGCCGCGAAACTGCTCCGGGGCCATGAACTTCATGGTGCCGCTCGTCTCGCGATGCGTCTCCTCGGTGCGCGTGACGGCGATGCCGAAGTCGCCGAGGCGGACGCCCGTCTCGGGCGACCCGAAGACGTTCGAGGGCTTGACGTCGCGGTGCACCACACCGGCCTGGTGGGCGGCGTGGAGGGCCTCGCAGATCTCCTGCATGGCGAAGCACACGTACCAGAGCGGGAAGCCCACCCCGAGGATCGCGCGGCGCCGGCGATCGAGCTCGGCGAGGTCGAGCCCGTCCACGTACTCCTGCACGAGGAACGGAACGCCCGCATCGGTCGTCCCGCCGTCGAGGGCGCGCACGACGCGCGGGTTGGTGACGCGCGCCATGAGCCGCGCCTCGAGCAGGAGCCGCTCGGACGCCTTCTCCGCCCCGATCACCGCCAGGATCGGGCTGCGGATGGTCTTGAGGATGACGGGGATCGCGAGGGCGGAGTGCTTCGCGAGCCAGACCTCGCTCATGCCGCCTTCGCCGAGGCGACCCCACACCTCGTACCCGCGCAGGGACGGCGTCGTCATGGGCTCAGTGTGCGCTGGCGTCCACGTGGGCGCGGTACGCGTCCGGCCCGAGGAGCTTCGCGAGGTCGCCGCGATCGGCGGCCTGTATCACGACCATCCAGCCCTCGCCGTAACAGTCCTCGTTCACCCGCTCCGGGTTCGCGTCGAGCGTGCCGTTCACCTCGACGACCTTGCCCGCGACGGGCGCGAACAGCTCGCTCGTCGTCTTCACGCTGTCGATCGTCCCGAAGGCCTTGCCCGGGACGACGTCGGCGCCGGCCTTCACGTCGATCTGCACCAGCGTCACGTCGCCCAGCTGTTCCACGGCGAACGCCGTGATGCCCACGGTGAGGCGGTCGCCTTCGATGCGGGCCCACTCGTGCTCGGTGGTGTAGAAGAGGTCGCCGGGGATCTTCGCGTCGCTCATGGGGTGCTCTCCTGTGTCAAGCGGTGCGCCTGTAGAAGGGGGTCTTCACCACGGCCGCGTCGACGAGCTTGCCGCGGCAGTCGACCTTGAAGGTGCGCCCCACTTCGGCCATGGCGGCGGGAAGGTAGCCGAGCCCGATGTTCTTGCCGACCGTCGGGCCCGGGCTCCCGCTCGTGCATACGCCGACCTCGGCGCCCGCCTCGTCGCGAAGCGGGTAGCCGTGGCGCGCGACCCCGCGACCGGTGACCTCGAAGCCGACGAGCTTGCGCGAGAGCCCGGCCTGCTTGACGGCCTCCAGCGCCGCGCGCCCGACGAAGTCGCCCTTCGCGAGCTTCACGACCCAGCCAAGGCCGGCCTCGAGCGGGTTGGTGGTCTCGTCGATGTCGTTTCCGTACAGGGAGAGGCGCGCCTCGAGGCGGAGCGTGTCGCGCGCGCCGAGGCCGCATGGGGCGCAGCCGAGATCGCGCCCGAGCTCGAGGAGCTGGCTCCACAGCGCCGGCGCGTCCTTCCAGGCGCAGAACACCTCGACGCCGTCCTCGCCGGTGTAGCCCGTGCGCGCCGCGGTGCACTTCACGTTCGCGATGATCGTGTCGCGGAAGCGGAAGCTGCCGAGCGCAGCGAGGCCTGCCGCGTCGGACCCCGCGCGCGCGAGGAGCTCGAAGGCCCTCGGGCCCTGGATGGCGACGAGCGCGGTGTCGTCGCTGCGATCCTCGAACTCGCAGTGGTCGACGGCCGCTGCCCGGAATACCGCGCTCATCTTCGGCCGGTTGGACGCATTGCAGACCACGAGCCACCGATCGACGGCAGCGCGGTAGACGATGAGGTCGTCGAGGATGGTCCCCGCCTCGTTGCACGCGCAGGTGTACATGGCCTGCCCGTCGACGAGCTGTTTCGCGTCGTTCGTCACGAGGTAGTCGACGACGTGACCCGCCCACTCGCCGCGCAGCTCCAGCTCGCCCATGTGCGAGACGTCGAAGAGCCCCACCGCGCGCCGGACCGTGTGGTGCTCGTCGACGATTCCCTTGTATTGTACAGGCATCTCCCAGCCGGCGAACGGGACGAGGCGTGCCCCGGCCTCAGCGTGGAGCGCGTGGAGCGCGGTCCTCCGGAGGGGTGCCGCTGGATCGTGGCCGTCCGTCATCGCGTCCCGCGCGAGCGTACCACCGGCGCGGCCCGACGCGTCGCGGAAATTGCGGCCGCCCTGCCGTTCCCGTGTACCCTTGGACGACCGATGGGGACCCCATGGGACAGCGCGACGACAGGGTACTTCGAGGAGTGGGTGCCCAGGTTCGTGCCGTACCACACGAGCCTCGTGCACGAGCTCGTGCTCGCGCTGGGCCAGCGGGTGCTGGTCGCGCACGCGGGCTCCGGCGCCGAGGTGCTCGCCGCGCGCAGGATCGTCGGCGGCTCCGGTCACGTGCGCGCCACCGACACCAGCCCCGCGATGATCGCGCGCCTCTCGGCCCGCATGTCCGCCGCGGGCTTCGACGGCGTGGCGTGCGAGGTCGCCGATGCTGCGGACACGCGCGGCGCGCCGTTCCACGCCATCATGTGCGCCTTCGCGCCGTCGCGTGAGGCGGGCGACGCCGATCGGGTGAGCGTGCTCGCCGCCTGGGCGAAGGCGCTCCACCCCTCCGGCAAGATCGGCATCATGACGTGGGGGCCGTCCGACCCGGACGATCCCTTCGAGATGATGGCCTCCGCCCTCGAGGACGTCGAGGGCATGCCGCTCCGGCCGCACCGCATCGACGCCGCGCGCGCCTCCATGCAGACGATGTTCGGAGGGGCGGGCCTCTCGATGGTGCGGCACACGGTGGTGCGCCACACGCTCAACTTCCCGTCGGCGGAGCTCTTCGCCCGCGGGCTCCAGAACGCGCGATCCTGGCGGGAGCTGTGGGACCGGCTCGGGGAGGCGCGCGCTGCCCGCGTTGCGTCGCGGTTCTTCGAGAAGGCCGGCGGTCCGTCGGTCCCTCTCGCGTGTCAGCCCCCCGCGACCATCGCGATCGCGGCGCTTCCCGGCGCCGACGTCGAGCTTGCCCACAGACCGAGCGTGCGGGTACCGCGGGTCGGCGACTGACGTGCGGCGCGCGGTCATCGCCCTCGGCGTACTCCTGGGTTGCGCCCGGGGGCCTTCGCGCGCCGGCGTCGCACCGCCGCTCCCCGCCGGCGAGCGCGTCCCGCCGCTCCTGCGTGCCGCCGCGACCCCGGTCGACGCCCCGACGGACACCGTGGCCACGGACGCGGCCGGCGGGGGCGTTCCCGTGACCGTGGAGCCTCCGGTCGCGCGGGCCCCGACCGCGGCGCGGCCGACGAGCGACCCCGCGTGCCTCCCGTTCGCGGACGACGCGCTGAAGGCAACGGTCCTCGTCGGCGACTCGACCGTCGGCTTCCACGACGGGCTGTCGCGTGGCATGCGGCGCCGCCTCGAGCCCCTCGAGGGGGACTTCTACGCCGCGGCCTACGCGAGCACGGGGATCAAGTCCTTCACCGACGACGACCGCTGGGTGCAGGTCCTCCGCACGCGCAAGCCTCGGGTCGTCTTGATCTCCCTCGGCACGAACAACGTGTACCAGGCGCGGCCGGCCGAGCTCAGGCCCTACATCGAGCGAATCGTCCGGAAGGTGGCCCCGGCCGAGTGCGTGTGGATCGCACCCCCCGTCTGGAAGTCGGACACCGGGGTCATCGCTCTGCTGCGCGAGCACGCGGCCCCCTGTCGCTTCTTCGACACGACGCGCCTTGTCCTCGAGCGGGCGCGGGACGGCATTCACCCCTCCTCGCGTGGTGGCGACGCTTGGGCCGAAGCCATCCACGCGTTCATGACCCGGTGCGTCGAGCCCGGAGGGGCCGGCGACACAGCCCGTGCATCCGGGGGGAGTTTGCGCTAGGACTCCCGGGCCTCTCCAACCGAGCCATCCCAGGAGCCCCGCAATGTCGCGCTACCAGTTCACGTCCGAGTCCGTCACCGAGGGTCACCCGGACAAGATTTGCGATCAGATCTCCGACGCGATCCTCGACGGCATCCTCGCGCAGGATCCGAAGGCACGCGTCGCGTGCGAGTCGCTCGCCAAGACGGGCATGGTCGTCGTCGCGGGCGAGATCACGACGACCGCGTGGGTCGACATCCCCCAGATCGTGCGCGCGACCGTCCGCGAGATCGGCTACACGAGCTCGCAGATGGGCTTCGACGCCGACACCTGCGCGGTGCTCACGGCGATCGAGAAGCAGAGCCCGGACATCTCGCAGGGCGTGACCGAGGGCGAGGGCCTCCACCGCGAGCAGGGCGCCGGCGACCAGGGTCTCATGTTCGGCTACGCGACGGACGAGATGCCGAACCTCATGCCCGCCCCGATCGACTACGCGCACCAGCTGGCGTTCCAGCTCGCCCTCGTGCGCAAGCAGGGAAAGGTGAACTTCCTCCGCCCCGACGGCAAGACGCAGGTGACGCTCGAGTACGAGAACGACGTGCCGGTGCGCTGCGACGCCATCGTGGTGTCGACGCAGCACGACGAGAGCGTGAAATACAAGACGCTCCGCGAGGCGGTGTGTGATCTCGTCATCGACCGCGTGATGCCGAAGAAGCTCATCGACAAGAACACCAAGATCCACGTGAACCCGACCGGGCGCTTCGTCATCGGCGGTCCGCAGGGCGACTGCGGTCTCACGGGCCGCACGATCATCGGCGACAGC
>SXGT01515495.1_pt1 | contig 15558 bp, 8 predicted proteins | sample 3176221 | NCBI WGS metagenome assembly SXGT01 (sample SAMN11356862, study PRJNA531348) | freshwater metagenome | isolation source: freshwater sample F1-120 | place: China: Fuxian Lake, Yuxi | collected 2017-12-25
CCTCGGCCGGTCTCAGCGGTGATCATGCGGATCTTCGGATCCCCTTGGGCGACACGCTGCAGCATCTCGATTTTCCGTGGTCCGGCGGCTCCGGCAACGGCCGCGTAGGGGTGCGTGGTCTGTAGATGGCGCAGCAACTGACCCACGTTCCATCCTGTGTTCGGATCGATCATCTCGCTGGCAATCTCGGCGGCGGGAATCAGTACGAACGATCGTACGCCCATCCAAGCATGCGGAATTTGAAAGTCGGGCTCGTGCCATTGCTCGCGATCGTACAACAAGATATCCAAATCGATGAGACGGGCCTCCCACCGGGTATGCTCCGTGCGTCCCAATTTCCGTTCGATTTGGTGCAACAGGTCCAACAGTTGCCGTGGTGCCAGGCTGGTCTCCAGCCGAATGGCCCCATTAAGAAACGGGCCTTGCCCAGTGGGGCCGCCGACGGGTGGCGTCTCCAGCCAGCGGCTTACGGCGCGGACCTTCACCTGCGGGTGGTCGCGCAGCGCATCCACGGCGCGCGTCAGCTGCGCCGCCCGATCCCCGATATTCGATCCTGCGCCAATGAGACAGTCGGCCATGCGATTTACCGAAGATCGTTTTTCTGCGCCATCGCGGCAGCAGAAAAAAATAATGGGGGTTGCCTCCGAGCTCAGGCAGCCATCAGATGTCAAAACCTGCTGGCAGTCGTCTCCCTCTGTCGCCGTCCCCCCACCATCCACGAATCACGCCATCAGAGATGGCGCAATCCGGCTCGGACCAGCCTTTGAACTTGCTCAGTAGCTGCGTTCGTGTTTCCTGAATCTGTTCCGGATTCACGCTGGACGCGAGTGTGCCTTATTCTCTGCGCTTAGAACTTTTTGTCAACACGCGGTCACGAAAAAAAATTTCCAGTCTCTTTACGTCTCGAGCGTGCGTGCCACGACGCGATGAAAATGCAATTGCACCTCACGCTGGACCACGCGTCGCACCCCCTCCACCAAGCAGCGTGGTTCATTGTCCTCTTGACCGATTCGCAAAATCTCGTCCAGCTTCGTGCCCGGTGGAACCGTGAACGTGGATTGTTGGATGATTTGATTGCCCGCGTCCAATTCAGGCACGATAAAGTGGCACGTGGCACCGAAGGTGAGCATGCGGCTGGCGTGCGCCTCGTGGTAGGGACGCATGCCAGGGAAGCTGGGGAGCAAACCGTGGTGCAGGTTGATGATGCGGCCCCCGGCGTATCGCCAGCACGTGCTGGGGGACAGCACCCGCATGTAACGGGCCAGAATCACGTAGTCGATATCGTACTGGTCCCACAGCTCGACCAACCGTTCCTCTTGAGGCCGGCCCTGGTCGTCACCGATGCAGTGCCAATCGACCGAAAACTGCTCGGCAATGCCGCGACAGGCGGGCCGATTACCCATCATCACCGCCACCTCGCAGGGCAATTGACCGTCCCGCACCCCTCGCAACACGGCCAGGGCCGGATCCGGCTGGTAGGTCGTGCAAAGGGCCAGACGTGGCCGCCGCTCGGGCAGGTCGGGTGACCAAACTCGCACGGAGAGTCCTTTGCGGCGGCCGATTTCGTCGAGCGCCGTCCGCAGCCCCAGCCAACGGTCCGCGGGCAATTGGATGCGCAGCATCATGGCGAAGAGGGCCTCTTCGTCATGATCGTACATCTGGATTTCCGCGATGTTGGCCCCTTCGCCCGTGATATAATGAATAATAGGATCTGCGAGTCCCACATGGTCGGGACCGACGGCGGTGATCACAACTTGCATGACGTGCTGGCCTGCTCTGAGCGTTTCTGCTAGGGTGGTCGCCTTGGCGGTCGCTTGCGGCGCACCTTGCGATGGGTGTACCTGGCGATAGGCGGCGCGTGGGATGCGAACTCGGTGCCAACGGGGCAATCTACGGCTTTCGGTACGCGATGTCCAGGACCCCCGGGTAGGAACCTTGCGCCGATGTGCGCTTTGCGAAGCTATCAACTATTGCAACTGTTGTTCCGAGGGGATCCCCCTCCAACTTAATTCAGCATACAAGGAGCCAGCGCGATCATGGCCACGGTAGTTCGCGTCAAGAAACCGCGTCGCGAGGATTTGAAGCCCGGCGAAGTGCTGTGCGACCATTGCCCGGCAAAGTGCTGCCATTACTTCGCCTTGCCGATCGACACCCCCAAGTCGCGGGTCGACTTTGACTTCATGCGTTGGTATCTCTTGCACGATCGGGCCTCCGTCTTTACCGAAGAGGGGACGTGGTATCTCTTGGTGCATACGGCCTGCCGTCACTTGCGCGAGGACTATCGCTGCGGCATCTATGAGACTCGACCGCAGATTTGTCGTGACTATTCCACCGACGCGTGTGAATACGACGACATGTATACTTACGATCAGTATTTCGAGACTCCGGAACAGGTGGCCGAGTATATCGAAGCCCGCTTTGGTCCGGGGGAGGGGCAGGGGATCCGCCGTTCGAAGCCGGCACTCTTGCCAGTGATTGGCTAAAGTGGCATAGGCTTCTAGCCTGTGGGATCGGCCAAAAATCCTGCATCGGCAGGCAAGATGCCTGCCGCCACTCTTTTCAGTCCCTACGCAAGCCATTGGTGCATGACCTTGCCCGCCACGCCGGTCAGCCGCGCGTCCAGGCCCTGATGGCGATAGGTCAGCCTCAGGTGGTCGAGACCAAACAGGTGAAGCAGCGTGGCATGGAAATCGTTGATGTGCACGGGATCTTGAGCAACGGACCAACTCCAATCATCCGTCGCGCCATATACCGAACCGCGTTTAATGCCCCCACCCGCGAGCCAGAGTGAAAAGGCATGCGGGTGATGATCGCGCCCCGAGGGAGTCACTTCTCCTTTGTCGAGTTCCCCCAACGGCGTCCGCCCGAATTCACTGGCGCAGATGACCAACGTCGAATCGAGTAATCCGCGCTGGCGCAGGTCATGGATCAGGGCCGCAATCGGCTGGTCGGCCATCCGGCAATTCATGTTGAGTTCAAAATCGAGGCGTGAGTGATGGTCCCACGACGCATGATTAATCTGCACGAAGCGCACGCCACGTTCCACCAAGCGGCGTGCCAAGAGGCAGTTGGTGGCGAAGGTATGGAAGCCACCATTGCCGCGCGTTTCCGACGCTCGTGGTGGATCAGGTCGGCCAAGCCCATAGGTATCGAGAGTGGTCTGCGTCTCGCGCGAAAGGTCGATCAGCTCGGGCGCCGCCGCCTGCATGCGAAACGCCAGTTCGTAATTCGCCATGCGGCTGGCAATTTCACTGTCACCAATCGCCGCCGCGCGGGGCTTTTGCATCGCAGCCAGGGCGTCGAGGCCAGCCCGTTGCAACTCCATCGGTAAACCAGGCGGGTTGGACAGGTTGAGAACGGGATCCCCCTGATTGCGGAATGAGACACCTGCATGCACTGAAGGGAGGAAGCCACTCTGCCACAACGTGGCACCGCCACTCGTGCCGCGCCCGGCAGTTAACACGACGAATGCCGGCAGATTCTCGGATTCACTTCCTAAGCCCCACGTCATCCATGCGCCGACGGTTGGCAATCCAAAGAACGATCGACCGCTGAATAATGTCAATTGTGCTGGGTGATGGTTGAATTGATCGGTGTGCATCGAACGCACAACGAGCATCTCATCGGCGCACGTGGCCAATCGCGGCAGCCAATCGCACAACTCCAATCCGGATTGGCCATGTCGCGAGAACTTACGCGGACTCCCCAACAGTCGCGCCGTCTCCTTCTTGATGAATGCGAATCGCATGTCCTTGAGCATCTCGGCCGGGAGTGGCTGGCCATGCATCTTGGTCAAGAGAGGCTTGGGGTCGTAGAGATCGACCTGACTTTGGCCCCCTTCCAAGAAAATAAAAATGCAAGCCTTGGCTCGTGCGGGGAAATGGGCGATGCGCGCCTCCAGCGCCGGCGTGTGGCTGACCGTGGACGCGTTGGCGGGGGAAACCGCCGCGCTCACGCCGTCGCGCGACAAAAGCTGACTCAACGCGGCCCAGCCGACTCCGTAGCCAGCCGACGTCAGAAAATGGCGACGTTGGGCTGCCAACGGCGATGGCGTTTCGATCGGTTCGCTGAATCGTGTCATGACAGTTGAATTCCCGCGTCGTATTTCGACTGTGGCCGCGTTCTCGCTGTTGTTATTCGCGCGTCAGCAATTCGTCCAAGTTCAAGGGGACGCGCGCCGTGACGATCCACGCCGCCTGCTCAGCGGCCGCCATGTCCGGGCCGGTCGGCTCATCGCCCACTAAGGCGACGGCATCCTCGTGGTGCTCTCGATAGTAGTTTCGCGCCCGATCCAGCAGCGTTTGCAGTTCGCGAGTTTCATCTTCGTCCGGCGCGCGTAGGACGCAGGTGCGCAGCAGCCACGTCAGCCGACCGCGATCATCGGCTGGTGAGGATTCGGCCATCACGCGTCGCGCCAACGCGCGGGCCGTCTCCAAATGCACCTCGTTGTTGAGAAGCACCAGTGATTGGAGAGGCGTATTGGACATGGTCCGCCGTACGCAGGCCACATTGGCATCAGGCGAGTCGAACGCCGTGAGATTGGGGTGGGGAATGGTCCGCTTGAAGAATGTGTACAAGCCACGGCGCACCCGATCAGCTCCCTGGCTGGTCTTCCAGTCAAAGCGACTTCCGAAGCTCAACTTGGCAATATCGGCTGGCATTTGGGGAAACACACTTTTGCCCCCGATGTTGGTGCACAGCAGGCCGCTCACCGACAAATGGAGGTCGCGGACGATTTCACTCTCCACGCGAAATCGACGCTGACGATGGAGGCTTTCGATCGCCGAATCTTGCGAGTCTTCCGTGATCCGTGAGTTGGAACTCTGACGGTAGGTTGCTGAGTTCAGGATCAAACGCAAGAGTTCCTTACGGCTCCAACCGAGTTGGTCTCGATACCGTTTCGCCAGCCAGTCCAGTAACTCCGCCTGCGTCGGTTGTGCGCCCCGCACGCCGAAGTCATCCGGAGTTGGGACGAGTCCCTCTCCGAACAGGTGCTGCCATATCTGGTTGACGGCTACACGCGGAGTCAGTGATTGCTGGTCGCTCACCAGCCATCGTGCCAAGTCCAGCCGATCGGCCCGCGCGCCACGCGGCGTCAAAGGGGGCAAGATACTGGGCACGTCGGGGTGCACTTCTGCCCCTCGGGACAAAAAATCTCCCCGATGAAACACATGCGTCGTTCGCCCGACCGAAGCCGGTTGCATCTGTCGCACCTCCATCGTGCTCGCTCGATGCGCGGCGTGTAGTTGGTCGATTTCGGCTTCCAACTGCCGCAACGGCTCGTCCGCAATCACCTGCTGTACGTAGTATTTGCGAATCTGCTGCCGCAAGTCCGCAGACCGGTTGACCGGATCCACCCGCAATTTCTGGGCGATGTCGGCATTCGGCAGGTACAGACCCCCCCCATCCCCCGCGAGGGCGACCAGGCGAAAGCGGCTCAGCGTCTGTTGTCCACCATCTTCCTGTCCCAACACGACGCGCAGCATTGCGCCGGGTGGAATCGTGACCGCCGATCGCGTGCGAAATTGGATCCAATGATCTTTACGTCGTTGACCGTCCACAGCCCAACCCGTGCGCTTGGTCGCGTCCGTTGCTAATAGGGCTTCCGCTGAAAACCCGTCCAGCGCATCATTGGCGCGTGGCCATTGCAGTTCCAGAGGCTGCGTTTGTCCATCGGCAAGCACCAACTCGGCTTGGAAATGGGTCAGCACCAGTCGGCCGTCAGGGCCACGCCCCGGCCCTTTGCCGGGCAAGCGATCATCGGCGAGCACATGCAACTTGAATCCCGTGATTTCTGGGACGGTTGGTCGCCCCACGAGGACGAATGTTGTCTTGTCTTCGGGTGCGTCTGTAATCACCACATCCTGTCTGTCTCCCTCAAGCCGCTCGATGTCGTGGGGCACCGCGGCGCCGGCTAGGGTTTGCAGGGATGCGATATCAAGCCTTCGCTCCGTCAGGGAATGGCCACCCGTTGCGACAATCCGCCCATGCTGCTCGGCCATCCAGGCATCGGCATCGTGGGTGAGGTGCGCGTAACGGGCCAAACGCCGCTCCTCCACGGGGGCCAGCCGCTGTTCCAAAGTTGCCAGATCAGTCGCCGAAATTGGCACAACGCCCGACGACTCATCGGCATCATTGAAGAATGCGAACAGTCGGTAATAGGTATCGTGCGGCAGTGGATCGTACTTGTGCGTGTGGCAGCGGACGCAACCAACGGTCAGACCCAGCCAGATCGTCCCCACCGTTTCCGTGCGGTCGAATGTGGCATAGATGCGAAACTCTTCCTTGTCGACGCCACCCTCTTCATTCGTAAGCGTCTGCCGCAAGAAACCGGTAGCCACGCGCTGTCTTGCTGTCGCCCCTGGTAGGAGATCCCCCGCTAATTGCTCGATTGTGAATTGGCGATAGGGCTGATCCCGATTGATGGCTTCGATCACCCAATTGCGATAGACGTAGGCGTCGGGTCGTGCCGCGTCCTGCTCGTAACCGTCGGAATCGGCGTAGTGGGCCAGATCGAGCCAATGTCGGCCCCATCGCTCTCCAAAATGCGGATTGGCCAACAAACGATCCACCAACAACTCGTAAGCCGCCGGGGAAGTATCATGCAGAAATGCGTCGACCTGCTCGATGCTTGGTGGCAACCCCAACAAATCGTAATACAATCGCTTGGCTAAAGTGACTCGATCGGCCTCGGGGGATGGCGACCAGCCGCGCGACTCAAGTCCCGACAGCACGAATCGGTCGATACCATTGCGCACCCATGTCGCGCTCCGTACCGACGGGAGCGCTGATTGCGTCAGAGTCCGAAATGCCCAGTGCTCGTTCCACGGTGCACCCTCGGCGATCCAGCGTCTCAACTTTTCGACCTGCGCCCCAGTCACTTCGGGCTCGCCGGGAGGGGGCATGCGTTCGGTCGGGTCGGACGTCGTCAGACGCCGAAGGAGTTCCCCCTGATCCGGCTGACCGGGGACCACAGCGACTTGTCCACTCTCGCCGGCCTGAAGAATGGTCTCGCGCGCATTCAACCGCAACCCTCCCTCCGCCTCTTCGCCACTGTGGCAGCGTAGGCATTTTTCGGCGAGGATGGGTTGGATTTGTCGAGAAAAGTCGGTCGTGATGGCGGCTGGCTGGGATGATTGAGACGCCGCTTTCTCGGCGACCTCGGCCGCCAACAACGGGGGCGTAGCGAGCCGGCTGAGTGCCAAGCAAAGTATCGCCACCGCTACGAGCCCTACAGAAGCGACTCGACAAGTTGCCCCGCCGGCACTCTCCACATTCGCTGGCCGATCTCGAAACCGGACTCGTGCGTTCATGGCCCCATCATAGCAAGGCGTTTTGGCGTTGTCACGTCGACACTTCCGGTCGCAACGCTTGTAGGACCCGTATCGGTCCGGGCTGACCGGCAATCGGCAAAACCGGGTCCCAGGGGACGTGCTTGGGGGGCCCGCACCGCCGCTCTCGAGGCCACTCCCTGGCGATTCGAGCCTTCGTGTCCACCGCAAGCTAAGTTTTAGTGCCGTTTATTGCCGCGAGAGCCCCGGATTTCGAAGCGTGAGATTCCATGAACATCATCCGGTCCCGATCGATCACGAACCGTCTCATGTTCTTGGCGGGAACGTCTGCGGCCGTGGCTCTTCTGTTGGCGTCGACCATTGGCATCGTCCGCGACTGGCGGGCCATGTGGACGGCAAAGGCCGAGCAGATGCGAACCCAGGCCGAGATCATCGCTTTCAACAGCACGACGGCGGTCGCGGATCGAGATGAGCGGTCGGCCACTCGGTTGCTGTCCGCACTGGCGTCGGACCACACCATTGAAATCGCGGCACTCTACGACGACCAGCACCAGCCCATTGCCCAATATTACCGTAACTGTACGACGTCGCTCCCTACGGCGATGGACTGGATGGGACATCGCTTCACGGAAAACAGTCATCTGGAATGGCAATCCCCAATCCAGGATCGAGGGGAAATTATTGGGAGCGTCTACTTGCGCGCGAGTCTCCGAGATGTTGGGAGTCGCATGACCGCCTACCTTTGGACGACAGCCGGGGTGGCCATCTGCTGCTTCGGTATTGCGCTGGTCCTCGCGCGGAAGTTACAGCGATCGATCTCGATCCCCATTCTCAACCTGGCAAAGGCAACCCATGAGGTCACAGCAAACGGAAATTTCTCTCAACGTGTTTCCGTAATGGATGCTGATGAATTAGGTGCACTTTACACCTCCTTCAATCGCATGCTGGAGCATGTTGAGACGTCGCATGGTCGACTACAAGCTCATCAAGTTGAACTGGAGCAGCGCGTTGCGGAGCGCACCAGCCAACTTGTGGCGGAGATCTCGGAACGAGAACAGACGCAACGCGAGCTCCAGCGGGCCAAGGATGCGGCGGAATCTGCAAATCGCGCCAAGAGCGAATTCTTGGCAAATATCAGCCATGAAATTCGCACGCCTCTCACTGCGATTCTCGGGTTCACGGACCTGCTGCGAGAGGGGAAGGACCACAATACCGACGAGTGGGAGAGTTTCGTTAACGCCATCCACAACAGCGGACGACACCTGCTAGGGTTGCTCAACGATATGCTCGACCTATCCAAAATCGAAGCCGGACAATTTAAGGTGGAGAGTGTTGGCTGCTCCCCGTCACAAATCGTCGCAGAAGTGACTTCGATCATGCGAGCTAGGGCGAAGGAAAAGGGGTTACAGTTGGACTACAACTGGGTCGGACCGATTCCCACGGCCATCCAAAGCGACCCGGCAAGACTGCGCCAACTGCTGCTCAATGTTCTGGGAAACGCGATCAAATTCACCGAGGACGGACGTGTGCAACTGTTGGCGCAAATCATCCATGCCGATGAAAGGCCACAACTGCAAATTCAGGTCGTCGATACGGGCATCGGAATTCACCCCGACAAACTCGATCAGATTTTCACCCCCTTCGGCCAAGCGGACACATCGGTCACCAGGAGATATGGCGGCACGGGCTTGGGGTTGGCCATCTGCCGCCGCATCGCCGAAGCGATGGGGGGAAGCGTGGAGGTGGACAGCGCTGTGGGGACTGGGAGCATTTTTACCGTGCGCGTGGCAACCGGCCCCTTAAGTGGATGCAACATCACCGATCAGCCCGCCGGGGATCTGCTCCCGGAATCGCCGTACACGAGCCCCACAGTCTCGCAGCGCCTAGCCGGCATTCGGGTCTTGGTGGCCGATGATGGAGACACCAATCGCCGATTGATCCAGGTCATGCTACAACGGGTCGGCGCCGTGGTTGAGTTGGCCGAAAATGGCCAGCAAGCGGTGGATCGAGCCCTGGCTCAGCCCTTTGACCTCGTGCTCATGGACATGCAGATGCCCGTCATGGATGGCTACACGGCGACGCGTCGGCTGAGACAAGCAGGGTTAACCATTCCGATCGTGGCTCTAACCGCCCATGCGATGAAGGGGGACGAAGACAAGGGACGCGCGGCCGGCTGCTCGGACTACCTGACCAAGCCCATCGACCGCGACCGGTTGCTGAATGCCATCGCCCACTACGCCTCCCAGAACGCCTCTCAGACCCGAACTGCAACGCCCACTCCACCGGCAACGAACCATACAAACGCCGAACGAGACGCGATCCATCCGACGACTGCGTCCCGGACAAACGCTCATGCTACGTTGGCTCAGGGCCGACTGGAATCGACGTTGCCCACTGATGATACCGAATTTCGCGAGATCGTCGAGGAATTCATCGAACGCTTCTGCGAGCGTCTTGAACGCATGCGCACTTATTTCGAAAAAGGGGACTACCCGCGTCTCGTGGAATTGGCCCATTGGCTCAAGGGGGCGGGTGGCACGGCGGGCTTTCTCGATTTGACCCGCGTTGCGGGCGAGTTGGAACAGGCGGCTCGTGATGCAGCAAAATCGCAAGCCGCTGCGGCACTCGATCAGCTCGATGGCCTCGCCAACCGAATAGCTTTTCCCCAGCCAACGTAAAACATACTTAGGACTACAAATCGCGGACGACCCAACGACAGAGTGAAACAACTATGGAAACAACATGGAACGCGATGCCAGGCATGATTGCGTCGCCCATCCGAACCCGTCCGGACGGATTGGGGACGATTGACGGGGTCACGAATTCGCCGAACGCGGTCGCACACATGGATCAGATGCTGCGCGAAATTGAGGTTCAGTTGACTTCCGTGGAGACACCGGTTCGTCCGTTGTCGTCACCGGAGTTGAGTCACGCTCGTATTCTGGTGATCGACGATGAGCCGCTCAACATCCGAGTAGTCCAGAAATACCTGCGGGAGTTCGGCTATCATCAGGTCTCGGGGGTTACGGATCCCCTATTCGCGATGGAGGCAATTCACACGCAACGTCCCGATGTCGTGCTGCTGGATGTGATGATGCCTCAGATCAGCGGCTACGAGGTGCTCCGTTTGATCCGACAGGACTCGCAGTGGGCTCATCTTCCGGTCTTGATTCTGACCGCATCCTGCGATCGCGAAACTCGCGTCGCGGTATTGGAACTTGGTGCAACCGATTTTCTTTCCAAGCCGATCGACCCCAGCGAATTGAAGCCACGTGTCCGAAACGCGTTGATCGCGAAGAATTATCACGACAGTATCACGGAATATGCGCGTACTTTGGAGCAACGCGTTCGGCAGCGCACCATTGATCTGGAAGTCTCGCGGCGTGAATTGGTCCACTGTCTTGCACGTGCCGGCGAATTTCGTGATACCGATACGGGGCACCACGTGATGCGAGTCGGCCGCTTCGCCGGACTCATCGCCCGAGCCATGGGGCATGACAATGAGTATGTGGACATGCTGGAACAGGCAGCTCAGCTGCACGACATCGGCAAAATCGCCATCCCAGATGAAATCTTGCGCCATCCGGGCAAACTCAGCCCTGAAGAGTTCGAGCACATGCAGAAACATGCCTTGTTCGGAAAGAAGATCATTCAAAGTCTCGCCCCACCCGATGCCGACGTGCTACGACGCCACACCTTGGCAGGCCAGTCGATCCTCGACACTTCGAAATCCCCGCTGATTCAAATGGCGTCCCGCATTGCGGTGACGCATCACGAACGGTGGGACGGGACCGGCTATCCGCTGGGCTTGGCCGGGGACGACATTCCCCTGGAAGGGCGTATTACGGCAGTGGCCGATGTTTTCGATGCCCTCGCCAGCAAGAGGCCCTACAAGCCCGCCTTCCCCTTCGAAAAATGCTGCCAGATCGTCTTTGATGACAGCGGCAAACACTTCGACCCGCGCGTGGTCGAGGCATTTGCCGCACAGCGGCAGATCATTGCCGAGGTGCAAATTGCATTTGCCGATCCAGAATAATTGGCCAGGACGTTGGGGGATGTAGTCGTCCCTGCACTCAGTAATCAACCGAGCAGAGCGTGCACGGGCGAGCCGCCAATATCCGTAAGCCGATGATGGCGCCCCTGGAACTTGAACGTCAACCGTTCGTGGTCGATCCCAAGACAGTGCAGGATTGTGGCGTTCAGGTCATGCACATGCACGGGATCGCGCGTGATGTTGTAACTGAAATCATCCGTTTCGCCGTAGGACATTCCCCCGCGCGTGCCCCCGCCAGCCATCCAGACGGTGAAACAACGAGGATGGTGATCCCTTCCATAGTTGTTGGCGGTTAGGTCCCCCTGGCAATAGACGGTGCGTCCGAATTCACCGGCCCAGACTATCAGCGTATCGTCCAATAGGCCGCGCTGCTTCAGATCGCGAATCAACGCGGCCGTGGGCTGATCGGTCGCCCGGCACTGGATGCCGAGATTGGCCGGCAGATCGGAATGCTGATCCCAACCCCGATGGCACAATTGCACGCAGCGCACCCCCCTCTCGATCATGCGGCGGGCCAACAGACAGTTGGCCGCGTACGAACCCGGTTGCTCGACCTCGGGACCATACAACGCGCGAATGTGTTCGGGCTCTCCCGACAGATCGACCAAATCGGGGAGCGAAACTTGCATGCGGCCCGCCAACTCATACTGGGCGATGCGCGTGGCAATTTCTGGATCGCCAAATTCCTGATACTTGAATTGGTTGATCCGTCGCACGTCGGCCAACATCTCCCCGCGCAGCTCGTGACTCATGCCCGGCGGATTGGTCAAATACAACACGGGATCCCCCGCGCCGCGAAAGCGCACACCCTGATGTCGCGTAGGGAGAAAGCCGCTTCCCCACAAACGCGCATACAACGGCTGGTCACCCGCCTTGCGCGAAGCGGACAGCAAGACCACAAAAGAGGGCAGGTTCTGATTTTCCGATCCCAGGGCGTACGAGATCCACGCCCCGAAACTCGGCCGCCCCGCCCGCTCACTCCCCGTCAACAAAAACGTAATGGCCGGATCGTGGTTGATCGCATCGGTGTGCGTGGACTTAATAAAACAAAGTTCATCGGCCACCGTCGCCGTGTGTGGCAACAGTTCACTAATCCAGTTCCCCGCTTGGCCTCGTCGGGCAAACTGGAATTGCGCGGGGACGATGGAGAGCTGACTTTGCTTCGAAGTCATCGTCGTGATCCGTTGACCGCGACGTACGGAATCTGGTAGTTCCTTGCCGCGCATCGCGGCCAATGCGGGCTTGTAGTCGAACAAATCCAGTTGGGATGGCCCCCCTGATTGGCACAAGTAGATCACATGCCGCGCCCGCGGTGGGAAATGCGATACGAGCCCCAGGGATGAGTCCCCCGACCGCAGAGGGCCACCCCGCCGCACCTCGTCCGCCTCGGCGTCTTGCCCGAGCAAATGGGCCAACGCAACTGTCCCGAGCCCAATCCCCGTACCGCGCAGAAAACTGCGGCGTGCCATCACGTCTGGCGCGAGCCGCTCCTTGTTACCTGTTGTGGTCGGGTCGTTGCCGCTATTCACGGGTCACCGTTTCGTCCAGGTTCAAAATCGTGTTTGCCAAAACCGTATACGCGCCCCACTCGACGACCGGTAACGGCGAATCGGGTGTCGACTGGCCAACGTGGATCAATTTTTCGGCATCGGCGGGTGTGGATTGCAAGTGCGTTCGATAGCGCTGCCAGCCCGCAGTCAATGCCTGCAATTCCAACTCCGTCGGCCAGCGAGCCGTGGCCAAGCGGAAGCCCCAACGAATACGATCCGTCAACGACTCTCCCCCCTCGGACATCATCCGTCGAGCCAAATGACGCGCGGCCTCGATGACTGTCACGTCGTTCATCAGGTTCAAGGCCTGCATGGGCGTGTTGGTAACTGGGCGACGAAGTGCGCAGACCTCGCGGTCCGGTGAATCGAACATGGACATGCTGGGCGGGGGTATGGTGCGACGCCAAAAACTATACAGACTGCGTCGGTAAATCCCGTCGCGTGTATCGTGCTGGTAACCATCTGAATACGCACCACTTGACCCCTCGGCCAACTCTTGCCACAGCCCGTCCGGTTGATAGGGACGCACCGGTGGTCCCCCCATCTTGAAGACCAACAGTCCGGAGAGGGCGAGCGCTTGATCACGCAGTACTTCTCCTGCCAATCGAAAGCGGGCGCCGCGTCCCAACCAACGGTTGGTCGGATCGCGTTCCAACCTTTCAGGTGAAACCCGTGAGGCCTGTCGATACGTTTGACTCATCACCATCAACCGCTGCAGTCGCTTGGTATCCCAGCCGCTGCGCCGATACTCACTGGCGAGCCAGTCCAACAACTCAGGATGCGACGGCTGTTGACCCTGGGCGCCAAAATCCTCCATGGTATCCACCAGGCCTTGGCCGAAATGCAACTGCCATAGTCGGTTGACCGCGACGCGCGCCGTGAGCGGATGATTCGAGTCCAACAGCCACTCCGCCAGCCCCAACCGATTATTGGGCGCTTCGCGCGGCCAGGGGGCGAGGGCCGTGGGGACGCCGGCCTCCAGCGGTTCGCCCGGCTTGTCGTATTGCCCGCGCACCAACAAGAAGGTCTCACGCGGGGGGCCATCCTGCAGAACCATCGTGTCCGGTATGTCCTTCGTGAGTTGCTCGCGACGCGCTGCCAGCGCTTCGCGGCGGGGATCCTCGGCCTCCCATTGTTGCAGTTGGCGATCGATGTGGTCCAACAGCCGCTGCGTGGACCGCGGCGCGACGTGAATCGTCGGTGGCGAATTGTGGCGATAGACGCCCTTCTCCGGAATCTGATTGAAGAGGGCATACAACTGGTAGAAGTCCCGTTGCGAGATCGCGTCGTACTTATGGTCGTGGCAGCGTGCGCACTCCAGCGTGACTCCCATCCACACCGCGCCGAACGTCACGACTCGGTCCACGATGTATTCATTGTGGAACTCGGCCTCAATCGATCCCCCTTCACCATTGGTGCGATTATTGCGAAAGAATCCGGTCGCCAAGACCTGCTCCGGAAAGCCGTTTGGCACCAGGTCCCCAGCGATCTGGTTGCGCGTGAAATGGTCGTAAGGGAGTCCATCGTTGTGGACATCGATCACCCAATCCCGCCAGCGCCACATGCTGCGCGGCTCGTCATCCTGATAGCCATCGGTGTCCGCATACCGCGCGGCGTCCAACCATGGCACGGCCATGCGCTCGCCGTATTGCGGAGAAGCCAGCAGGCGGTCGACCAGCCGCTCGTAGGCGAGTGGCGATTCGTCCGCTAAGTGGGCGTCCAAGTCCTCAAGTGCGATGGGGAGCCCCGTCAGGTCCAGTGCCACGCGTCGCGCCAGTGCTGCTCGGTCAGCAGCAGGAGATGGCTTCATGCCCTCAATCTCCAGCCGGGCCAAGACAAAACTATCAATGGAGTTTACCCCCCACTCCGCTCCATGCACTGCGGGCAAGGGGGGCCGACGAGGCGGAACCAGCGACCAATGCGGTTGCCACACCGCGCCCTCCTCGATCCATCGACCCAACGTGGCCACCTGTTCGAGCGTGGGACGCTGTTTAGCCCCCGCCGGAGGCATTTGGATCGCCGAATCGTGCGATATCATTCTCTGGTACAACACGCTCGCGGCGGCATTTCCTGGCACAACCAGTGGGCCATCACCGACTTGAGCCGCCAGGCCAGCTTCGGTGTCCAATCGCAGATCGGCTTGGCGCTTGGATGTATCCATCCCATGACAGACAAAGCAGGCGTCCGCCAATATCGGTCGCACATCGCGCGCAAACTCCAATTGTGCCGGCGGCACAGCCGCACCCACACGCGGCATGGCTCCCTGGGTCAAGAACACCAGAGACCAGACACAGGCCATCCAGCGCGGGTCGTATTGACGGAGCAAGCAACGGGCCATGCGAAACAAGTTCCTTCACGGCGTCTTGTTTGTTTTGTTGGGCAGACAGGAGCCACCATTCTACCATGCCGGTGCACTCGACAACACACATGCATTACGTCACCCATCTAGCATCCGCCCGAGTCTTGGCCCCATAGGGCAACGCCGTGACGGATTGTTGTCGGGGCAAAGGGGTTCTCTCGTTCCCAGGCTTCCCCATGCCGTGTTTTCCTCAGGATGTGTCTTCCTCAGGATGTGTCTTCATCACGCTGTGCTTTCATCAAAAACGCGCTTTCCTCTGGCTCCCTCCCCCTTGCGGGGAGGGCTGGGGAGGGGGTTGCCAAG
>SXGT01666321.1_pt1 | contig 15558 bp, 9 predicted proteins | sample 3176221 | NCBI WGS metagenome assembly SXGT01 (sample SAMN11356862, study PRJNA531348) | freshwater metagenome | isolation source: freshwater sample F1-120 | place: China: Fuxian Lake, Yuxi | collected 2017-12-25
CATTGCTGTTAAGCGCCGACCTCACAAAGTCAAAGCTCAAGCATGCCAACCTCGCTGATGCAAAGCTCTCTGGAGCCAAGCTCGCAAGAGTTGACTTCACATGTACCAACGTCAAAAATGCCGACTTCACGGGAGCGGACCTCGCTGGTGCCAAACTTACGGCAAGCATTCTCAAAAGCTCTGTGTTCGCTAACGCAGACCTCTCGGGCGTAGAGCTAAGAGAGGCCGACCTTGTTTTGGCCATTCTGACGGGCGCCGACCTCACAGGATCAATACTTACGAATGCCCACCTGGCCTTTGCCACCTTCACGGGCGCCGACCTCACGGGCGCCGAACTAATGGAAGCAAACCTTTACGGCGCTAACCTGATACGCGCCGATCTCGCAGGAGCCGACCTTTCGGGCGCAGATCTCGAAAGCGCCGACTTGACAAGGGCAGATCTCACAGGCGCCAACCTTACGAAGGCAAACCTTACGAAGGCAAACCTCAGTCGCACCAAGCTGACACGTGCCGACCTAACAGAATCCAATCTCACAGGCGCACAGATCGCAGACACCTACGTCGCAGGTGCGAATCTCACAGCTGCAAAACTCACTGGAGCTACGATCATTCGTACCAACTTGGCGATGGCGAATCTATCGGCCACCAATTTCGTAGGCACGACAATTCGGGATCCGATTTATTAGGCTTGATCGTCAACGATGCGCCGTTGAATCGCGGGAAGTTTATAGACGACAGGTCGATGTCGAGCCGTTCCTAAACCCAAGCATGGCTCGGCGTCTAAATACAGGTGTTGCCGGGAATCCCTATCCGTTAATTGCTTAGCCTCTGGCAATGGCTCACCAACCGGCACGGTGACCGGGTTAGTGGGAAAGGGTGGCTACTCGTCGTGTTGGTCGAAAGATGCTACGACAGTTTCCACACGCCATAGGCACAACAATTGGCCCCAATAGGTCTTGATGAGTCATTCGAGAGCAACTTTGCATCGGCCGGGAGAGCCCCGCTACGAACACGATGCGTTATATAGAGGTGTAAAACCAGTGTCAGACCGGTCAAAGAGTCTTCTGACTAAACTCTACGGTCGTGGACAATAATGAAGATGATGTTCTAGGCTCGCTCCCACTCGGTGATCTCGACGGTGCCGTACGACGCGAAGCTGGGTATCGAGCGGACGAGGCGTGGGACGCTTTGCGATCATTTCATGACGATGTCTCACGAGAGAACTTCGTTGGACTGCTCGAAGTAGCAACAGCCGAAAGAGCGATAAGTCCACATTGCCTCCTCGCGTCGAGGTTTTGGGCCGGCACTTATTGTCTCCGTTTTACCGGATGGCTCGACGAATTGGTCTTGGCCATTGCTCGACCCGATGGGTCTGACGAGCTTGCTCGGGCTTCCTGGTTCGAAGGGAAGCGGATAGTCGACGTACTCGCGGATTTACAAGGACAGCTACGCCGTGACGGTCTCGAATCTCTGGTGCAACTTGCAGACGCTTCGAGTTTCCAGCAGGGTGTTCTCGCAATTCAGATAGGACTCGAGGCACGATTCGGCTCGCTGCCGTGGGAGTTAGCGCGATTATCAACTGCACGTGTTCCAGGAGACCTCGGGCCAGTAATCGCTGTGATGGGTGCCCAGTGGGCGCTCACCGACGACGGTCTCGAAGGTATCGACCATCGTTATGTGATTGAGTTTCGACGGCTCTCGGAACTCGACTGGCTCGACCACGTTGGCGGGAAGGCATGGGTCGATCGCGATGAATTCGCGGATGCTTTCGATGTGGCGCGTGCGTACTTCAACTCCGGCGGTGGCTCGTAGGTGGATTCGATAGTAACTGAGCGGCGCCAATATCCAACAGGTCAAAGCTAGGCGGCTCGATCGAAAATAACGCGACGAACTGCGCCATCAGCCGTTGCTAAATGTCATCGATCAGTAACGCGTACTGCAGGCGAACGAACGCTATTTCTTGTGGTTGGGTCGCGCACTTCCGGCAACGGTAGGGACTTCGGCTCGCATGGTGTGGATGCCGGATTTGGCGCAGGTCTCAATGCCAGGTGGCAGGTGTTCTGCCCTCGAGAAGTGACCATCGAATGACATCCTGACATGGTCTGTGTATAAGGGCACGCCGTCATTCTGGTACGGCAATGGGAATTGCGACTGAGCAATACTTGGGTGAGTGACTGACGACAGATGGAGACACCTGCCAACCGATTCGCCAGCCATTACCTTGGCGCGGTTGTCGAAAGCGGCAAGCCCCACCCCGACCTCGTCCGCCTCGTGGGTAAAGAGTTGGCAGATCGGTGGCGAACCGCAGAGGTCAACCTCACACTAATGCTGGACTCTATGGGCGCCGGTGACGGATCTACGAGGTTCGAACTCGGCCTACTTCCGATCCAGACATCGAATCCAACTAGGACTATCGCAGAAGTTGAATCGATGGCGAGTGTCAACGGGGCGTGTACACATCAGACGACATTCGATCAGACGACGGAAGAATCCACGATTTGGGCAATGCCTACGAAGTATGCCCATCAGGCGGTCGCCGAATCAACCTAATACGTAGATCTTGATACAAGGATGACGGCGTGGTTGCTGGCATATGCATGGAGGGTCCGTCACCTTGTAATGGATAGCGGGAAAATTGCTGAAGAAGGAAAGTCAGCTTCGGCCGCTGCACTAGGGCGTCCGCTCGAACCTCGCTGATGCCGACTTGAGTGACGCGAACCACAAAGGTGCCAGGATGACAGATGCCACCCAGGCGGGAACCAACCTCGATGTGGCTAACCTAGAGGGTGTAATGACTGATGATTTCGGCGAGCCTTGGTAGGACTCAGTATCGTACCCAACGTCGAGCGGGTACCAGTCCCGTTTTTGGTATTCGCTAGGTAAGCATGTAGCCGATGAGCGAGCCGGGGATGTCCGGCTTACCAAAGGGTCGCCGCTGAGCAACGGTCTTATCTGCGACTGGCGCGGTGTCGAGCGTTGGGCAAGGAATGCAGGTCGATCAACGACCTGATCTGTCTACTTCGACGGAGCTATCGAATAGCCCAGACGCGCCGGTTCATGCCTTCGCGGTGAAGCTCGAGCATCGGGTAGGTAGAGTCGAGCGTCAGTGGACCGGTCCAGAACAGCTCAGGAGCTGTGGAGATATCTTCCGTGCTGATCGAGCTGGCGCCGCGGCTGCACAGAAGGCAATGGACGAGCCACGATGCCCCAAGGAAGGAGACATTGAGCTTGGACGCTGGCACGTACGGCTTGCTGCCGCCCCCCCCAACGATGACACCGAGGTGACGCAAAGTCCCAGCCGTCTTGGTCGCACCGAGGGACACCGAAGTCCGCTCCCCCCACTGACCGACGACCTTGCGACGAAGCTCGACACCGGTGATCGATCCGTCTAGGGTGAACGCACGCCCGAGTGTAGCGAGCACGGTATCGACGAAGGGGTAGGTGGCCAGCATCGCGCCGAGGTGCATCGCGTGGCGGTCGGGGAAAGCCTCTGGGTGCTGGACAGCCCAGTGGATGACGTTTGTGGCATCCACTGGCGGATTGACCCAAACACGGGTCATCATCTTCTTGGTCTTGTTGTTCGCCTCCTGCTCCGTCACATAGTCGCGCAGGGCGACCGCAAGCAGTTGGCGCTGATCCTCAAACGGGGCATCCGAGCCAGCGATGCGATAGGCGACCTCGAGTACGCCCGGCTTGACCGTCCGCTCGAATACCATTCCTTTGTCAATTCTCATACGGTCACCCGGGCGAAGGGCACTATGACTTCGTCGATGGAGAGTCCGCCGTGACTCACGCGGACCCCCGATACGTGAAAACCGCGCCGGCCAGGAGCGAACAGCGGCTTCAGCCATGAAATCGGGAGAACGGGCGGATCCCACACGTCGCCGTAGTCAGAAGCTCCCGCCCGCAGTGTCTCATTCGGGTAGAGCCGCACACGGGTGCCCGCCGACTCCACCGTATCTCCTTCCCGGGGCACTGGCCCAGGCAGAGTGGGCAGGTTGCCGTGGTCCGCGGTCACCCACGTCTCGTAGCCCTTCGAAGTGGCTTGCGTGACGAGCTCGCGGAGGAAGCCTGTGCGCGCCCAGAGTTCAACACCGCCGGCCACCTGCGGGTCACCGAGAACCTCCGCAGCGTGCAGCAGTTCATCAACCGCGTTGATGATGACAGCTTCGACTCTGCCCGACAAGGTCGGGACGTCCTTCGTGTCTCGGCCGACTGTCTTGGAGAACTTCACCAGGCGATCGTTGATGCCGTGCTCAACCCAGAACGCCTTCCACCGGCGTTCCTCCGCTGAAGTCGTTCCAATGGTGTCCTCGAACGCTGCGGGCAGGTCGCCGGCGAAGATCGCCTGCCGTGAGATCGAGGTGAGGGTGGGGATCATGGCCAGGCACGCCGTGCTCTCGAGCACCCTCAGTCCTGCAAGCATCCGCAGCCGGTGCCATTGAGCGAAGGCGAGACCATCGATCACGATTAACAACACCGAGGCGCCCTCATCGACCCGACGGGAGAGAAACGGTGCGATCTGATGCACCGACCTCGGAGTGATGGCGGCCGACAGCAGGCTTGCGCCGTACGACGACTGGAGCCATGAGCCGAACGCCGCGTCAACGGCATCCCATGCGACCCACGCGGCATGCTCACGGTTGTCGATCGTCGGATTCGATGCAAGTGTCCCGCGAACGTGACCCCACCACGAGGCGACCTCGATCCATTCGCTGAGAGTCCGGGCTTGAGCCGGTTGGCCGGCCAGCAGTTCGGTGATGACCAACTCCGGGTCGGGATCGGAAGTGCCGACGCTCACCCAGTTCGGCAGGCCATCAGCCGTCGCAGGAGAAGGACCCAGGAGACCCGCTCCAAGCAGGGCAAGGACGGCCCTGGGTGAGCCCCGCAACGCTGCGGCGTGTTCGGCTGCATCGCCGAGCGCGAGCCATTCGCTCCATGCTGTCTGCAGCGGTTCGATGGCGCCCGACGCGCTGGCGATCTGCTTCGCCAACGGAGTGGCGACAATGCTGGCGACTGCTATCCACACCTCCTGCGGTGTCCCGGCATCGAGACGCAGACGAGCAACTGCATCGAGCTCACTGGTGGCGTCGCCAACGCGGAAGTCGTACGCATCTGCGATTGCTGCTTCAGTGTGTGGATGGCGTCGGCTGGCGGCAACGAGTGCGTCAGCTCCCTCGCCCGCGAGTCGAAGCATGCGCCGAAGTTTCTGCGGCACTGGCCAGCGCATCCGCAGTGTGACGTCGGCGTCGTGCTCGATGTCCCACGGCAGGTCCTGCACGAACGGCATCTCTGGATCGCACACGATAACGGCGAGATGTCTCGGAGCGGGTGCCGCTCGAACTTCGATGTCCCACAACCGTCGGAGTTCCGCCCAGGATACGGCACGGGCAACCTCGATGTGCTCGGAGATGTCAGCAACGTCTGCCTCGTCGAGGGCCTCGTCGGGGTCAAGCAGGACCACAACTCCCGCTGGTGATTCGAGCTGCCAGGCGAGTTGCTCGGCGACCCACTGCTTCACGAGGTCACTCGCACGAGAACGCGAAGTCTGGCGTCGGGAAGCGTCAGACCTACGTCGCCAGCAATTCTCGCCACCGCCTGGTAGGCGTGATCGACACCGTCGGCGACCACGCGATCCCATGTCGTTGCTGACGGAGTGGTGTGGTCGATGATGGTGTCGCCCGTCGAGCAGCGGTCCCATGCGCGGATCGCAACATCGGGGCGGACGAGCCCGCTGTCCGGCTGGAACACCGCAACTGCGCTGCGGGTTACACCATCGGGGGTGACTTCCCAGATCGACAGCCAGCCAGAGGGCGCGTCATCGAGACGGACCACGGGACACGGCTCGCCCGGGGCGACTTCCGGAAGGTGTTCGAGCGCGTCCAGTAGGTCGATGGTCGGGCGGCCGAGGTCGGCACACGCCTGGGTGGCAGCCTTCACCAGTGCGGCGAGACGCTCAGGATTCACCGCTCGTACTGCGGGGCCAGTCTCGTAGATGAGCTCCGCGAGGTGGCCGGCTTCGCGTGCGTCTGAGCGAGTCTCGGTGGCGAACTGCTCCGCCTCCTGCGACAGTTGTTCGGGCTCGACAATCGCAGCGGTCCAGAGGTCTTCGACGCGTCGGGTCGCTGATTCCAGAATATCGCCGCGCTTGTCGGCTCCCAGCTCGTCGAGGATCACTTCGAGCTTCTGGTTGAGCACCTCGAGCACCCGCGCTTCGACCGAGTGCTCACACACGAGGTGGAAGGCTCGAACGAGATGCGTTTGGCCGATGCGATCGACGCGGCCGATGCGCTGCTCGATCCTGCTCGGGGACCAGGGAAGGTCCCAGTTGACGACGATGTGGGCGAACTGCAGGTTGATGCCCTCGCCGCCGGCGTCGGTGGAGACGAGAACCTGGGCCCGCTCGCGAAATGCTTGCTGGGCGAGCGCCCTCTCGGCCAGCCCCATCGAGCCGTTGATCGCGACTGCAGGAATTCCCGCATGCTCGAGGAGTTCCAGCAACATGTCCTGGGTCGGCACGAACTCCGTGAAGACGAGCACCTTCACGTTCGGGTCTCGTTCGGACTGGCGAAGGTCTGCGAGCAAGTCGAAGAAGGCTCGCGTCTTCGCATCTGCTCCTGCCGCAGCAGCATCCTTGGCCTTCCGCAAGAGACCAGTGAGCTCAGCTCGTTCAGTCGCCCATGCCGGCCCCTTGGCATTGACGAGCACTTCGTACTGGTCTTCGCCCGTAAGCTCGGCCCACTCGTCGCCGCGATCGACGAAGAGCGTCAGCTGGTCACTTCCCTCGCCAAGCGCAGCAGAGCGCCGCTGAAGGGCCGTCAGGATTGCCGCAGTGCTCGATGACACGAGGCGCTGCATCAACAACACCAAGAAGGCTGCCGAGTTCCGCTTATCGCGCTTGGCGGCATTCCAGCCGTTGCGCACGTACTCGGTGACCGCCTCATACAGCTCTCGCTCCAGGGCTCTGTCCGTGTAGGGAGCGATCCGAATGCTGGTCTCGCGCTGTTGGAACAATGCCCGGCCGTCTTGATCGACAGCCCGCCGCTTTTCCGTACGCTCCACGCATGGACCGACGGTCGCTCGCTGCACCGGAAGGCCGCTGTTGAACCGCGGGTCGATGAGACCGAGAAACCGCCTGAAGCCTTCGCTCTTCCCCGAGTGCGGCGTAGCCGAGAGAAGAAGCACATGCTTCGCAGACGCTGCCAGTTCGACTGCCAAGCGGTGCCGGGCAACGTCCTCGTTCGAACCCGCAACGTGGTGCGCCTCGTCGATGATCACCATGTCCCAACCCGCATCGACAAGCGCTCGGAAGCGCGCCGCGTTGTGCGCATCAACCTGCTCTGGGCTCCATCCGGCCCTACGGCGCAGAGGCTTGACGGCATCGAGCGAGCACACCACTTGATCGAACATGCGCCACGGATCGAAGCCACCATCGACAGGCAGTCCCTCAGGGCCGACTCGAACGAACTCCTCGCCGAACCCCTCGGACATCTCGGCAATCCACTGAAGCTGGACCCCCTTGGGGGCTACGACAACGACACGGCGCAAGCGGCCGCGGGCCTTCATCTCCGACAGGATCGCCCCAGCCGTGATGGTCTTACCCAGACCGACTTCGTCGCAGATCGCCAACCGCACCGGATCCAGTGCGAGCGCACGTTCCAAGGTGGCCAGCTGGTGCGGCAGAAGGGAGACACCTCCGCGGGCGGCAACCAGGGGCTCTCCATCGGCCGCTAACGCCAGTGCACGAGTGGCAGCGCACCGCCAGGTCAGTTCCGCCTTCGACCACCGTCGGCCGGGTAGCTGAACCAGATCTCCCGCAGCAACCCGCATCCTGCGCTGCGTAGAAGGGATGAGGATCTCCGCCATCTCCCGGCCCCACAACTCGGTGCGAGAGACGACCTCGACCGGCTCCCCAGCTGAGGGCAGCCAGGACCAGACCCGGTCGGACGCCATGCTCAGGTCGCCAGCTTCTCGGCGTTGCGGTAGTAGTGGAGCAGCGCCGAGTCCTCGATGAACACGTCGTTCGGAAGGCGGCGGCCGATCGACACGATCGCGGCGAAGTCCTTGCGTCCCCAGGCGTCCTTGAAGCCCGCTCGAACGGCCTCAGAACGGAACCGAGTCAGCGGCCCCTTCCATGACGCATAGACCGCGAACTCACCGAGAAGTGCGCGAGTGCGCAACTGATCCAGGTGCTCGCTCTTCTCCGGGTCGGGTACCGACCAGCGGCCCTTGTCGTCCGAGACGAAGTTTGCCTCAAGCATCATCCGAAGCTCGGGCAGGTCTTCCCAGGAAGCGAGTCCTGACTGCAGCTCACGAACGAAGAGCGGGTGGATGTCTGCATAGGAGCGTGGTCTGTCCTTGAGAAGCTGCCGAAGCCACTGAATTGCCGACGACTCGTCGCGGATGAAGAACGTCTGTGCTGCGAGCTCCTTGAAGGTGATCCGGAAGCGCTCGTACGCCTCCACCTGGTCGGGCAGGAAGTACATCGCATCACGAACGGGGAACCGCTGCTCGAGGCCCGCGTAGAACTCCGCAGCCGTCATAGGCACCAGGGTGTTGCGCGCCACGTGATAGCCGACCATCCGCTCGTAGATTCGATCCGCCTGCCGCTCGCGCACTACCAGCGCCTTACCGTGTACTCCCTCAGTCGCGGGAACACGCGAGAGGTGTTCGCGGACGAACGCCCAGGCACCATCGGCGTTGCCCGACGCGATCTCAAAAGTGTGCTCAGTCACAGCCGCAGGTTTGTATGCTGAAATCACCAAGTCATGCTTCACAGCGTTGATCGATGTGACTTGTTTATAAGAGAGTTCCTGCTTGTCGATGATCCGCGTGTCGGCGACCACAAACCCAGCTGAAGCCAATGCATTCTGAATTTGAAGCCACACGGCGTTTGAGTGGTTCGAGAACTCCACGGTCATCCAACGGCCTGGCTTCAGAACCCTGAAGAACTCGAGGAAACACTCCGTCATGAGATCCGCGTACTCGTCGAGCCCCCGACCCTTCATTGAGTCTTCGGTTGCCTCAGCACTGTCATCAGTGTCAACGCGGTGCCACATCTCAACGACCATTGCGAGGTCGGAATAGGGGATGTTGGCCCCGAACGGCGGGTCAACGAATACGTAATCGACGCTCTCATCAGGCACCGTCAGGGACGTTGATGAACCGGTGCTCACCACTACGTTGCCCAGACGCGACGGAGAAGACTCCCAAGTCTTGCTCAGCGACTTGAGCTTTCCCCGCGATCCTCTTCCTCCAAGGTTGTAAGCGGCGGAACACTCCGAAACCAGCGCCGGGATGTAGTAAACGCCAGTCATTTGCCGGTTCACCTGCGAGTGATCATTGGCCTTGTAGCGGTTCATCCAAGAGAGCCCCCAAAACGCCTGCTCGATCCAGAATCGAAGGGCCAGCCCCAATAGAGGATCGTCAACTTCCGCGGCCCAAGACCAGAGCGTGCCGAGCGTCGCGAGACTCCGATCTGGCCACAAGTGGTGGACATGAGTCACCCCCTTCAGTATGAATGCGTAATCGTGCACCATCTTCTCGACCGGGATTCGATCTGTCGGAACTGTGATGCCACTGAGCGCCGCGACCTTGGTGAGCACTGCCCGGTCGTCGTCGTCGACGCGTTTGACGCCCGTCGACTTGTCGCGCCGCCATTCGATCAGCACCGGTTGAAACTCAACTCTCGAGACCGTGTCTCCGGCAAGAGTTCGGACCGTGGTAAACCGGACCTCGAGTTGCCGTTTGGTAAGCGACGCGCCACAGGATTCACACGGGAACAAGCCTGCGACCGTTCCGGTACTCGTTTCGAACGCCGCCTCGTAAAAAACTACGCGACCGCCGCAATGAGGGCACGTAAACACCTGCGACCACACGGTGTAGTTGATATCCGCTACAAATGGCTTGCCTCGATCGGGCGCTACCTTCGTCCGGTACATCCATCCGAGAGAGTCGTCCAATCGCCTGAGCAAATCCATCGCCGCCTTATCAAACGCCGCACCATCAACCGGGAGATTCATTCCGCTTGCGATGAAAGTCGCCGAGGGACCAAGGTCTCCCAGAATGGCCCTACGGGCGCCCCACTTGATGTTGGACGGTCCGAGTTCGGCCTCGATTTCTGCCTTCGTCTTCGGATCCGGCATCCCACACGCCTGCGCTGCTACACCAGTCATGCCCGATCCGGCAAAGCCGTCGAGCACCACATCACCGGGCTGGGTGTAGTGAAGGATGAATCGCATGATCGCAGGATGCGGAACCTTCGTGGGATAGGAGTGCGCCTTGTAAAATGCATTGCCCTTTCCGACGCTGACGTCCGAAGCGAACGGCCCAGGATCGACGCGTCCTTCATCGCTCGGACGTTCCAACGTCTCTAGCCACTCAGCGATGAATGGGTTCGGGCATGCCGTGTAGTACGGCGGATACGACATCGCGATGATGTCGTCGTCGGAGCCGGCGGGGCACCCGGGCAGCTTGCGGAGTTCTGGCAGTCGCCTCCGGAATTGCTGTCGCGCTGCTTCGACGATGGCGACCTGGTCACCCTGACGACCGGCATCATTGAAGCCGAACAACGAGACCGGATCCTCGAACAGTCGGTCACTCATGAGTTGGTCTCCTCCGCAGGGACAATGCGGATTCTGTCTTCGGGTCCGCCGTCGGCCAAGTTGTCGAGCAGGTCACGGAACCGGGACGAGAGTTCGTCCAGCGTGGCTGGCGCCGATTCCGGGAACAGTGCGTTCCAGATTTCCTCCACCGCGACTCGCCGAACAGAGAAGCGCGTCAGCGCTTGACCCACCGCAGTAACGAATGCCGGATCGACGGGTTCCGGCAGTTGGCGAGATGCGACGAAGGTGTTGACGGTCTTCTTGTCGGCCGCCTTCAGAAGGTTGATCTGCTCTGCCATTTCCGGTACCGACAGCGAGTCAGCGAGAGCCCGCTCCCAGTCCGATCGCAGGTTGGCGATCTGCTCTTCGAGCTGCTCGAGAACCGCATGTGCAGTGGGGCCGCCAGCGGGACGCGGGCGGTATGAGCACTCCGAGCAAGTGACGCTCCGCGTGAGGAGCGACGGGTCGAAGTCCTTGCAGGTGTGAAGTTCGGTGAGCTTCTTTTGGATGCTGGCATACTTACCGCCGGGAAGGAGGTCGATCGCAGACAGTCGCCCGAGGTCGTCATAAGTGGCGCATTCGAGGATGCGCCGCTTACGGTCATCGCCCGCGCCATCGAGACGATCCCGATGATGGGCGGCGACGGCTGCGTCGGCGAAGCGCCGACGCAGGTCTCCACCGACAGCCTTCAGCGATGCCACCTTCGAAGCGTCAATCAGCGCTCCGGTACGGAACAGTTCGAGCAGATCGTTGCGGAGTGCTGCCGCATCGATCGAGATCGGATCATCTGCCTCGAAGACATCCACCGCTTCACGCAAGTACGCGACGACGTCGGCGACATGTCCAGCAGCGGCAGATGCGCTGTCGATCCATGCGAGCACCGCCCGCCCTTCGTTCGCCTTGGCGATCTGGTCCTTCGTGAGGTCGAGCTTGTTGAGCTTGCCAACGGTGTTGCGGGCCTTGAGGTTGTTCACTGCGTCGTCGAGAGCTCGCAGTGCGACGCCCCCCTCGGTCTGATTCTCGATCACCTGCGCACCCCACAGGTTGATGCCATCCCCGAGGATCGAGCGAGCCTTGACGATGCGGTCGGAGTAGGTGGCGCAGCTCGTGGCCACCTGCTGCACCAGAACCTCGGACGCTCCCGTAGGACCGACGGCCCCCGGCGGGAGGTCGATCAGCTTCACCGCATCCTTCAGGATCACCAGTGGCAATTCTTTGGGCGGTGCCACGTGGGTGACCGCCTCGAGGTCGTCGAGACTCAATCGTGTCAGCTTCTCAAGACCGAGCGCATCCAATTGGCCGTCACTGAAGCCAAGCTCCAGCTTCCCGAGCTGGGTGAGTGCCGCGGCAACCACGACGAACCATGCCGGCTCGACGAACCACGGACCCCACGAGGGGACATCCGGGTCTCGCTCAACGAGGAACTCGCCGCGGTTCAGCGCCCTTCCCCCCGCAGCGCCAACCTGCTCGAGCATGTGTGACGCCAACGGCCCAGCGTCGGTCAGGTTCCCGTGGACGTCGATGAGGTCCAGCGCTGCAAGGACCCTTCCGCCGAGCGCGTTCGGGCGCCCGGTGGAAACCTGCAGTAGCGCCTGCTTCACCGTGTCCGCAAGGTTCGACCGAGTGACCTGAGCTCCGAACGTCGGGTAGCCCGGGTAGCGGCTCTCGAAGTGTGGTGCGAGTACCGATGCAGCGATCGTGTCGATCTGCTCCTTAACGGTCGAGCGGGCCCCCTGGGCGCCAGCGAGCCACGACGCGAGCGGCTTCGCCTCGCCTTGGTAGGTGACCGTGATGGCATCGCCCATGTGCTTACGCAACCACGCCACCATCTCCTGGAGGTAGCGCTGCCGCTTCTCCGCATACACAGTGCGGTGCTGGCCAGTGGATTCGGACTCGAGGGCCACCGAACCGGCGTACCGCCGAAGCGCCTCGGTGAAGTCGTCATCCGGCTTCGCGAGGCGGAAGAACACCTCATCGGTTTTGGTCTCGTCATTGAACCTCGGCGGGTCGTACGGCTGCAGGAAATAGACGTAGAAGTCACGAGGTGGCTGAGCGGTAGAGCGCTCGTTCGGCGCACCCATGAACAGGTAGCCAGGGCGAGCGACGTTCTTGGCTCGCCAAGCGAGTTCGTACGACCAGATGCGGTAGCCAGCCACGTACGGGTTGTCTCGCTGCTCCAGCACCGTCTCCAGCGCCCGGAAATAGGCCTCGTCGAGCTTGTCCTTGTCGAGCGAGTTGGCACGCTCATCGATCTTCTGGTCGTAGTCGATGTCCTTGCGGACGTCGAGATACACCTGGCCGTTCTGATCATTCACGGTGATGAACTGACCCGAGACCGCCCGGATGATGTCATCGACGATCGAGTGGATCGTCGTCTCGAGGAAGAACGCATCCAGCTCGGGCAGCCCAGGGGGCAGCAAGGTGAGGTCGTCACGCAACTCCGTGATCGACGGTCCGATCGGAGCGTTGATGTCCTCGGTCGTCAGCCGATGTACGGCAAGGGAATCCACGATCCTCAGCGCCGTGGAGATGTACTCCTTGGTCGGCAACGCCTTCTCGACCCTCGACCGCAAGACCTGCGCCCGGTCGAGCACCCCGCGCACGTCGGGAATCGCACGGTTCGAAGGGTCGAGCTCCAGTTGAGCGCGGTACGTGTCGTAGCAGATGAGCCCCGGAGCGTCGTTCGGTACGTCGTGGTTCAGGACGTCCCGCATCTCGTCGGACAACGTCGTGAGCACCTTGCGCTTCTCGACGAGGGTGACGAGCTCGAAGGTTTTGAGGTACGACGGATGCACCGGGAACAACGAAACGAACGACTCGAAGTTCTCTGCCATCCCCTCGTATGCGGGCGTGAATCGCTGCAAGTGATCGCGAATCATTGCCTTCTGAGCGGCAGTCTTACGCAAGAGGCGCTCCTGCACCACGAAGGCTATGTCCTCACGGGAGATGCGCATCTGGGTGAAGCGTTCCTTCACGCGGCGAACTGCGTCAGCGGCACTGGCGAATCTTGGGTTGTCGAAGATCGCTTCCTGCACGCCACCCATGAACCGGAAGCGGGTTTCTTTGCAGATCTCGCCGATCTCCCGCAGCACCGCTAGATCGACCCGGAGCTCGTTGTCACGACGGGAGGCCAGGTAGTCGAGCATCTCGTCGAGCACGAACAGCAGACCCTGCTCGGGGTGGACCGCCTCGAATGCCTGCATCATGCGTACGAGGTCCTTCTTGGTGCCGGTCGCCTTCGTCATGTCCGGAAACTCGAACTCCACACCGATGCGCTGCAGGCCTTGGGTCAGCTCGGTGGTGATGATGTCGCGCAGGCTCATCTGCGTGGCACCGATCTCAGCGCGAATGACCTGGTAACGGCCAGCCACCGGACTCGCAGCATCATTGACCGCATCCGAAGTGAGCAGACCGACCAGTTCTCCATGCTCGGCGATCGACGAGACGACCGACATCAAGTGCGTCTTGCCGGTGCCGTAGTTCGCGACGACAAGGATGCCCTTTGGGTCCCTGGGGTTGTCGAGATCCAAGTTCGGGAAGATGACATTGGTGAGCTGCTCCGCCAGCCGGGAGGACACGACAAGTGTCTCTACATCGCGTCGCGCGGCGGTGAGGTCGTCAGCGTCGCCGAGCACCTTCACGGAGTCGATCGGCTCGAAGGAGATCAGTTCGTTGTACTTCATGTCGGTGACCCTTTCACGGGCGATCGGAGTTTTCGAGGATGAACGGAACTTCGTCGGGAAACTGTGACCTCACGGGCCGCAGCACGTTGATGCCAGCTACGGCAGCGCGAACATGGTCGCGTCTGCCGGGGTTCGAAAATTCAATGGTTCGACCGTCGATCGAACCGGGCCAGACCGCCACCACACCCTCGCGACGCGCCAGCTGCTTCAGGAGGCGGATCGGGTCTACGTGCAACCACGGCTGCCAGCAGAGGGACTCGAGGTCATACAGCAGCTGATGGCCGGCGAGGCGGGCCAGCACGTCGCGCTCGGACGTGCATGGAGCGCCTCCAAGCACGACGTTTGAGACCGATAGCGGAGCCTCCCCGAGGGCATGGCCGATCTCGACGAGTAAGGCGACGCCGGAGTCACGGTCTGCCGCGCCAATCATTGACAGCGTGCCCGGGCGTGCCATTCCCGCGAGGGTGCCTGCCGCCGTCGCTTTCCACATCGGTTCCTCGCCACCCATAGCTCAACGCTCTCCCGTGCGGCACCATGTCGAGATGTCGCTCATCAAGCCATTCACCCCGACGAACGAAGTGGATGGTAGTCCAGGGCGGACCAGCGACGAGCCGGCGACGCCACGGCTGCGGTGCAAAGTCTTGCCAGCGATGCGCCACACTTTTTTGGCACGGTTTCGTTCCCAACGCCGTCTAACGATGGCGTCTCGATTGTGGCGATACGCTTCCCCTGCCGTGAGAAAAAATTAATAAGTAAAAATGGCTGTGTGCGGGATGTGGAGAGCGACTCGATCTCAAAAAAATGGGGTACGAGGTGATTCGGTACCCGGTTGTTTCGCTTGCGCGCCACCGCCAGGTTTTGGTAGTCGTTCGCGGGCGACATAGCCGAGGACAACCTGCAAAAAATTGTCACGTGAGCGTAGGGGATGAGGAGCGTCCCTAAAGCCCAAAAAACGGACTAAGACGCATTTCTGTGCGCAAGTCTTGGCGGGTCGTACGCAATTCCGGTCAGTTACGCGCAAAATCGCGTGACGAGTTCGTTACAGACTCCCGGGTCTGCACGCAAAAGCGCAAATTACGCAAGATTGCCCCTCTTCTCTCCCTTGTAATCTGGCAAAAGAGAGGAGAAGGGTTCTTATTGGTTCGGCGTATATTGTACGAGAGATCGCCCGAAGTTTTGCGTTTTTAGCGTTTTGCGTCGGGCTCTAGCAACGTCACGTAGATAATCCTCCCTGGCTGTACCCGTTCGACGGATACTCCCATGGTGCGAAG
>SXGT01046983.1_pt1 | contig 15556 bp, 13 predicted proteins | sample 3176221 | NCBI WGS metagenome assembly SXGT01 (sample SAMN11356862, study PRJNA531348) | freshwater metagenome | isolation source: freshwater sample F1-120 | place: China: Fuxian Lake, Yuxi | collected 2017-12-25
CCGCTCAAAGGGCCGGTGGACCATTCCGTGCCCGTGCTCACCGTCACGCGGCCGGATGGCAAGCTCGAAGCCGTGCTCTTCGGCTACGCGTGCCACCCGACGACACTGAGTTTCCTGACGTGGTGCGGCGACTATCCCGGCTTTGCGCAGGTGGAAATCGAGAAGGCGCATCCCGGCGCGACGGCGATGTTCGTCAACACCTGCGGGGGTGACCAAAATCCCTTGCCGCGCCGCAGCGTCGAGTTGTGCGAGCGCTATGGCAAGATGCTCGCCGCAGGCGTGGAGGAGGCGTTGAAGCAGCCGCTGAAGCCGGTCTCCCCGGGCCTGCGCACGGCGTTCGAGATCGTTGACCTGCCCTACCTCAAGACGGTTTCCCGCGAGGAACTCGAGGCCGTCGCCAAGGAGAGCGGCGCCATCCGCGTGCGCTGGGCGACGCGCATGTTGCAGGAGTTGGACCGGCGCAAGCAGTTCCCCGACGCGTATCCGTATCCCGTCCACGCGTGGCGGCTCGGGACGGAGATGCTCGTCATCGGCATGGGCGCGGAGACGGTGGTGGACTACGCGCTGCGCTTCAAACGCGAGTTCGGCCCCGGCACGTGGGTCATGGGCTACGCGGATGACATGATCGCCTACATCCCGTCCCGCCGCGTGTGGGAGGAAGGCGGCTACGAGGGCGGCACGTTCCTCTTCGAGTATGGCCGTCCCGCGTTTCGTTGGGCCGGAGACATCGAGGACCGCATCGCCGCCTCGGTGCACAAGCTCGTGAAGCAGGTCGGCGTCGTGAAGGCCGGCCAATGAGCAGCAGTCCATTCCCCGCGAACATCACCCTATGAAACCAATCCTTATTGCCGTCGCCTCTCTCTGCGTCCTTTGCAGTCAATCCCCGGCCGCGAAACCGGTCCCGCCGAAGGGCTTTCGCGCGCTGTTCAACGGCAAGGATCTCACTGGCTGGCATGGCTTGAACCCGCACAACAGCGCGAAACTCGATGGCGAGAAGAAGGCGGCCAACCTGAAGCAGCAACGCGAGGATTTCGCCAAGCACTGGAGCGTGGAGAACGGCGAACTGGTCAACGTCGGCACCGGGCCTTACGCGACGACGGACGCGGAGTTGGGCGACATCGAGTTCCTCCTCGAATACAAGACAGTGGCGAAGGCGGACAGCGGCATCTATCTGCGCGGCACGCCGCAGGTGCAGATCTGGGACAAGAACCAGGTGTTCAACGAGAAGGCTCCCACCCGCCGTCCGCACCTCGGCTCCGGCGGGCTCTTCAACAACACGCCCGGCACGCCGGGCCGCGACCCGCTTGTGGTGGCGGACAAACCCTTCGGCGAGTGGAACAGCTTTCGCATCCGCCAAGTCGGCGCGGTCACCTGGGTCTGGCTCAACGGCAAGCTCGTCGTGGATGGCGCGGTGATGGAGAACTACTGGGACAAGAAGCTGCCGCTGCCCGCCAAAGGCCCGATCATGCTCCAGACGCACGGCGGCGAGATACGCTGGCGGAACATTTTCGTGCGCGAGATCGGCGAGTCGGAGGGGAAGAAGGCGCTGGCCGAAGCGGGTGCGGCGAAGAAATAGCGCTCTCTGCTGGGAGCGGGGACGCTTGGACCTGGAAACCGTAGTTCAACTCCGGATGCCCACGGATCTGAAGGACCAGCACAGCTCAACGCCGACCAAGCCATTCAGTCGCCGTAAAAAAAGTCCCCGCAGCTCTGGCCTTGGTTCCATCCGTCGTCGTCGGTGTCCCCGTGGTTGTCGGATTCCCATCTCGAAGTTCGGGCCAAAATGTCCGGCGTGACACGCTGAACCAGCTCGCTTGGCGTGGCTGCATCCTTACCTGGAATTACGCGCTCCCACGCGCTGAAACTCCGGCACCGCCTCGGCCACAAACTCCTTCACGCGCGCGAAGGCCTTGTCCTCCTCGCCGGGCAGGCAGTGCGCGAAGCACGCCACGTAGGCCCAGCGCTGGAGTGTGCCCGTGCGCAAGAGTTCCTTGGCCATTGAAGCCAGACGCTCGGAGCGATGCGCCGTGAGCGTGCCGTCAGCGACGAACCAATACACGTAGATCGCGCGCAGCGGGACGCGCTGGCCGCTCTCCGTGGTGAAGGCTTTGCTGGCGGTGAGCTTGAGCGCGGGCACCTCGTGCGGCTGCGGCCTGGCGACGGGCAGGCGCACTTCCTCGGTTTTCTCGATGAGCCAGCCCTGGCCGGTGAGGCAGTATTGCGGCTGGTGGATGCTCGTGCGGTCGCGGCCCATGAGGACGACTTGCAGCAGCAGCTCCGTGCCGTCCGCCGCGCGATAGACGCGCTTGCCGATGGAAGTGTCGGGGGGTAGGCCGGTCAACTCCTCCTTGGCGGGCGGCACTTCCAGCGAAGCCATCCCGGCGACTTGCTCCGGCAACGCGATTCGCCAACGCGCGGAACCCGCCTGTGGTTCCGCGAGCACGCCGGAGCGACCGAGCGTCTGGCGGGCTTGCAGTTTGAAAATCGCGCCGCCGGCAACGCCCATCAGCAGCAGCGCACCGATGAGCGCCGGGCCAAAGAGCGGCGTGGTAGGGACGCGCTGCTGCGCGTCCACATGGCCGAGCGGCACGTCGGGACTACCGACGGGCGCGACGACCGGTAACTCCTTCTCCCGCATCAGCCAGCCCGCCAGAAACATCAGCCCGATGGCGACCGCGAACGTGACATAGCCGAGGTGCGTCTCCGCCGCCGCGCCGGTTTTGTGGCCGAACGCCTCTGCCAGAATGATGACCGTGGTGATGCGCGCGACGTTGCCCGCCACCGCCAGCGGCGCGGCCAGCGCAATCATCGCGATCCGTTTCCACGGCGTGCGGAAGGCCACGTAGCCGTAGATCGTCGTGACCGCCAGCAGCGACGCGAGGCTGCGTATGCCGCTGCACGCGGGGGCAACGTCGTAGTTGAAGCTGCGCGTCGAGTTGAAGATGGCCGTGCCGTCGCGCAGCACGTCGAGGCCAAGCAGGTTGTGCCCGATGCCGACTGAGATCTGCGTCACGAGCAGGCGCAGTTCGAAAAGCAGCCCTTCGCCCAGCGACTCCAGCGGCACGCAGAAGCCCAGGAGCAGGAACGGGAAAAACGTTTTCCGCAGCCATCCCGGCCCCCACACGAGCCCGACGAGACACCAAACCCCGCCCGCCAGCGCGACCATCGAGACGCGGGGCTGTTGCACGATGAACGCGACGACATGCAGCGCAAGCGCAAGCGCGACGCCCGCCAGCGCGGGCAGCCAGCGCCGGGTCGGGGTGGCGAGCAGTTCGCCGCGCCGCAGCCAGAGCAAAATCAGAACGACCACGGGCACGAGCTTGCCGTGTTCCGCCTCCAGCGCCTCCGCGCTCCACGCGCCCCACATCCATGCGAAGAGCGAGGGCTGGTTCGTGAAGTTGAACGAGCAGTGGCCGAGGAAATGGAACAGCAGCGCCCACGCACCGAGCAGCGCGAAGAACAGCGGCTTGTCCGGCAGCCACGCCCAAAACGCGCGGAACTCCACGAGGAATTCCTCCGCCAGCGTCGGCGCGGGTTTGGGTTCGTCGGCCATCTGCGGTGGACTTTAGCTGATGGTCAGCGAAAGCCCAAGCCCATCGAACTCCGGTGAAGCCCCTAGCCTGCTTGACGCCCTCGGTTTGAACCGTTGCAGATTTTGCAGCAGTCGCCTCCCGCCCCAGCTCTCCCTCGTGGAACACGTTGCTGATGTGCCGCGAGACGACCGACTTGGCGCTTGGAGCCAACGCCCCCTTTTCCTACCCTCCCCGCCCATGAACCTCTTCGCCGCCTTCGCCGAGACCGTCGCGCGCCGCCGCCACCATCCCGCCATTTTTTGGGGTGAATCGCAACTGGCCTACGACTGGCTCGCCCAGCGCGCGGCGTGGCTCTCTCTCTCGCTGGTGCGGGATTTCGGCGTCGAGCGCGGCGACCGGGTTGCGGTGTGGCTCAAGAACTGCCCGGAGTTTCCCGCCGTGCTCTTCGGCGTCTGGCGCGCGGGCGGCGTGGTGACGGTCATCAACAATTTTCTCAAGCCCGATGAAGTCGCCTTCATCCTCGCCGACTCCGGCGCGCAGGTCGTCATCACCGACCAGAGCCTCGCGGAGAACCAGGCCAGGCTCGCCGCCCTCAAGCCGGGGCTGAGGTTCCTGCGTGTCGAGGACTTCGCCGCGCTGGCCGAGGCGGACGCGCCTGCGCCTGCCGCGTTGACCGAGGATAATTTGGCCGCGCTGCTCTACACCTCGGGCACCACGGGCCGGCCCAAGGGCGCGATGCTCACGCACGGGAATCTCCTCTCGAACGTCCGCAGTTGCTTCACCTGCCTCGACTTCCAGGATGATGACCGCCTGCTCGTGCTGCTGCCGCAGTTCCACAGCTTCATGTTCACCGTCGGCACGCTCTGCCCGCTGCTCAAGGGCGCGAGCGTCGTGCTGGTGAAGTCCATCAGCCCGTTCAAGCACGTGCTCGACGACATCATCCACCGGCGCGCGACGATGCTGCCGGCCGTGCCCCCGATCCACCGTGCGCTCGCGGGCCTGCCGGCGGGCGTCGAGCTGCCGTCGCTGCGGCTGTGCATCAGCGGCGGAGCGCCGTTGCCGCTGGAGGTGCTGCGGCAGTTTCACGCGCGCTTCCCGAAGCTGCCGCTCATCGAGGGTTACGGCCCGACCGAGAGCAGTCCGGTGGCGACGGTGAACCCGATTCGCGGCACGCCCAAGGCTGGCAGTGTGGGCGTGCCGATCCCGGGCGTGGAGTTGAGCATCCGCGATGACAGCGGCGGCGAACTCCCCGTGGGCACGACGGGCGAGTTGTGCATCCGCGGCCCAAACGTGATGCGCGGTTACTGGAACCAGCCGGAGGAAACTGCGTTGGTAATCCGCGGCGCCTGGCTCTACACCGGCGACATCGGCCATCGCGACACTGACGGCTTTTACTACATCACCGACCGCAAGAAGGACATGCTGCTGGTCAACGGCATCAACGTCTATCCGCGCGAGGTCGAGGAGGTGATTCACCGCTTCCCCGGCGTGAAGGACGCGGCGGTCATCGGCGTGCCGGACGCGCGGCGCGGCGAGCAACCGCTGGCCTTCGTGGTGGCCGCTGAGGGCGTGACCCTCGACGAGAAGGCGCTGCACGACTTCGTGCGGGAGAAGCTGGCGGACTACAAGGTGCCGCGCCATTTCCGCCGCCTCCCCGCCCTCCCGCGCAACGCAACGGGGAAGGTGCTCAAGACGGCACTGCGAGAGATGGCGAAGTGAGAATCCGCCTGCGGCCTCCCAACGGCCATATTCGCCTTGGAAACGGTGAACAGCGGTGCGCTGGGGGCATCGCTGTTTCTTGCAGACCATCGGGAGCTGACAGAAAGAAGAGGGCAGAAACAAGGTCCCTTCTTACTGTCCCCTTCTTGCCGTCAGCCCGCCCGCGTCCATCGCCCCGCAACTCCAGCTGGATTTCAGGTTGACTCTCCTCCGCTGCGACGGCACGAAGCGCAGCGGTTTCAACACATCTCTCATATGCAACTTACCGGAAAAGTCGGCCTGGTCACTGGTGGCACACGCGGCATCGGCGCGGCGGTGGCAGTCGCACTCGCAAGAGAAGGCGCGGATGTCGCCATCGTCGGACGCACGGAGGATGATGAAGCACGGCAGACGCGGGCGGCGATTCAGGCGCTGGGCCGGCGCTGCGAACTGATCACCGCCGACTGCGCGAAGCCCGCTGATTGCACACGCTGCGTTGAGGCAACGGCGCGGTTGCTGGGTGGCGTGGATGTGGTTGTTCACTCGGCCGGCGGCGCGGTGAACGGCGGCTTGCTGGAGCTGACGCCAGAGGCGTGGCAAGGCGCGTTCGATGTCCATGTCCACGCGATTTTCCACCTGTGTCGCGCGGCGATCCCGCTCATGCGTCCGAAGAAAGAGGGAGCGATTATCCTCATCTCCTCCACAGCCGGGAAGCTGGCGACGCCGAGCAATATCGCCTATCAAGCGGTGAAGGGCGCGATCCCGCACATCACACGCGGCCTCGCCCGCGAGTTCGCCCCGGACAACATCCGCATCAACTGCGTCGCGCCCGGCGTCATCCGCACGCGCTTTCACGAGAAGATGTCGGCGGAGCAGAAGAAACTGAACCTCGAGCAACGCATCCCGCTCAAGCGCGAAGGCACGCCTGAACAGGTGGCCGACGCCATCCTCATGCTGGTGAAGAACGACTACATCACCGGGGACACGGTGACGATTGATGGTGGACTGACGATGCGGATTGCGTAGTGGGGGAAAGTATTCAGTAGCCAGTGTTCAGTATTCAGTCCTGAGGCGTGCGGAGTCCGTTCGCCCACTGGATACTGGTCACTGAAAATTGAAAACTGATCAGCTACTTCACCGCGAGGAACTTCATGCACACCGGGCTGCCGACTTCGAGCTTCGTGCCGGTGGCGGTGAGCTTGCCGGTCGTCTGGTCCACCTTGAAGAGCGCGATGGTGTCGGAGCCTTGGCCTTCGGTGAAGAGCCACTTGCCCGTCGGGTCGAGGTTGAAGTTGCGCGGCGTCTTCACTTCCGCTGGTGCGTTCTGCACGAGGGTGATTTTCCCGTCGGCGGCGACCGAGAAGACGGCGATGGTGTCGTGACCACGGTTGGAGCCGTAGAGGAACTTGCCGCCGGGATGTGCCACGACTTCCGCCGTGCTCCAGCCGGGCTTCGGACCGGGGCCATCAGCGGCGGGCAGCGTGGAGACGGTGTGAATCTCGGTAAGCGCGCCCTTCGCGGCGTCATAGCTGAACGCGGTCATGGTGAGGGTAATCTCGTTGATGACATAGGCGAACTTGCCGCTCGGGTGGAACGCGAAGTGGCGCGGGCCGCTGCCGGGTGGCACGGTGGCAAACGCGGGGTCGTTCGGCGTAATGGTGCCCTTGGCCGCGTCGAGCTTGTAGATGAGCACCTTGTCGAGGCCGAGGTCGGCGACGAAGGCGAAGCGGTTGTCAGGGGAGATGTTGACTGAATGCGCGTTGGGCTGGCTCTGGCGCTTCGTGACGCTCTTGCCTTCGTGCTGCGCGAAGCCCGTGTGACTGCCGACAGAACCATCGGCCTTGATGGGAAGTGCCACGACGCTGCCGCCGCCGTAGTTGGCCGCGAGCGCCACCTTGCCGCTCTTGTCCACCGAGATGTGACACGGCCCCGAGCCGACCGTGGACGCTTGGCTGAGTAGTTTCAGCTTGCCGTCCGGCTGAATGGCGAACGCGCTCACGCCGCCACCCTTCTTGCCGTCCACCGCCGCTACCTCGCCGACGGCGTAAAGGTTTTTCCCGTTGGGGTGAATTGCGAGAAAGGAAGGACTCGTCGCCTCACCCGCGAGTTCCGGCTTGCCGACCTCGCCGGTCGTGGAGTTGAAAGTGAACGAGTAGATGCCTTGACTCTTCTTGCCGGTGTAAGTTCCGACGTATGCGCGGAACTGAGTTGGGGTGGCCGGCTTGTCGGCAGCGGAGGCGCAGGCGGTGCTCAGGACTGCTACTACGGTGGAGGTGGAGGCGAGTTTGAGGAAGCGGTGGCGATTCATGTGGGTAGCAAACCAGACTGCCACTGGTCTGCGCAAGCCGCTGTTTTCTGCCATGAGTTGTGCTCCTTGTGAAAAAAATCACAAAACGCTTGCCGCTCCCCCTCGCGGTGCTTTACTTGCCGCGTGGGCGGACAATTTCCGCACGCTTCCACCATGCAGACCAGCACTGAACTAGGCTACAACTCGAAGATTGAGGGTGACGTGGTGGTCACGCGTGTGGATGCGGCCATCAACTGGTGTCGCAAGCAGTCGCTGTGGCCGATGCCGATGGGCCTGGCCTGCTGCGCCATCGAACTCATGGCGGCGGGCGCGAGCAAGTTCGACATCTCGCGGTTCGGCTCGGAGGTCATGCGCTTCTCGCCCCGGCAGTCAGATGTGATGATTGTCGCGGGCACGGTGACTTACAAAATGGCGCTGGCCGTGCGGCGCATTTACGACCAGATGCCGGAGCCAAAGTGGGTCATCGCGATGGGCGCGTGCGCCTCGACCGGCGGGATGTATCGCAGTTACGCCGTGCTCCAGGGAGTGGACAGCATTATCCCCGTGGACGTTTACGTGGCCGGCTGCCCGCCGCGTCCCGAGGCGCTGCTGGACGCGCTCATCAAGCTGCAAAACAAGGTGCAGAAGGAGCCGGTGCTGGCCGCCTGAACCGCCTCTCAACTCTCAACTTTTAACCCTCAACTTTCCCCGTGGCCGCCGCCGAACTCGCCAACCAGTTGAAAGCCAAATTCGGCGAACTGCTGTCCACGCCCGCCGAGTTTCGTGGCGAAGTCACCTTGAAACTTTCCGATGCCGAGCGCATCGCGGAGGTCTGCGAGTTCGCGAAGCAGTCCTTGAGTTTCGACATGCTGCTGGACCTCACGAGCATTGACAACTACGGCGAAGACCCGCGCTGGACGCTGGTTTACGAGCTTTACGGCACCGGCCACGGCTGTCATCTGCGTATCAAGACAGAGGTCAGCGAGGAGAAGTCTGAGTTGCCCACCGTCACGGGCGTCTGGCGCGGGGCCGACTGGCACGAGCGCGAGGCCTACGACATGATGGGCGTCCGCTTCCGTGGACACCCCGACCTTCGCCGCATCCTGATGTGGGACGGCTACCCGTATTTCCCGTTGCGGAAGGACTTCCCGCTGGCAGGCAAGCCGACCGACTTACCCGAAGTGGCGTTCACCAAGCCCGCACCGCTGGAAGGCGGGCCGTTCGTGACCGTCGCGGGCGGCAAGGACAGCATGGCGCGCGAGCCGCGTGTGCGCGTGCCGGAGAACTGATTTCATGGCCACCGCCCAAACCATCGAGTTCCGCGACCCCGCCTCCCGCGTGGCGGCCGGCTCCAAGTCGCTCATGCCGGAGGTCGTGCCAGCGTCCGCTCCGTCCACCGGCGGCGACGACGGCGAGCTTCACGGCGAGAAGATGATTCTCAACATGGGGCCGTCGCACCCGTCCACGCACGGCGTGTTGCGCATCATTCTGGAGCTGGACGGCGAAATCATCACGAAGGCCACGCCAGACGTGGGTTACTTGCATCGCGGCGACGAGAAAATCGCCGAGAACATGACCTACACCCAGTTCATCCCTTACACGGACCGGCTGGATTACCTCGCGCCGCTGGCGAACAACGTGGCTTACGCGCTGGCGGTGGAGAAGCTGATGGGCATTGACCAGCAGCTCCCGCCGCGCTGCCAATACATCCGCGTCATCTGCTGCGAGATGGCGCGCATCTCGGCGCACTTGCTCGGCCTCGGCGCGTTCGCCATGGACATCGGCGCGCTCACGGTCTTCCTCCACACGTTCACCGAGCGGGAGAAGATTTACTCGCTCATCGAACGGCTCACCGGCGCGCGGTTCACGACGAGCTACACGCGCATCGGTGGGCTTTCGCGCGACTTGCCGCCGGGTTGGGCGGATGCGCTGCGCAAGTTCTGCGATGAGGTGGAAGTCAACTTTGCCGAGTCCGAGACGCTCCTCACCCGCAACCGCATCTTCGTGGACCGCACGCGGAACGTCGGCATCATCTCGGCGGCGGACGCGATTGATTACGGCCTGACCGGCCCGAACCTGCGCGGCAGCGGCGTGGATTACGACGTGCGCAAGGCGCATCCGTATCTCATTTACGGCGAGCTGGACTTCGAGGTGCCCGTCGGCTCCGTCGGCGACAGTTACGACCGCTACCTCGTCCGCATGGACGAGATGCGCCAGAGCGTGCGCCTCATCCGCCAGTGCCTCGCCAAACTGCCCGGCGGCGACGACAACGACGCGAAGGAACCCATCAACGTGCCCGACGGCAAAATCGTTTTGCCCGCGAAGGACAAGGTGCTCACGAGCATGGAGGAGCTGATTCACCAGTTCATGCTGGTGACGCAGGGCGTGAACGCGCCGCCGGGAGAAATCTATTTCGGCGCGGAGAACCCGAAGGGTGAGCTGGGCTTTTACATCAATTCGCGCGGCGGCGGCACGCCGTATCGGCTGAAGATTCGCGCGCCCTCGTTCTGCAACCTGAGCATCCTGCCGCACGTGCTGCCCGGTCACATGATGAGCGACGCCGTGAGCATCCTCGGTTCAATTGATTTTGTGATGGGAGAATGTGACCGATGACCGCAACCGAAACAGCCAACGCGCGCCGCTGGGTTCAGGCTTGGAAGGAAGCCGGGCCGGAGCTTGAACGCATTCGCGCGGAGGAAATCCGCGCGACCGACACGGTGCGTGCAATGGAACAGTTGGACGAGCTGTTCACCCACGGAGCGCTCTCCCTCCCCGTGCGTGCGTCGTCCGGCCTGCTGGAACAACAATTCTATTTCTCCCGTGACCGCCGATGAACTTGGTCTTTCAGGCTGCCGAAACGCTCCAGCAGTTGCTGCGGGAGCGCGGATGGGGCTTTTGCTTCATCGGCGGGCTGGCGGTGCAGCACTGGGGCGAGCCGCGGGTGACGCGCGATGTGGATGTGACCTTGCTGACCGGCTTTGGCAACGAGGAGCCTTTTGTCCGCGCGCTGCTGACCCGGTTTCAGCCGCGCGTGGCCGAGGCCGATTTTTGGGACAAGGCCCTTCGGCATCGCGTGGCGTTGCTCCAGCACCCGAATGGCGTGGGCGTGGATGTCGCTCTGGGCGCGCTGCCATTCGAGGAGCGGGCGGTCCAACGGGCGGTGGATGTCACATTTCTGGGCGATTGGAAGCTCCGGCTCTGCTCGGCGGAAGACTTGGTTGTAATGAAATCATTCGCCAGCCGGGAGCGGGACTGGCTGGACGTGAAGACCATTTTGATTCGGCGCGGCCGGGAGTTGGACTGGTCACTGATTTTGACCGAGTTACGACCGCTCGCGGAGCTGAAGGAAGCCCCCGAAATCATGGAACAACTTGAACGCTTCCGCCGCCAACTGATTGCGCCATGACCTTCGCTGTCCCCGCCAACCTTGAATCCCAGCTCGACGAGTTGGTGACGCACTACCCGCAGAAGCGGAGCGCGTCGCTCATGCTGCTGCACGCGTTGCAGGAGCATTTCGGATACATCTCGCGCGACGCCGTCGAGTGGACCGCGCGCAAGCTCGGCCTCCAGCCCATCAACGTATACGAGCTGGTCACGTTCTACCCGATGTTCCGGCAGGAACCGCTGGGCAAAACGCACATCAAGGTCTGCCGCACGTTGAGCTGCGCGCTGGCCGGCAGCGGCGAGCTGCGCACGCACTTCTGCTCGAAGCTCGGCCTCGACGCCCACAAGCACGCGGCGCAGACCACGCCGGACGGGAAGTTCACTGTCGAGTTCGTCGAGTGCCTCGCCGACTGCGGCAACGCGCCCGTGGTGCTGCTGAACGAGGATTTACTGCCCAAGGTCACGCCCGCTCAGGCAGATGAAATCCTGACGAAGGGAAAAGCTAAGTGAAACCTTGGTTGCCCGACATGGATTTGAACCATGACAAACAGATTCAGAGACTGTTGTGCTACCATTACACCATCGGGCAGGCCGTAGCGCCGGGCAAAGTAGGGATTTCAAACTGAGAGTCAAGCCGCCATGCCGCAGGAACACCGCCTCATTCTGAAGCACGCCGACCAGCCCGGTTACACGCCGGACCTTGAGTGCTATCTCCGTCACGGCGGCTATGACGCGCTCAAGAAAGTGCTCGCCCTCGCGCCCAAGGATTTGCCAGACGGCAAGAAAATGTCGCCGCAGGAACAGGTGCGCGAGGACGTGAAGGCCTCCGGTCTGCGCGGTCGTGGCGGCGCGGGTTTTAGCGCGGGCATCAAGTGGTCGCTCGTGGACCGCCGCAGCGGCAAGCCCATCTACCTCATTTGCAACGCGGACGAGTCCGAGCCGGGCACGTTCAAGGACCGGCAAATCATCCACAAGGACCCGCACCAGCTCATCGAGGGGATGATTCTCTCCTGCTGGGCGAACGACGTGAAGCTCGCCTACCTCTACATCCGGGGCGAGATGCCGCAGGGCGCGAAGCTGCTGAACAAAGCCCTCGACGAGGCGCGCGCGAAGAACTTCCTTGGCAAGAACATCCTCGGCTCCGGCTTCGACCTGGAGATTCACTTGCATCGCGGCGCGGGCGCTTACATCTGCGGCGAGGAGACCGGCCTCATCGAGTCGCTCGAAGGCAAGCGCGCCTACCCGCGCATCAAGCCGCCCTACTTCCCCGCCGTGCTGGGTCTCTATATGTGCCCCACCATCGTGAACAACGTGGAGACCCTCTGCCACGTGAAGCACATCGTGAGCATGGGCCCGGGCGAATATGCGAAGCTCGGCACGCCCAACAACACCGGCACGCGCATCGTCAGCCTCAGCGGCGACGTGAAGCGCCCGGGCTACTTTGAAATCGAGGTCGGCAAAGTCACCATCGGCGAACTCATCAACGACCCTGCGTTCGGCGGCGGCTTGCGGGACGGTCGCAAACTGAAAGCCATCATCCCCGGCGGCTCGTCCTCGAAAATCCTCAAGGCCGGCGAGACCTTCAAACTCAACCGCAAGGGCGCGGACGGCCAGATGACCAAGGTGGAAGTGCCGCTCCTCGACCTACCCTACGACTTCGATTCGCTCATGGGTGCCGGCACCATGTCCGGCTCCGGGGCCATCATCGTGCTGGACGACACCCGCGACATCGTCGAGGCGCTCGCGAACCTCGCCGAGTTTTACGCGCACGAGAGCTGCGGCCAGTGCACGCCCTGCCGCGAGGGCGCGCTCTGGATGAGCAAGGCGCTCCATCGCATGACCCACGGCGAGGGTCGCAAGGCGGACGCCGATTACCTGCTGCACATAGCCCAAAACATCCAGGGCCGCACCATCTGCGCCTTCGGCGAAGCCGCCGCCTGGCCGGTCTTGAGCTTCGTGAAGAAGTTCAAAGAGGACTTTGAAGCGAAGGGCGCGGCGGATGAAGCCAAAGCCGCGGCCGCCAAACACTGATTTCCATGTCCGCCCCCGCGACAACCGAAGCCAAGCCCGCCGCGCCTCCCGCGCCGGCTGCGCCCCCGCCGCCGTCCGACAAAATCAAAATCAAGGTGGACGGCCGCGAGGTCGAGGTGCCGAAGATGATGCCCGACTGGCAGGGCAAGCCGCAGCCGACCACGATGCTTCAGGCCTGTCAGCTCGCGGCGCACGAGGTGCCGCACTACTGCTACCACCCGAAGCTCCCCATCGCCGGCAACTGCCGCATGTGCCTTGTCGAGTTCGGCACGCCGCAGATGGGGCCGGACCGCAAGCCTGTGCTCAACGAGGACGGCACGCCCAAGATTGCGAAGTCCGTGCTGCCCTACGAGCCAGGCACACCGCGCGGAGCCATTGCCTGCGCCACGCCCATTTCACCGGGCATGGAGATTTACCCGAATTCGCCCGCGACGAAGCAGATGCGCGAGGCGGTGCTGGAATCGCTCCTCATCAACCACCCGCTCGACTGCCCCATCTGCGACCAGGCCGGCGAGTGCAAGTTGCAGGAATACTCCGTCGAGCACGGTCAGGCGCAGAGCCGCTTCGTCGAGGCGAAGGTCCACAAGCCCAAGGCGGTGGACCTCGGTCCGCGCATCGTGCTCGACGACGAGCGTTGCGTGCTCTGCACCCGCTGCATCCGTTTCACGAAGGACATCGCCGGCGACGACGCGCTGGGCATCGTGAATCGCGGCAGCTACAACACCATCGCCGCGTGGGCCGAGGGCAAGTTCGACAACAACTACACGCTCAACACCGTGGACATCTGTCCGGTGGGCGCGCTCACATCGAAGGACTTCCGCTTCCAGATGCGCGTGTGGTTCATGAAGGAGACCAAGTCCCTCTGCACGAGCTGCGGCACCGGCTGCAACATCGTCGTCGGCTCGCGCGAGGAGAAGGTCTATCGCTACGAGCCGCGCCAGAACGACGCGGTGAACTCGACGTGGATGTGCGACTCGGGCCGCTTGAACTACAAGTGGATTGGCCGCGCGGACCGACTCCAGAAATGTGGAATGCGGATTGCGGAACGCGGAATGTTGGAAGTCGCGTGGCCGACCGCGCTCAAGGCCATCTCTGCCAAGCTCGCCTCCGCTCCGAGCGGGAGCGTGGCCATTGTCGCCAGTGCGCGACAGACAACCGAGGAACTTTTCCTCCTCGCCAAGCTCGCGAAGAAGTTCAACGCGCTGACCGACTCCGTCGCCCGCAACGCCGAAGGCGACAAGCTGCTCGTCAACGCGGACAAGAACCCGAACTCCAACGGCGCGCGGCTCACGGGCATCGCCGGCCCGCAGCTCGGTGCGAACCTCGCGAAGATTTCCGACGGCCTCCGCAGCGGCGGCATCCGCACGCTCATCGTCTTCGGCGAGGACGTGACCAAGCACGGCATCGGCGCGGACCTGCTCGCGAAGCTCGACACGCTCATCGTCAGCGACATCCTCCCGAGCGCGACGACCGCCGCCGCACACTTCGTCCTGCCCGGCTGCGCGCACCTCGAGAAGCGCGGCACGTTCGTGAACGTGAAAGGCCGCGTGCAGAAGTTCATGAAGGCCGTCGAGGCTCCCGGCGACGCCCGGCCCGAGTGGGAGTTCCTGCACGAACTGGTGCACAACGTCACCGGCCAGAACGGCTTCTCGACCATTGAAGGGCTGTTCAACGAGATGGCACGCGAAGTCCCCGGCTTCGCGGGGCTGGAATGGGCGAAACTCGGCGACACGGGTGTGACGGTGCAAATCTAGTTTTCCATGGCCTGGCTTGATTCATTGAGTCCGCAGACGCAGTTCGTGTTCTTCACGCTGCTGAAGATTGCGTGCGTGCTGGGGCCGCTGCTGACGCTTGTCGCCTACGCGGTGCTCGCGGAGCGCAAGGTCTCGGCCCTCATCCAAGACCGCGTGGGGCCGAACCGAGTGAACCTCCCGCTCATCGGCAGCATCCCGGTCATCGGGCCGTTCCTCACGAAGCTCGGCTTCTGGCATCCGCTCGTGGACGGCGTGAAGAGCTTCATCAAGGAGGACTTCACCCCCGCGCATGTGCGGAAGATTTACTTCTGGCTCGCGCCCGCCATCGCGCTCGTGCCGGCGTTCCTCGTCGTGGCAGTAATTCCGTTCGGCTCCACGCTCGGCGCGCAGAAGATGGTCATCGCGGACCTCAACGTGGGCATCCTCTACACCTTCGGCATCGTGTCGCTCGGCGTCTATGGCATCGTGCTGGCGGGCTACGCGGCGAACTCGAAGTTCCCCTTCCTCGGCGGCATCCGCGCCAGCGCGCAGATGATTTCCTACGAAATCGCGATGGGCATGAGCGTCATCCCGGTCTTCCTCGTCGTGGGCGACTTGAACCTCGGCAAAATCATCGAGCACCAGGCGCAGAACGGCTGGAACGCCTTCCCGGTCTTCGGCGGCGGCTTCAGCGCGCAGTCGCTCCTACTCATCCCGTGCGGCGTCATCTCCTTCGTCATCTTCTTCATCTCCGCCCTCGCGGAAACGAACCGTTTGCCCTTCGACATGGCGGAGTCTGAGTCCGAGTTGGTCAGCGGCTACCACACGGAATACAGCTCGATGAAGTTCGGCATGTTCTTCATCGGCGAATACGCGAACATGTTCGCCGG
>SXGT01042237.1_pt1 | contig 15554 bp, 11 predicted proteins | sample 3176221 | NCBI WGS metagenome assembly SXGT01 (sample SAMN11356862, study PRJNA531348) | freshwater metagenome | isolation source: freshwater sample F1-120 | place: China: Fuxian Lake, Yuxi | collected 2017-12-25
CTCGGCCCGTCAGGCTGCGGCAAAACCACCTTGCTGCGCATGATCTCCGGACTGGAAACCCCGACCGAGGGCCAGATCATCATTGGCGGCCAGGACATGGCGCTGACGCCGCCGAACAAGCGCCCCACCAATATGGTGTTCCAGTCCTACGCCGTATTTCCGCATATGACAGTGGAAGACAACGTGGCCTACGGCCTGCGGGTGACGGGCGTGCCCGAGGAGGAGACCAGGCGCCGCACGGCGGAGGCCCTCGAAATGGTGAAACTCACCGAACTCGCCAAGCGCAAGCCCGACCAGATGTCGGGCGGCCAAAGGCAGCGCGTGGCCCTGGCCCGGGCCCTGGTGAAGCGGCCGAAAGTTTTGCTGCTCGACGAACCGCTGTCGGCGCTGGATGCGAAGCTCCGCGATGACATGCGCATGGAATTGACCAGGCTTCAGGAAACTGTCGGCATCACCTTCATCATCGTGACCCATGACCAGGATGAAGCCCTGTCCATGGCAAGCCGCATTGCGGTGATCGACAAGGGCGCCGTGCAGCAGGTTGCCACGCCGGCGGAGCTCTATGAGCAGCCGGCCACCCGCTTCGTGGCGGATTTCATCGGCAAGGTGAATCTGATCGAAGCAAAAGTCCTGAGCAAGAAGGCGAAGGCCATAGCCTGCGAGGCCAAGGGGCTTGGAAAGCTGACGTTTGAAACGGATAAGGCCTGTGGCGACACCGTTGCCATCGCCGTGCGGCCGGAAAAATTGAAGATCTCAAAGACCGAGCCAAAGGCCGCAGGCCTCATCAAGGTGGCCGGCAAGGTGCGTGACGTCGCCTATTATGGCGACACAAGTCACGTCGTCGTCTCGATCAAGGGCGGGCCGGATTTGCAGGTCAATGTGCAGAATGACTCGCGCACCGGCGGTTCCGGCGTTGAACGCGGCCAGTCTATCTGGGTATCCTGGCTGCCCGACGATTCCCTCGTCCTCACGGAGTAGATTATGGCCCTCGAAATCGACAAGATGACCCGCATGCCGGGGGATGAAGCCTTTCGCCGGGAGAGCCTCAAGGGCACCCAGTGGGAGCCAACCTATGCCGGCGCACTCTCCTTCATGCGGCGCAAATACACCCGCGATCTGCAGGGCGTTGATATCGCGGTCACCGGCATTCCCTTTGACCAGGCCGTCTCCCACCGGCCGGGCACCCGCTTCGGGCCTGAAGGCATCCGCAAGGCCTCGGCTGAAAACGCCTGGGGCCCGTTCTGGCCCTGGATGTTCGATCCCTTTGAAACGCTGGGCGTTATTGATTACGGCGACTGCTTTTTTGACTGGGGACGCAAGGAAAATTTCCCCGCCACACTCGAAAAACACGCAACGGAAATCATCAGTTCAGGTGCCGAAATGGTTTCCCTTGGCGGCGACCACTATGTGACCTATCCGATCCTCAAGGCCCATTTCAAGAAGCATGGCCCCCTGGCGCTCGTCCATTTTGATGCCCACCGCGATGTTGAAGTCGATGACGGCGGCCGCATCGACCATGGCACGATGTTCGGCTATGCCGTGCGCGAAGGCCTGATCGACCCGCGGAAATCCGTGCAGCTTGGCATCCGCACGACCTTTGTTGGCGAAACCAAGATGGGCTTCCGCATCATCTATGCCGATGAAGTGCATGACTCGACGAGCCAGCAGTTGGCCGACATCATCCGGAAGCAGGTTGGGAAGTCAAAAGCCTATCTCACCTTTGATATTGATTGTCTCGATCCCTCGGTGGCCCCGGGCACCGGCACGCCGATCGCCGGTGGCTTGAGCTACCATCAGGCCGCCAGCGTCATGCGCAAGCTCACCGATGTGAACTTCGTTGCCATGGATGTCGTGGAAGTGTCGCCGCCCTATGACCATGCCGACCTCACTTCGATTGCCGGAGCTTCCCTTGTGATGGAATATCTCTGCCTGAAAGCCTGGCAGCGCGGTGCCCGCGCAACCCCCATGGCCGACTGAAGATACCTTCTTTGGAGCATGACATGGTAGACCGTTCGTCGGCATCGCATCCGCTCGATCCATTGAACAGCCACGAGATAGCCGGTGCCGCCGCACTTGTGCGCCAGCATGGCGGCTTGAGTGGCCAGGCATGGTTTGAAACCATTGCATTGCATGAGCCGGAGAAGGACGAACTGCTGCAAAAAACGGTACCGGCCAGGCGTGCCTTCGTCTGTTGCTACGATCCGCCCAGCGGCCAGACCTGGGATGGCGTGGTCAATCTGGGTGAAGGCAGGCTCGAGGGCTGGCGCCATGTTGAAGGGGCCCAGGCCCGCATCGTGTCGGACGAGTTTGCCATGGGTGGCGAAGTGGCCAAGGCCGACCGGCGGGTGGTTGCGGCCCTTGCCTTGCGCGGCATCACCGATCTGAAGGGCGTGTTGATCGAAGCCTGGTCCGCCGGGAATTTCGGCATAGCCGAGGAGCAGGGCGAGCGCATCGCCTATTGCCATTGTTTCCTCCGCAATGACGCGGGCGATAATCCCTACGCGCGCCCCATCGCCAATCTCCATCCCGTTGTCGACCTGCGCCGCCGCAGCGTCATCCGGGTCGATGATTTCGGCGTGGTGCCCGTCCCGCCCGAGGGCACGCCGATCAATGTGAATGCAACCCGCACTGACTTGAAGCCGCTGGTCATCACCCAGCCGGAAGGGCCGAGCTTTGCCGTTGAAGGCAATCTGGTGCGTTGGCAAAAGTGGCAATTCCGCGTCGGATTTCATGTGCGCGACGGGCTCATCCTCCACACCATTGGCTATGAGGACGGTGGCCGGCTGCGCTCCATCATCCACCGCGCCTCGATGGCCGAGATGGTCGTTCCCTATGGCGATCCCCGTGGCGGCGCCTTCCGCCGCAATGCCTTTGACACGGGTGAATACGGCGTCGGCCAGTTTCTCGATTCACTCACGCTCGGTTGTGATTGCCTTGGCCATATTCATTATTTCGATGCATGGCATCACGACTGGCACGGAAATCCGAAGCAGATCGGCAATGCCATCTGCATGCACGAGGAGGACTTCGGCGTCCTGTGGAAGTTCACCGATACGCTGACTGGCAGGGTTACCGTCAAGCGCTCGCGCCGCCTTGTGGTGTCGAGCATCTCGACCATTGGAAATTACGTTTACGGCTTCTTCTGGTATTTCTACCAGGACGGCACCATCGGCGTCGAAGTGAAGGCAACCGGAATTCCCGCCGGCACCGGCGCCAATGTCGGCGAGCCGGCGCGGTACGGAACGCGCGTTGGCCCCGGCGTGGACGCCCACGTGCACCAGCATGTCTTCTCCTACCGCTTCGACATGGCGGTTGATGGAATGCGCAACGCGGTGACCGAAATGAATTTTTCCGCGGTGCCTATGGGCGCCGACAATCCGCCGGGAAACGCCATCCGCATTGACGAGCGGCAGCTCAGCAATGAACAGGAGGCCCAGCGGAACATGGATCTGGCCGCCGCCCGTTACTGGCGCGTCATCAATCCCAATGTCGAAAACGCCTATGGCGAGCCAGTGGCTTATAAACTGGTGCCGGGCACCAACGCGCTGCCCTTCAACGATCCCAACTCAGCCGTCGGCCGGAGGGCCGGTTTCATGTACAAGCATTTCTGGGCGACTCAGTATGCCAAGGGCGAGCTCTATCCCGCCGGCCACTATCCAAACCTGCATGAAGGTGGCGATGGGCTTCCCCGATGGACTGAAAAGAACCGCTCGCTCGACAATGAGAATGTCGTGGTCTGGTATACGATGAACTATCACCATTTGCCACGTCCCGAGGATTGGCCGGTGCAGCCTTGTGTCTATGCCTCATTTCACTGGATGCCCTCGGGCTTCTTCAATGAGAATCCAGCCCTCGACGTTCCCGCGCCGCCGCGCGCCTGTTGCTGACCGTCCTCAGCTCAGCGCGTCCCTGATCCGGTAATACAGCATCGCGGCCACCAGCATCGGTGTGCGCATGGGGCCGCCGGGGAAGGGGAGATGCCTGATCTTGGCCAGGAGGTCAAAGCGTTCCGCCGTGCCCCGGATGGCTTCCGCCATCAGTTTTCCGTAAAGCCCGGTCAGCGCCACCCCCTGGCCGGAATAGCCATGGGCATAATAGACCGTGGGCGACAGCCGCCCGCAATCGGGAATGCGATTGGAGGTGATGGCGATGTAGCCGCCCCAGGCATAGTCGATTTTCACATCTTTCAGCTGCGGGAAGACATGGGCCATGCGCGGCCGCATGTATTCGGCAAGGCTTGGCGGCTCCATGGTCGAGTAGCTTGCCCGCCCGCCGAACAGCATGCGGTGGTCGCTGGAGCGCCGGAAATAGTCCACGATGAAATTGGTGTTGGCCACCGCCTCGTTGTTGGCGATGAGTGATTTCGCCCGGTTTTCGCCCAAAGGCTCCGTGGCAATGATGTAGCTCGCAACCGGCATCACCCGGCCTGCCAAGGCCTCAACGGTGCGCCCGAGATAGGCGTTGCCCGCGATGACCATGAACTTCGCCTTGACTGAACCATGTGCTGTCTTGGCCCAGGGACTGGCTCCCGTATTCACCTCGATCACCGCGGAGTTCTCATAGATCACCGCGCCGCTTTTCATGGCGGCCCGCGCCAGACCCAGGCAATAGTTCAGCGGGTGAATATGGCCTGCCTCGCTTTCGCGCAGCGCTCCGTGATAAACTGTCGTTCCCAGCCTTGTTTCCAGTTCGGACTTGCTCAGCAGGCTGATGCCCTTCACCCCGAGCCCTTCATACTCGTCGCGCCAGGCCTTGAGTTCGTCCATCTGGTGGGCTTTCGGAATGCCATGCATGTAGCCCCAGGTGAGATCGCAATTGATGTTGTGCTGGGCGATGCGCTGCCGCATCAGGGCCTTGGATTCCTCCGCCATGGCGAAACACTTGATGGCGTCAGCCTTGCCAAGCTGGTTTTCGATCTTTTTCTGGCCCGAGGAGAATCCGGTGCAGATCTGCCCCCCGTTGCGCCCCGATGCGCCGTATCCGATACGTTCCGCTTCGAGAACCACCACCTTGTAGCCCGCACCTGCCAGCTCCAGGGCTGCCGAAAGCCCCGTGTAGCCAGCACCAATGACGCAGACATCGGCGGCAACCTCTCCCTTGAGGCTTTCGCAGGCTATCTGAAGGTTGGCGGTTGCTTCGTAATAGGACCGGGCGTCGATTGATTTAACCATGGCAAAAGCTTTAGCTGACCCCCTTTTGCTAGGTCAAGAAGGCGCGCTACAATGGCTTGAATCAACAATTCATGGATTGTCATGGCCCGCTCGACATTTGAGGAATTCATCACCGCCAACAAGATCAGCGAGGTGGAATGCCTGGTGGCGGACATGTCGGGAACGGCGCGCGGAAAAATCCTGCCGCCGAAGAAATTCATGCACGGACAGAGAACCCGCGGTCTCCGCGTTCCCGAGGAAGTCTTCACCCTCACCATCAATGGCCGCTTCGTTTCGGAAACCACCGCCGTAAGCGACAGCGCCATCGACATCTACATGGAGCCCGATCCGGAAACCACGCGCATCGTTCCCTGGTATGCCGAGCCCACCGCCCAGGTCATCTGCGATGCCTTCCATCTGAATGATGAACCCGTCGAGATTTCCCCGCGCCATGTGCTGCGGCGCGTGCTGGGGCTTTACAAGGCCAAGGGCTGGCGCCCGATCGTGGCGCCCGAACTGGAGTTCTATCTCTGCAAGAAGAACCTCGACCCCGATTATCCCATTGAAGCTGCCGTGGGCCGTTCGGGCCGCAAGGAGTCAGGCGGCCAGGCCTATGGCATCGACGCGGCCAATGATTTCGATCCCATCGTTGAGGATATCTACGACTATTGCGAGGCCCAGGAACTGGATGTCGATACGCTGTCGCATGAAAGCGGGCCGGCCCAGCTTGAAATCAACTTCAACCATGGCGATCCCCTGGAACTTGCCGACCAGGTGTTCCTTTTCAAGCGCACCGTGCGCCAGGCGGCGCTGAAGCATGACATGTACGCAACCTTCATGGCAAAGCCCCATGAAAACGAGCCGGGCTCGTCGATGCACATTCACCAGTCGGTGCTCGATGTGAAGACCGGCAAGAATGTTTTTGCCGGAAAGGACGGCAAGCCTTCAAGGCTCTTCCTCAATCACATCGGCGGCCTGCAGCGCTATCTCGCGGCGGCCCTGCCGTTCTGCGCCCCTAACGTGAATTCCTATCGCCGCCTGGTTCCTGAATCGGATGCGCCGACCAATGTTCACTGGGCCATCGACAACCGCACGGTGAGCCTGCGTGTTCCCAGTTCGAGCCCGGCAAACCTGCGGGTGGAAAACCGGGTGCCGGGTGCCGATGCCAATCCCTATCTGGCTTTTGCCGCGTCGCTGGCCTGCGGCTATCTCGGCATGATTGAACACGTCAAACCGTCGGAGGCGGTCACCGGTTCGGCCTATCGCTATGCCCACACTCTACCGATCAATCTTGACGAGGCGCTGGACAAGCTGAACTATACGAAATCCCTGAAGCAGGTGATGGGCGAAAAGTTTGTCACCGCCTATCAGGACGTGAAGTTTGAAGAAATGCAGCACTATCGCCGGGTGATAAGCTCCTGGGAGCGGGAATTCCTGCTGCTCAATGTCTGACGGCGATGCGGTGGTGAAGTGATGCGCCTGATCCTGCAAATTTCAGTGGCAGTATTCTTCCTGCTGGCAGGGCCGCAGGCCCAGGCGGGACCGGGAGGGCGGGTTCCAAGCCACGAAGCCGTTTCGGCCGCGCTCGCCGCGATATTGAATTCGCCCGAACGCCAGCCTTTGCCGATTGAGCGCATCAGGCCTGCGCTCAAGGCTCATTACCTGGACAATGGCGGTTCCATTTATTGGGTCGGCACGGGGCGCATGACGCCTTTCATCCAGCGGTTGGAAGATGCCCAGTTCGACGGCCTCAATCCCGCCGACTATCCCGTGGATACGCTTATTGATGTGCGCGACGGCATTGATCCCGATGATCCCCGTGGAGCCGCCAGGGCAGAGCTCTATTATTCGGCGTTCTTCGTGGCCTATGCCGCCGATCTCAAGATCGGGCGCATTGCACCGCAAAAGGTCGACCCCCGTCTCTTCCGCAACAGCAAGACGATTGATGTATTGCGCGTCCTGACGGAGCTCAACAAGCAGCGGAACCCCGGCACATTCCTGTCGAATTTTGAACCGCGCAACGAGCACTACCAGGCGCTGAAGAAGATCATGCGGGCCTATTCGACCTTTGCCGACGAGGTGAGCTGGCCGGTGATAGAGCAGGGGCCGGCCCTGAAGCCGGGCATGAGCGATCCCCGCATTCCGAAGATCAGGCACTTGCTTGGGTTGACTGGCGACTTCGACTGGCAGGAAACAGACTCGCCGGTCTACGACCAGCAGCTTGCGATCGCCGTGCGGAGGTTCCAGCAGCGCCATGGCCTTGAGGCCAAGGGCCTTATTGGCAAGCAGACCATCATTGCCATGGACGTGAAGCCAGAAGAGCGCATCAACCAGATCATGCTGAATATGGAACGCTGGCGCTGGATGCCGGACAATCTGGGTGACTACCATCTCCTGGTCAACCTCGCCGGCTTCGAACTTCAGCGCGTGCAATCCTCGGTCATCGTCGAGCGCATGAACGTGGTTGTGGGGGCTGTTGCCACCCAGACCCCCGAGTTTTCCGACGAGATGGAGTATGTCGAGTTCAATCCCACCTGGACGGTGCCGTATTCCATCGCCACCAAGGAGATGCTCCCCAAGCTCCGCGCAAATCCCTATGCCTATGCTGAGGATTTTGAGGTTTTTGCAAACGGCGCGCTGTCCTCATGGGGGGCCGTCGACTGGTATGCCTATGGGCCCGGAAAATTCCCCTTCACCTTCAGGCAGCGGCCCGGGCCAAAGAACGCCTTGGGCAAGGTGAAGTTCATGTTGCCCAACAAGCACAACATCTATCTGCACGACACCCCGTCCAAGGACAAATTCGCTTCCACATCGCGAGCTTTCAGCCACGGCTGCATACGGCTTTCGCGGCCTATTGATCTTGCCCACACGATTGTCGGCGAAGTGCCCGGCTGGAGCGGCACGCGGGTCGATGCCGTTCTCGCCAGCGGCGTCCTCACCCGGGTGGTCTTGCCAAGGCGCATTCCCGTGCACCTGATCTATTCAACCGCCTTCAAGGGTGAAAACGGCATCGAATTCCGCCCTGACGTCTATGGCCGGGACCGCAGACTCTATAACGCTCTTTACGGACGCTCGGCGTCCTGAGGCTTTTCTGGGGCACGGCGGCTGGCTGTCTGGATTAGCAGGATGGCACAGAACATCAGGGCGGCACCGGCCCAGCCGACTGGAGTCAGCCTTTCGCCCAGCATGATGAAGCCCGCGGCGGCGCCAAAAAGTACCTCCGTGGAAAGAAGAATGGAGGCGCGCGAGGCCGGGATGTGGCGCACGACATTGGCCATCAGCGCGAAGGTGAAGGCGCTCGAGAGAATACCGACATAGAAAAGCGGCACGGTAGCGGCCGTGATGGTCGCGCCCTCAATTTCTTCGAAATACGCGGCGCAGGGCAGTGCGAGGGCGGCGACCACGAGAAAATGGAGGAAGGTGTATTGCATCGGCTTTGCCAGTCTGCCCGATGCGCTGGTGGTCACCATGTAGAGCGACCAGGCGATCGATGATGCCGCGATCAGCATATCGCCCGCTGAAAACGCTTCGATGGCTCCGCCGCCCAGCGCCCATATGCCGGTGAAGGCGAGGCAGCTCGCCAGCCAGATGCGCGGTCCCGGCCGTTCATGCCGCAGAAGCCAGAGCAGAAAGGGCGTCACCACCACATAGAGTGCCGTGAGAAAGCTGGTGTTGGTGACCGTTGCCGTTACCATTCCCACTTGCTGCAGCGCCCCGGCGGCAAAGAAAACCAAGCCCCCGAGCAGGGCAAAAGGGCGGATGGAGGGCGATGCTGCCGGTGAAGCCTGCCATTCGCGCAAGGCAAAGGGAATGAGTGTGGCGGCTGCGAGAATTGACCTGAGCCCGAGAAACAGAAACGGCCCGATATGCGACATGGCCGATTTCTGAAAATAGAAGGCCATGCCCCAAATGAACGCGGCCAGAAGAACCAGCAGGTCAGCCTTGGTGCGGGTCAAAGCCGGGAAGACCTTAGTTCAGGGCACTCAGCGTCGTGAAGGCCGACAGTGCCTCCTTGCTGGACCTGACGTGCAGCACGGCAGTTCCGTCATGGGCCAGGAACTCCTTGACCTTTGCGTCAATGTCATCGCCGAGAGTAATGGTGGAGGCAAATACCCCGAATGATTTCGCCCAAAGGGTGAAGTCCGGATTGACAAGGTCGGTTCCTGAAACCCGGTGGGGATAATGCCTCTCCTGATGGGTGCGGATGGTGCCATAGATGCCATTGTCGGAAATGACGATCTTCGGTTTCACTCCGTATTGGACCGCCGTTGCCAGCTCCTGGCCCGTCATGAGCATGCCACCGTCGCCTACAAAAGTGATCGCCATTCGCGTCGGATCAACAATGGAAGCAGCAACGGCAGTGGGAACGCCAAAGCCCATGGCTCCGGCAATGGCGCCCAGCAGGGTGTTTTTCGGCGTCATGACCCAGTGCCGGTGCACCCATGTCGACATGTTTCCCGCATCCGTGGTGATCACGGCGTTTTCGGGAGCCTGTGCCGCAATTGCGACCACGACTTTTCCGAAGTCCACGGCGTCGTTGGGTTCCGGCGAGGTGAAGCGCTGAAAGCCGCGGACGAATTCATTGATCGATGCCCGCCACGATTCGCGCACCGATGAAACGACGCGGGGGTGCAGCGCCAGGTCCGAAAGAACCGCCGCGGGATCGGCAACGAGGCCCAGGTCGGTTCTGAAAATCTTGCCGATGGGCTCGCCATCCGGATAGATGTGAATGAGTTTCTGCTTGGGCTCCGGTGCGGTCGGGAAGGTGTAGTTGAGGCTCGCCACATCGCCGAGCCGCGTCCCGACCGCGATGATGAGATCGGCGGTGGCCAGAACCTGCCGGTGTTTGGGCGGATTTCCAAAGCCCAGGTGTCCGGCATAAAGCGGCGAACCGTTGTCGAAGATGTCCTGGTTCTTCCAGGTTACGGCTACCGGAATGCGCAAGGCTTCGGCAAACCGCTGCAGCGCCGCCTTGCCCCTGGCCCCGCGCAGCATTGCGCCGGCGACAACGATGGGATGATCGGCGTCATCGATCATCGCCTGGATGGCGGCAATGTCGCTGGCGCCGTGGTGGGCAAGCGCAAGAGGGAAGGGGGCGGGAACGGTTTCACCGGCCTCGTCGCTGAGGACGTCTTCCGGCAGGGAGATGATGACCGGACCAGGCCTGCCTTCGCCCGCCAGACGCAACGAGCGGGTGACGATTTCGCCGATTTTCTTGCCGTCATGGACTTCATGGACCGCCTTGGCCATGCCGCCAAAGAACTGACCGTAGTCGACTTCCTGGAAAGCACCGCGGCTGCGCTCCTCGCGCGAGACCTGGCCGATGAAGAGCAGTACTGGCGTCGCGTCCTGCTCGGCCACGTGAACCGCAATCGAGCCATTGGTGGCACCGGGCCCCCGGCTGACCAGGAAGACCGCTGGCTTTCCGGTCAGGCGCGCCTCGGCAACCGCCATGAAGCCGGCGCCTGACTCATGCCGGCAGATGATGACCTTGATCGGGCTGCCGTAGAGGGCGTCGAGGAGGGCCAGATAGCTCTCGCCCGGCACGCAATAGACCCGTTCTATGCCATGGGCTTGCAAGCATTTGACAATCAGGTCGGCGGCACGCATGGCTCAACTCCGGAACGGTTCATGACATCTTGATAGATGCCTTGAACCACCCGAGAAGTCGAGCCCGTTTCAGCAGGGTTATGGCTGGGCAGCGGCGGAAAGGGACGTGAGCGCCGCGTCGGCTTCCGTAACACCGGCCGCCTTTGCCTTGGCATACCATTCCGCGGCTTTTGCCGCATCCGGTGTGATGCCCCGGACCTTCAGTTCCGCGAAGACTGCCGGATCATAGGTCTTGGCGACACCCAAGGCGCCTTCGGCCGCACCCATCTGGAAAGCCCGGTTGTAGAATTGGCGGGCGATGATCAGATCGCCGTTCTTCATCAGCATATCGCCCTTGTCCAGGAGCCCGGTGATTTCCGCCGAAAGCACCGGCTTTATGGACTCAAAGGACGCCGGCACCGATACCGCCGCAGGGGCAGCGCCGGCGGACGGAGTCTTCACCACCATGCTGGTGTCCGGCGGCGCGCTTGCCGGGGTGATTTGCAGTGCGGGCGGCTCATCGAATTTGGCATCGTCAATGGCAACCGTCATTTCCTTCACCGGCGCTGCGAGCTCCCCTGTGTCGGTTTCGATTGCGGCAATTGAAATATCGAATCTGGGCTTGTCCGATTGCGGCACGAAGAGATTAATGCCGTCCTCCTCGCCATCCTTGAGGATCCAGGTGTTGTCGAAAATCTTCTTTCCGGCGGTGAGGTAGGCCGATGCCGGAAGCCCGGAAATCTTGATGGCCAGTTCCTGGTTTGCCGTGGCAGGCTCGGCATTGAGCGCCAGCGGGATCATGCTGTTCAAGGTGCCCGTCACATCGGAAACGTCAAGCGAAGCGATGGCGACGGGTTTCTTGGAAATCGTCGTCTGGCGGCCCGGATTGAAAAGTGATTCCGAATCCCCAGGCAACAGGCCCGCTGCCAGAGCGTACATGTCGCTGGCTGTCTTCGAAACGTAGTCATACTTGGTGACCGCGAAACCAACTGCTCCGCCGGCAACCGCGGCAAAAAGGCCTGCGAAAAGCAGGTTCCGCTTGAGGCCTGAACGCTCATGGCTGGCGGATTGAACGCCTTGTTCGTCGCCCAGGTCCCGGTCAATGCCATAGTAGCGGTGCTGCTCCTCAAGTTCATTCATGGGAAGCGTGGGCCGCACCGGCACTTGCGGCATGGGCGCGCGTTCCATCTGCGCCTCCGCCTGCTCACGCTGCCGCTCCATGATTCTGCGGCGGTAATACTCGTAGGTCCGGTTCTCCGGCGGCGTCGCCGACAAAGGTTCTTCTTGCTTCCGGCGGTACTGATCCGCCAGTGGTCCGGCGTCTTCATCACGGAAGTTCTGGGTCAGCCAGGAGGGAATGGTTCTTGCAGGAGCGCTTTCGGTGCCGTTGTCGGTTGCACTGAGTTCATTCCTTGGCAGGGGATGGTTCATGTCAAATCCTCCTATTGAAGCGTGGTAATTGCGAGCGGTTGCTGGGACGGCTTGTTGTCGCCCATGAGGTCTCTTGCGGTCAGGTACTGTTTCCACCCCGGTACCGCGGCGGAGAAATTGGTGCTTTCCTCGGCATTGCGGGTGGCAAGATAGGTGGAGAGCAGCGCCTTGTTGAATTTCCGCAACTTGTAGAAGCGCTCGGTGCGCTCGGGCCAATCGAAAACCGCGAGGATGAGGGCTGCGGCAACCGTTTCCACCACCGTGCCTTCGGCAATGAGGTTGGGGAAGGCCGTGCTGTCGAGAATGCCCGGCGAGTAGGTTCCGGCCAGGCTTTCGGGCAGCGATATGGGGAGAATGTGCAGGCCGCTCTTGGCCTTGATTGCATTGAGCAGTTGATAGGACTGAGCCCCGGTGAACACCGCCGCGTCGATCCGGCCATCCAGCAGGGCCGCGATCGAGTTTTTTCCAGCCGTGGCAACGCGCTCGTACTTCAGTCCGAGAGCATCAAAGACAAGTTCGGCGGCCACGAACTCATCGCTGTTGGCTGCTCCCGTCGCAATTCTCAGGCCTGCGAGACTTTCGATGCTCGGGATTTCATTGCGGGCCAGGACGACAATATTGAGATTGGCCAGCTTTGCCATGTAGGCGATCTTGCCCGTCTCTTCCTTGTAAAGATCATGCTTCTTCACGAAGGCGAGACTGTCCGAGGACAGCAGCGCCACATCGACGCCGCGCAGGAAAAGCAGGTCATTGATGGACTGCAGGCTGCCGCGGCCGATGATCGGGAGAATCCGCAGGCCATCCGTGTGGTCCATGGCATTGGCGATCTCGAGCACGTTTTCGGAAAGCTGGGGGGCGCTGGCAAGCAAGCCGACGGTGCTCTGGTTGAGCTTCTGGCTACGCAGATCCTCGGATCGGACCACGGTACTCAAAGCAACAGCCAAACACGCGGCTACAAACACTACGAAGGCATTTTTCAATACCTGTTCCCCTCAAACACTGGCCGTCCCGCCAAAACACACACACTTTACGCCCGTGCATTAATCATAACTTGAGCCCCCGAATGCTGCCAGAATGTGGCAGAGTACGGACAAGAATATGATTTTTGGCTCCGTTTGGCCGGTTTTATGGGGAATCAGACGTGCAGGCAATCGCTTATGCAAAGGCCCTAATTAAGGGTAAACATTTACCAATTGTCATGCCCGAAGGGGAAGATGGCCGCATCCGGGCAGCCGCTGAGTTGCTGCGGGGCGAGGGACTGGCCGTTCCAATTTTGTTCAGCCCCGGAGTGCCCCCGCCAGCCCCGGCCCAAGAACTCATTAACCATGTTCTGGCCATGCGGCCGAAGATGACGGCGGCCATGGCCACCCGCCTTCTTGGCAAACCGCTCTTCCTCGCCGCGGCCATGGTGGCGGTGGGCGACGCAGCCGCCATGGTGGCGGGCGCCGTCAACCCGACGGCGCGGGTCATCGAAGCGGGGCACATGCTGATCGGCCTGGCGCCGGGGGTCGAAACGCCGTCGAGCTACTTTCTCATGCAGTGGCCGGACCGCCGCCTGATCTTCGCCGATTGCGCCGTCAATGTGCAGCCCACGGCAGAGGAACTGGCCGATATTGCCATTGCCTCGGCGGCCAGTGCGGCACGGCTCCTGGGAGAGGTGCCGCGTGTGGCCCTGCTGTCATTTTCGACCCAGGGCAGCGCCAGCCATGCGGACGCCGACAAGGTCATTGCTGCCTTGCGGATTGTTCGCAAACGCCGCCCTGATATCCTGATCGATGGCGAGTTGCAGGGCGATGCCGCGCTGTCGCCGTCTGTTGCGGCGCGGAAAATGAAGACGGCCGGCGAGGTCGGCGGCCGCGCCAACGTGCTGATATTTCCCGATCTCGATGCCGGCAACATTGCCTACAAGCTGACCCAACAGCTTTCCGGTTGCCGCGCCATCGGCCCTATCCTGCAAGGCTTTGCCAAGCCGGTTTCCGATCTGTCGCGCGGCGCCACCGTTGAAGATATCGTGGATACGGCCGCGCTGCTTCTGGCTATGTCACTGCCCCAATAGAGTGGAGACATGCCGGGCAATGGTGAGTTCCTCATTGGCTTTCACCACATGCACTTGCGCCGCGGAGACGCCGAGGAAGGAAAGCTGCGCCAGGATTTTCCGCCGCACCGGTTCGGCATTCTCGCCGATGCCGCCGGTGAAGACGATGGCATCAATGCCGCCGATCGAAACCGCCAGCGACCCGGCATAGCGCGCCGCCTGGTAGCAATAGGCATCAACGGCCTCTGCCGCTTCCGTCGCGGGGCTTGCCAGCAATTCCCGCATGTCCGACGAGACCCCCGAGATTCCCAATAGGCCGCTGCGCCGGTAGAGCAGGTCCTCAAGCCCTTCGGCTCCCAGATTCTCATCACGCATCAGGGCGATCAGCACGCCGGGGTCGATGGCCCCGGTGCGCGTCCCCATCAGCAGGCCGTCCGCCGTGGAAAACCCCATGGTGGTTTCAACGCTTCTGCCGTCCAGGATGGCGCACATGCTGGAGCCGCTGCCGAGATGGGCTACAAGCAGGCGCTGCGGCAGCGGCATTCCGGTTTGCAGCGGCAATTCCCGCACCACATGCTCATAATTCAAGCCGTGAAAACCGTAGCGCCGGTAGCCCCGCTGGTGATAGGCGCGCGGCAGCGGCAGGCGCGTATGAAGGTCGTCGCGCCCGGCATGGAATGCCGTATCAAAACAGGCGATGTGCGGCACTTCGGGCGCCAGCTTGCGCAATGCCGCCATCGCCCCAAGACCGTAAGGAAGGTGCAGGGGGGCAAGCTTGCGCAAGGATTCAAGATCGTCCTGGATGGTCTGGTCGACGCGAACCGGGGTAGTGTAGCGTGTCCCGCCATGCACGATCCGGTGGCCGATGCCGCCGCAGCGCTGCACGACGATGCCCTTGCTTTCGATTTGCGCCAGCGCCGCCTGCAGCGACTCAGGCCCATAGCCCGGCACCTGTCCGGCCAGCACTTGATGCAATCCGCCATCGAAAACGGCGAACTTCAGCGAGGAAGAACCGGCATTGAAGGTGACGATGGCTTTCATCCTGCCGGTTCTATCCCATTCTTCTGTATCAGGCCGCACCCTTTTGCGGGCGCATGTCGGCCTTGCTGATATGGGCAACCGGAACCGGCTTCTTCATCGCATCGCGGCGGAAGGGCTCGCCGAGTTCCTGGTTCAAGATGATCTCGATGAAGGTTGTAATGCCCGCCGCCTGGTCTTCCGTTGCCTTCTTCAGGGCCGCCGTGGTTTCGCTTTGCGTGCGCACGGTCACCCCTTTGAAGCCGCAAGCTTCGGCGATCTTCGCGTAACTCAGTTTCGGATCAAGCTCGGTGCCGACGAAGTTGTTGTCA
>SXGT01926221.1_pt1 | contig 15553 bp, 17 predicted proteins | sample 3176221 | NCBI WGS metagenome assembly SXGT01 (sample SAMN11356862, study PRJNA531348) | freshwater metagenome | isolation source: freshwater sample F1-120 | place: China: Fuxian Lake, Yuxi | collected 2017-12-25
CAAATTCCGTGAGATGATTCAAAAGCCGCACGGCATTCTGTTGTGCAGCGGTCCGACCGGTTCTGGTAAGACCACCACGTTGTATTCGGCGATCTCCGAGATTAATGAGCCGAACATCAACATTCTGACCATCGAAGATCCAATTGAATATGAGTTGAAAGGCATCGGACAGGTTCAGGTCAACCCCAAGATCGACCTGACGTTTGCATCGGCGCTTCGCGCCTTCCTTCGTCAGGACCCAGACGTGATTCTGGTGGGCGAAATCCGCGATCGCGAAACTGCTGAAAACGCCGTTCAGGCTTCGCTCACCGGTCACTTGGTGTTCTCCACCATCCATACCAACGACGCGGCTGGCGCTTTTGCCCGCCTAGCGGAAATGGGTGTTGAACCGTTCCTTGTCGCGAGTTCGTTGCTCGGGGTTCTCGCACAGCGCTTGGTTCGACGTCTCTGCAATGAATGCAAAGAGCAGTATGTGCCCAGCGATGCCGAGCTGTCCGATCTTGGGTTAACCCGGTCTCAAGCGCCAAAAGCGTGGCGCCCCGTCGGCTGCCCGGCATGCAACAACTTGGGATACCGGGGTCGTAGCGGCATTCATGAGTTCCTTCCTGCCTATGAGGAAGTGAAGACCATGGTGATGCGGAACGCCGATGCCGGCGCGATCAAGCGCAAAGCCGTGGAATTGGGCATGCTGACCCTCCGCGACGACGGTTTAGCGAAAGCGTTGCAGGGAATCACATCCTTTGACGAGGTGGTGCTGGCAACGCGAGAAGAATCATTGGAAATTGATTAACGAATTGAGGTAGAACGATGCCGGTGTATGTATACAAAGGCGTGGATGTCAAAGGTAAGCCCGTTACTGGGTTTATCGAGGCAGACAATGCCAAAGTTGCACGCATCCGCCTGCGCAAGCAGAACACCTTTCCTACGGAAGTGAAAGAGCAGGTTCAGGGCGCAACGCGAGGCAGCGGCCTGAATGTGGAAATCGATTTCTCCAAATATCTGGAATTCATTTCACCGCGCGACATTTCACAGATGACGCAGCAATTGGCGACGATGGTGGGTGCATCGATTCCGATGGTGGAGGCGTTGTCTGCATTGATTGAGCAGACTGAGAAAAATAAGCTCAAAGTGGTGCTTTCGCAGGTCAAAGAGAAGGTAAATGAAGGGGCGACCCTCGCCGATGCCATGCAACAACATCCAAAGGTGTTCCCGAATCTGTACGTGCAGATGGTGCGCGCGGGTGAGCGTTCGGGGGCTTTGGACGATGTTTTGGAGCGCTTGTCGACCTATGCTGAGTCGCAGGTCAAGATGCAGGGAAAGGTGGCGTCCGCGCTGATTTACCCCGTTCTGATGTCGATTGTGGGCAGCTCAGTTCTTCTTGCATTGTTTGTGTTTGTTATTCCTAAGATTCGAGCTACGTTTACGCAGATGGGTGGCGAAGAGACGCTGCCTTTGCCGAGCGTGATCCTGTTCTTCATTGGGGACATGGTGCTCGGGTATTGGTGGGCGATTCCGCTGATCGGGATCCCGGCAATTTTCGGCTTTTACCGCCTGATCAACACACCGTGGGGCCGAGAGCGTTGGGATACGCTGAAGCTCCGTGCGCCGATTTTTGGCCGGGTCAATAAATTGGTGGCGGTAAGCCGATTCTGCCGAACTCTTGGGACGCTGTTGGTGTCGGGAGTGCCGATTCTGGGCGCGATGGAGATTGCTCGGAACGTGGTCGATAACGTCATTATTGCACGGGCGATCGATAAGGCGACCGCCAACATTTCCGAAGGACAGTCGATCGCGGTTCCGTTGCGGACGTCTGGAGAGTTTCCGCCGCTGGTGACGCACATGATCGCTGTCGGTGAAAAGACCGGTGAGTTGGAGAAGATGCTCAATTCGGTGTCGAACTCTTACGATGACCAGGTGGAAACGGCGTTGGAGGCGATGACGTCGCTTCTCGGCCCGTTGATCATCATTTCCATGGGCGCGGTCATCTTCTTTGTGGCGTTGGGGCTCCTGCTTCCGATGCAAGCGATGATGAGAAACATTCATTAGGATCGTGGAGGGCTTATGCTTCGTCATTGGATGAAACAGCTAAAACAAGAAGGGCGGCGTCGCCGGCGCGGTATGACGCTGACGGAAGTGATCGTGGCCATCGCGCTCGTCGTGATCTTGATGGGCATTCTCGGCATTGGAGCGTTTGTTATCTTCGATAATACGAAGGTGGAAACGACCAAGCTGCAGATGGGTGAAATCGCCAAGCGCATTGAAATTTTCGCGCTCAAGAAGGGCCCGCCTTCGAGTTCCGATGGATTGAAGGCCGTTTATAAAGGCGGCGAGGAAATTCCGAAGGACACCTGGGGCAATGACTTCATTTTCATGAGCCCGGGCCCGAATGGCGCGCCTTTTGACTTGATTTCGCTCGGATCGGACGGCGCCGAGGGCGGCACCGACAATGCAGCGGACATCAAGTGGAGTGAGAAGAGCACTTGGTAAAGCGATTGACCAATGCCACGCGAAATCCCGGCCGACGAAGGGGCATGACCCTGGTCGAGATCATCGTGGCGTTGGCGATCTCGGTGCTGTTGATGGCGATCCTGTTTCCGGTGATCGGTGGGGCGCTCGGTCTGCGAGAGCGGGCGTCCACTCGTCAATTGGCGTCGGCGATCGGCTATGTACACCAGCAAGCGGTACTGCGAAATGTGACCTACCGTGTGGGGTTTTACCTGGAAGAAGGTCGCTATGTGATTGAGGCCGGCGATCCCAATACGCTCATCTTTGACGATCCGAAACAGCGGAAAGAGTACGAAGAACGTATGGAACGCCTGCGCGGTCGAATGACCAAACGTGAACTTGAAGAAGAGCAGGCGGTGGAAGCGGAAAATCCGTTCTCGGCGGAGGGGATTGACGAGTTTGTGCAACTGGAAGGCACTCTTCCGGCGGGTCTGAAGTTTGGCGGTGTTTACACGCCACAGTACGGTGAGCTGGTGCGACCAGGGGATAAAGACGCCCCCAAGGTGATTTACGCATATTTGTTTCCGAGTGGTTTCGCGGAGCGTACGGTGGTGCAGCTCGTGGAGGAAGGGGACGAAAGTGAGGGGTATACGCTGGAAGTGCAGCCGCTCACGGGAAGAGTGATCGTACACGGAGAGATCCTCGATCCCGATTTGTTGGGGACGGATGTGCCGTCCGAAGGACCGGATCTCCAATGAAGCACTGCCCACCATTCCCGAGCCCTGCGTCGTCCCGCTCCCGACGAGGATTTTCCTTGTTGGAAGTCGTGATCGCACTTGGAATTCTGGTCACCAGCATGGTGATCCTGGCGGAAGTGCAGTCGCTGTCCATCAAAGGCAGCCAAGAAGTTCAGAGAATCATGGTGGGCACTTCGCTTGCCCAAGAAAAGCTGAATGAGGTGTTGATCCGGTTGGAAGGCGAGGGTTTCACCGACAAGGACGTCTGTGAAGAGGGCGACTTCCAAGAGTTCGGCGACGAAGGCATCGATCTCGAGTTCGGCGACGCGCTCGACGCTTACCATTTTGAATACTGCATTTCGGAGATTGATATCGGGCTTGCGGGGGATTTAGCCGGAATGGCCGGAGCTCTCGGTGGAACCGGCCTCGCACCTCAATCGGAGGCGATGAGCGAAGCGACCAGCCAAGCGCCGGATTTGAGCGCGCTGGGGTTCAGCAACGAAATGATCTCGGAGATGTTGGGCAATTATGTTCGGGAGGTTCGGGTTCGGGTGTGGTGGGGCGACGACAGCAAACAAGCCGAGGAAGATGGCAACGAAGTCGTCATCGTGACGCATGCGGGCAACCCTTCGGGTGCGGTCGTGATGACCGAGACGGGTGAACAGTGAATCGCCGAGGTCAAACCCTCACTGAGGTTTTGATCGTGGTGGTGATCGTCCTGTTTATGGGCGTCTTATCCTATTCGTCGCTGATTTCTGCGGTAGAAGTGCGGGAAACCCTGGGTCTCAACGACGACAGCGCGCGATGGGCGCGAGTGACGATCAGCCGTTTTCGTCGCGAACTTCAGCACGCCTTCCTGACCGAACACGTAGAGTCGATCAACCAGTACCGAACGGTTTTTGTAGGCCTTAACGAAGATCCGGATCGCCTCTATTTTTCGACTCAGTCTCATCAGCGGCTGTACCGCGACACCCGCGAGTCGGATCAGACGGAAATTACGATTTGGGCTGAGCAGTCGCCAGATGGACGCGGGTACACGCTGTACCATCGCGAGGCGCCGCGGATCGATGAAGAGCCGGATGAGGGCGGCACGATCTATCCCATTGCTTACAATGTTCGCTCTTTTAACCTTCGTTATCTCGACAACAAGACGAACGAATGGACCGATGAATGGGACTCCCGTTCTTCGGACTACAGCGAGCGGCTGCCTCGCGCGGTTGAGCTTTCGATGGTGCTTTTGGCCCCGGATCCGGACGACCCGAAGGATTCGATCGAGGTCCCATATTTGGCGACCGTTCTGATCCAAAAAGCGCGGCCGGTGACTCGAAAGGCGTGGGGTAACAGCCAAGAAAACGCGGTGATCGCCGAAGACGAGGCGGCACGATGAACCTGGCTCGCCGACTCTGGGTGGAGCTGACCCGCCCCCGCGGGGTGCAGCGGCACCATCGGCGCACGCGCTCGGGCGTGGCCCTCCTGTTGGTCATCACCATGGTGTTGTTTTGCACGATCCTGATGACTGAGCTCGGGTACGAGGCGTCGGTTCGGATGCAGCTGGGCCGGCATCAGCGCGATGAAGCCAAGGCCGAAGCGCTGGCGATGTCGGGAGTGTCGTTTTACCGCCTCATTTTGACTGCCAGCAAGGGCCTCGGGAAAAACCCGATGATCCAGCAGTTGGAGGAACAGTTCGGCCTCGATCTGGGCGATTCCTTGTGGCAGATGATTCCGTACATCGACAGCGGACTGATGCGGATGCTGTTGGTGAGCGGCGGCAGCGTTTCGGACGGAGAAGCGGAGGACTTCAAGGCTTCGGGTTTGTCCGAGGAGCAGGTCAGTGAGAGTCGAGAAGATCAGGGAATGAAACGGAACTTCCTGGATTTCGATGGAGAGTTCTCCGCGTCGGTGAGCGATGAGGACAAGCGGATCAACGTCACCGGAATTCATGCCAGCAATCGCGCCGAGCTGATGACTGATCCCACCGCGGTGGCCCTCTATGGATTGATGTCCGGAACACGGCGTTGTCCGGATCCTTTTGCGTTGGAAGATGCCGCGGCGGAGGCGGAAGCCGAGCGCGAGGATCTGGATCGGTTTTTCCTGGATCGGAACCTCGATCGCTGGCAATTGATTGGCAATTTGGGTGACTGGACCGATTTGGACAACAACCGGCTATTCGATGGGGGCAGCGAGGACGCGTTGTACAACAACCTCGATCGTGACCCCTATTTACCAAAACATTCGGGTTTTGACACTTTTGATGAAATACGGCTGGTGGAAGGTTGGCACCGCGACGACGTCTGGGAGCGGTTTAGCCCTCAGATCACCGTGTTCGGAAAGGGCAAAATCAACATCAATACGGCAGAATGCGACGTCATGGCGGCGATTCTGAAGACGTACGTCAAACCCGAACCCAACCCGGACAAGCTGTACCAACTGATGAAGGCGATCGAAGAACAAAAGGCGATCTCTCCCTTTTCGAGTGGGCAGCAGTTTTCCTCTTTCGTGGGACAGCAGGGCGTGGTGGTGGATCCGGGACTTCGCAGCGCCGTTTCGACGGAGAGCACCGTGTTCCGTGTCGTATCGACCGGCGAAGTCAACGGCGCTTCGGTCACCATTGAAGCCGTTTATGACTTTAGTTCCAGCAAGATTGGACGCATCGAATACTGGAGGGTCCGGTGAACGGCTCTCCTCGGGGTGAAGTATGCCGCGATTGATCGGGATCGATTTGGGTTCACGTGCGGTCAAAGCGACCGTCTACGTTGGTGCCGGTCGAAAATACCAGCTTGAAACGCGGGTTCAGGAGCCTATCCCCGTGGCGGCGGGGGAGATCCCGACGTTATCTCAGCGTTTAGTGGCGTTGGACGGGCTGATCGCGCGCAACAAGAAATGGATGGAGGGAAACAGCACGTTCGCGGTGGCTTGGCCGACGGAGCAGGCGACCCTGCACCGAATGACGCTGCCGTTCACGGACCGCGCGCAGATCGAGCGCACCCTGCCGTTTGCGGTGGAAGCGGAAGTTCCCTTTGAATTGAGCGAAATGGTGATCGGTTGGCGCGTGCTTGCGGCTCAAGATGAGGCCAAGCTGCTCGTAGCCCTGGTCAAAAAAGAAGGGCTGAAAGCGTTGATCGGTGCGCTGGCGCAGCGGAAAATGGATCCGCGCCATGTATTTCTAGATGTGGATGTGCTTTCGCACTACTCACCGAAAGATACGGTTTCTGCTGTACTTCACATTGGGTATGGCAATACGGTGGTGGCGGTTTCCAAAGAGGGCATCGTCCAGTGGAGCCGCGCGATCAACGTTGGTGGTCGCGATTTCACCCGGGCGATTCGCGATTCGCTTGGTGTGTCGTGGGAAGAGGCCGAGAACATCAAGATTGGGAACGGCCAGGATTCCGCTGCAACCTGGGAAAGGATGCCGCCTGCGGCACGGCAAGCGCTTGACCCCGTCATGGGCCTGTTGCTCGCGGAGGTGCGTTCGTCCTTGATTTACGCAGAGGATGCGGTCGGCGAGGAGATCGACGAGGTTCGGCTGTTTGGCGCCGATGCGCTGCTTCACCCCTTGCTCGGGTATTTTCGGGAGGATCTCGGGGTTCCTGTGGAGTTTGCGGTCGATCCCAACGGAGATGCGGTACCGGCTACTTTTGCCGTTTCGGACGGGCTTGCGGCTCGGTTGGCGGGCCAGACGAAAGGAGAGGAGATCGAGCTTCGCATTGGCGACCTCGCGTTCAAGGGCGGGACGAATCTCGGGCGGGCGTTGTTGATCGGCGGAGGGCTGGCGTTGGCGGCCGTTACCATGCTGGTGATGATGAAGTCGGCGTGGGACTATCGAGGGTGGATGGTGGAGGAGAACGCCGCCGAAGAGCGATTGAGCGCGGCGTATTTGCAGATCGAACCCTCTGGCAATGCGGAGATGGCCGTCAAGTCGCCATCGATCACGGTTTCGACCCTTCGCGAAAAGCTCGAAGATACCCAGCGTCGCGCTAAGATTTTTGATCGAGAGAACCGAACGTCGGAGACGGTGTCCACGTTGAGAGCGTTGACGGATGCTTTTCCAGCGCCGGGTGAGGTGACGGTGAATGTTTCCGAACTCACGGCGACCAGCGAGGGGATCACCTTTACGGCGGTGACCGATGGTTTTCAGTCGGCGTCGGATGTGGAAACCTCGTTGAAGCAGGTGGAGCAGTTTAAGACCGCCACCAAGAGCAACGAGAAAAAGAACAAAGACAACGTTAGTTTTACGATCACGATTTCGAAAGAAGTCGCGCCCGTGGCTGAGGAGGGCTGATGGCAAAGGTGGTAACTCGCCCAGCGGGAGGCGGATTTCGCGGCGCGATCGAAGGTCAGCTGGAGTCGCTCACTCCGCGCGACCGGATGTTGCTCACCATCCTCGCGGTATTGTTTGTGGTTCCGGTGTCGTTGTTCGTCATGTACTTGGCCAATGACATCGTTGCGAACAAGGCTTCTCGCGTTGCGGTCGTGAAGGACAATGCTGACCTCCTAACAGCGATGGCAGAGGAGTTCACTGCCGCAGATGCACGGTTGACTGCAGGTTTGGCGCGCAGCAAGGAACAGATGGGGAAGCCCGGAAATGCTGTTGCGGAAAAAACCGCTCAGGAAGTGGGGCTACAGGACAAATTGATCGGCGTCACCGAGATTGGCGCTGAAACCGTCAATGGCGTTCGTCAGACGCGGTATCGTGTGGATTTCAAGCGCATCTCGTTGAAACAGTCGCTCGATTTCGTTGGCGCGATTGAGACCTCGGACTACCCGATGACCGTGGATGTAGCCAGGTTTAAAACTGTGACTGAGCGAGCCGCGGACAAAGACGTAAAGGTAGTTGACTTTACGGTGGAGCTCATCGCCTACCAACCGGAGGCCGGATGAACATCTGGGTGAAACGTGGCTTAATGGCCGTCGCGGGCGGACTTTGGTTCACTGTGACGTTTGCAGCTTCTTTGTGGTTGACCTTCCCGAGTGAACGTGCGGCCCAGTTCGTTCAATGGAAGGTCGAGGAACAAGGACAGTATCTCCTACAAGTGGAGGAGGTAAGCCCTTATTGGTTGGGGGCGCGGCTGGACGGGGTGTCGCTGTACACCGTTAAGAAGTCGCGACGTGCCGAGCAAAAACCTAAGACGAACCTTATGTTTAGCGCTGATAGCGTGCGTGCGCGCGTCGGTTTGTGGAGCCTGCTGAACTTGGGCGTGCTGGGTGGAAATGGTACGATCAAAGGTTCGATTTCACGACAGGGAGGGGACTTCGACATTCAAGCCACGGTATCGCGCTTGGATGAAGGGGTTCAGGTCCGCGCGTTGCGGGTGATTGGCGAGGGAATGCCGATTTCTGCGGTGCCGATGCCGGATGCGAAGTTGATTGGGACCGGAGGACTGGATCTGGACATCGATCTGGAGGCCGATGAAGGATTCTCAAAATCCGAAGGGAAGATTTCCGTGGTGGGAAAAGACGTGGTGATCACGTCGGTGGAAGCGGCGGCCCTGGACGGTTTTCCGCTCGGCCCTCTCAACATCTCCAATGTCGACCTGCAGCTGGATGTGAAGTCCGGAAAAGCAAAGGTGGGCAGGGGACAAATCGTTTCGGATATGGTGACGGTGGACGTCGAAGGGGAAGTGATCCTCAACGACAACCTCAGCGAAAGCCGACTTCGGTTGAAGTTTATTGTCACCCTCGGGGACACGGCGGCCATGCTGAAGGGCTTCCTGAAGGATGCCGAGCACAGTGACGGCAAGTTCCATTATGCGCTCTCGGGCTCCTTTGAGACACCCAAGTTTAAAGCGGAAAGGGAACGTCGTTCGCGGGCTGGTGGAGTGGATCGCGAGCGGCCGTCCCGGGACGAAGAGGCGGGAGACGAGGAATCGGATTCGGGCCGAAAAAGCAGCCTCAAGCCAGATCTATCGTCGTCCGTCCGGGAACGTTTGGGTGGTGATGATCCGGATGCAGCGCGAGAAGAGCGCCGTAAACGTCGGGAGCAGGCGATCGCGGATCGCCGCGCGCGCCTTGCCGAGCGCCGCAAACAGCGGGAGGACGATGGCGGGGGCTCAGAAGGAGAGGTTCGGCCTCCTCGATTCGTGGAGGACGATGAAGAACCGATGCCGGAGGATTTTCCGCCCGCTCCTGAGGAACCCGAGTATGAGTTCGAAGATGGGGAAGAACCTTAAGCCGCGTTAGGCTTGGCTCGATAGTAAAGTGATTGACTTGTTGTGCGCGGGAGCTGACGTGTTGTCATTCCAAGAGCCCTTCTCCGCTTTTTCGCATTGGTATGCTGAAGCGGTTCGTTCGGAGCCCAGTGAACCCGACGCGATGGCGCTGGCCACGGTGGATGCTTCGGGGCGTCCTTCGGTGCGAATGGTGCTGATGAAGGGGATGAATGAGGACGGTTTGACGTTCTATACGAACTTGGGGAGCCGAAAGGCCGCTGCACTGGACTTAAATCGCTTTGCAAGCGTTGTTTTTCACTGGCGGAGCCTTCAACGCCAGGTGGTGGTGGAAGGAGCCGTCGAACCGGTAATGCCATTTGAAGCTGACGAATATTTCCGGTCGCGTCCGCGGGGAAGTCAGGTGGGGGCCTGGGCGAGCGATCAGGGAAAAGTTCTAGGTTCTCGCTTGGAATTGGAACAACGGGTGACCGAATACGAGCGAAAGTTCGAGGGTGCGGAGGTTCCGCGGCCGCCGCATTGGAGCGGTTTCCGAATGGTGCCGGATCGTTTTGAGTTTTGGCAGGGGATGGCGAGTCGGTTGCATGTGCGCACCGAATACCGTCGGGTGGATGGAGCTTGGGAGGCGGTGACGCTGTTTCCCTAGGCCGAACCCTCCTTTCTCAGAAAGCGTAGCCCACCGCGAGATGCGAGGTAAATCCGACCATCGCATCGATGGAAAGTCCGTTCATCCAGCGTTTTCGGAAGTTAAAGCCGCCGATGAATCCGCCGTTCCAGGTGATGCAGGTGGTGTAGTCGGGGCTTTGCTCGTCACAATAGTAGTCGGAAGCGGTAGAACCCGCTCCGGCTCGTAGTCCAAAGGTGACCGGCGCTTTGGGGCGCCATTCGAACTCGATCACCAGTTCTCCGCCCAATTGGAGTCCGGAAACAACTTTTCCGCTGGTGGGATCGGCGAACCGGATGGGCATGCGGTACCGCCCGAACAGGAAAGTGGGACGCACGGCAGCGCCGAGTCGGATTGTCGCCTCTTTCTGGGGGACGACGCCGGTGAAGCCGAATTCCGTCTGAACCATCGGCATGCGATCGCCGAACCCCCAGGCGGGTGTCGCTCGGGCGAGGGGCGCAAAACCCTTCGTTTGGGCGGAATGAAGCGCGAAATCCAACCCGGCCCAGGGCTGTACGGTGGTGAGGTCATATCCCCCGGCCGCCGAAAGTACGGGAGCAACGGGGGCAGCCAGTGACAAGGAGGCAAGCAAGATCGCCCACATGGACCGATCCTCCGGTTGGGGTCAGTGGGCGTCGATCACCCGATCGAGCAGGCCCTCGCAGGCGACGAAAGGATTGGCATTTCCCTGGAAATCGCGGATCTCCATGGTGCGATCGAGCTCGGTGGCATCCACCGGATCGAGCGTGTTCCAACTTCGCCAGAGTTCGAGTTCTTCGTCGGAGATGTTTTGGCTGGAGTCGTCGGTCCAGTCCTCGCGCGCCACCGCGTAGTAGAGCATCGCCCGTGCGACATTCCCCTTGTGGGCATCCCGAGGCTCGAAAACATCGTCTCCGTGGGCATTTTCCCCGAGTTTTGAACCCCCTTCGTAGGTGGTCGTCACGGAGCTCACGATATCAAAGTGGCGGTTGCCTCGGGCGGAATTGACTGCTGAGTTGACCGGGAACAAGTGGTGGAGATCGCACTTGCCGGGGGGGACTTCGGCCCCCCAACTCTGCGGCCAGGTGTGTTCCGTGTTCATGACGTCTGAGTCAGGATTTTGCCCTTGGGGGTATTCGTAGAACACGCCGGTGTAGACGCAGTAGGCCCCTTCGCCGTCCACATTGTCGAGTTCGTCGTACATTTTCTCCCGTGCGTCGTTGTAGTCGCAGGTGAGCTCGGGCAGGAGATCGCGGATCGCTTGCTCGAGGTCGGCGTCGGCCACGGCGGACAGGGCTCCAAAGCCCGCGTTTCCACAGGCTAAACAGTCGGCGGTACCGTCGTCGTTGGCGTCCACTGTTTCTTCGGCGCCGACGGCGTCGTCACAGTTGTCGTCGATCCCATTGCACAATTCCGCAGCGCCGGGGTAACGCCAGGGGTTCGTGTCATCGCAGTCTTCGCACGCGTTCGCGCCGTCATTGTCGGCGTCGGTAGTGCAATCTGAGTTGGTATCGTCCGAGTCGCCAGATCCTGTGTCGACAGGAGTGGGAACTTTTGGACAGCCGAGAACCGTGAGCAGGAGCCAAAGCATGGTGGGAATGTCACTCCCCACGGGCCACTACGCCACGTCAAAATGCCGTGCGCCTATAGAAGGGAGGGTTGGACTGGATAGGTGGACGAGGGAGGTCCCGTGAAAGAGAAGCACATTCGAATTCGGATCGAACAATGCCTCGCGCTGGCGAACGCAAGCAATTGTCCGCGGCGAAAGTTCGGTGCGCTGCTGATCGATCCGCTGCGGAATGTGATTCTGATGGATGGCTACAACGGCGGTCCTCGGGGTGGAGGCGAGTTGTGCGGCGGAGAAAGCTGTCTTCGGGACACGATGGGCGTGAAGTCAGGGACACGGATGGAGATCGGGTGTCACCACGCCGAAATGAACGTCATCTGCAATGCCGCCGCCAATGGCGTGGCCACCGGAGGCGCATGGCTCATTGTGAACGGCGAGCCTTGCGTGCTTTGTTCTAAACTTATTCACCATGCCGGGATCGCCAGGGTTTTGGTCGTTTCCGGAGGCTATGCCGGAGAGAACGGGGTGGACTATCTGCGAAAACACGGCGTTGAAGTTATGGATCTTGAGGGTCCCCAGGACCCTCGGCTTGCTGGGGCTGCGGCGCAGGAGTGAGGTTTGCCGCTCGTGATCGCACGCCAATGAATGGAGATTCAGAAATCGGTGGAAACGGCTCCGATTCGTGTGTCAGACTGGACAGGTGGGCGAGCGCTCACGCCTGGGGGAGACATGAAACGCACTATCTTGGCATTGGGACTGATGTTTGCGGCGCCGGCTTGGGCCGACGTGGTGGAAGATTCCGAAGTTGACACCGACGAAGCCGCGGACACGGACGCCGCGGATGATGCGGATTCTAAGGGATGCAACACCGCTGGAATCCCAGGCGCGATGAGCGCTTTGGTGGGGCTGGGGTTGCTGGCCGGCATGCGCGGACGTAAGTCCCGCTAACGGCTCTTTCGCTTCCAAACACCCGTCGCTTGCTCCAATAAGTCCCGATAGGACCGGAGCAACGACGGGTCGCTTTTTTCGTCGGCGACACAACCTTCTTCACCGATCTTGTGCAGGCAGTCTCGGTACTTGCATCCGAGGGCATGCATGCCCGGAAAGTGGTCGCGGACGGATTCGGGGTTGACCCCCGCCGGAGTAAAACCTCGGATCCCAGGAGAATCTGCGATTTCGCCGCCACCGGGCAAAGCAAACAGGCGGGTGTGGGTGGTGGTGTGTTTTCCGGCGCCCCAGTACTCGGAAATATCACCGATCGGGCCGACATCTTGGGCAGGCAGCAGTGCCGAAATGAGCGAGGTCTTGCCGACGCCGGAATGGCCGACCAAGGCCCAGGGACCAGTGTGGTCGGAGCTCGCAATGTAGGCTCGCAACTCGTCGAGGCCGGCGCCGGTCGGATTGGAGATGCGAAGAATCGGGTATCCGAGTGCGGCGCGCACTCGAAGCTCTTCTTCAACCGATTCTGGAACCCCCAGATCGGTTTTGGTGACCACGATCACGGCTGCCAGTTTTTCTTGACTTGCGGCCACGAGGTAACGATCGAGTAACGACGCCTGAAATGCAGGCTCGACCGCTGCGACACAAACGAGGAGGCCAGCAAGATTTGCGGCAAGTACCTGCTCTTCACCGCGGGCATCGACCCTTTGCAACAGGTTGCGCCTTGTTGCAATTTGGATCAGTTTACCACCTTCGCCCTGAGCCTCGACCCAGGTGACCTCATCGCCGACGACCGCCCGCTGCCCACTGAGGAAACAAAGCCTCTCTCCGTCAGAATCCGTGACCCGAACGCGCCGGCCGACGGTCTCAACCACCCTTCCTGGGCGCCCTCGGTGAGCGTTACCGTGTGGTTTCAACGTGGCTCCATAGACCATCCTTGACCATTCGCAGGTTGGCGATCATTGTTTAGTGTGTAACTCTGTCGCGCTGGGAACGCGTGCGCTGTGGGGTGAAAGATGGCGGAAGGGTCCAAGGGTCTAAAGTATGCGTTGATCGGAGTGGTTGGGCTCGTCCTGCTGGGCGGCGTGGCTACGGCTGGTGGCGTGGTCCTGTTGGGCGGCGGCGGTGCTGCGGCCTACCTGATGTTGGCGCGAACCACTCCGGCGCCATCGACGCCCGCTCCGGTGGTTGCCCCCGCTGCGGTGGTTGCCCCTGCTCCGGTGGTTGCGACCGCTGAAGTTCCGGCGGATCCTGCTTTGACGGCGGAGGTTCCTCCGGTTGAACCTGCACCCACCGAGCCCGCAGCAGTGGTGCCGGTGGCAAGCAACACGGCGACGCCTGCTTCAAAAACAAGTTCCACTCCTGCGAAATCGCCGACCACCAAGTCTTCCTCATCGACCAAGACCTCGACCAAGACGTCGTCCACCACCAGCGCCTCGGCGGTTCCTGCACCAGTGGAGTCGGCCCCGGTCGCTGACGAAGAGCTGGATCCGGATGCGGCGCTTGAGGGCTTTGATTCCACGGGATTGGAAGATCTTGACGAGGATACCAGCTCCAAGAAGAAGAAGAAGAAGGATAAGAAGAAGAAGGAGTCCTCTTCTTCCGAGTGGTGAGATGTGCGGCGAGACGTACTTGAGCTGGATGCCCGCTTCGTAACGCCGGCTCGACCCATGGTTTTGGGCTTGGAGCAGGTGGAGTCTGTGCGTCTGCTCTTGGGCGGGGGCTCGGTCATCGATTGGCAGCGGTTGGCGTTCGACACGCTGGAACAGGTGGACCGTTTTCTCTCGTTGCACCTCGTTGATCCGAGCGACCCGATCGATCGGGAGCGCATGCGGTACGTCTACAATGAGGCAGTTTCCTACCTGGAAGAGCACCTCCACCTGCGGTTTCCGGCGGAGCTGCGCGATCCACCGGATGTTCGGCAGGTCTTTTTGTGGGCGTCGCAAGCGGATGGTTTTCGCCGTCGCCAGATCCTGTCGTGCGTGATTCTTAAGCTGGTCCACGTGATCCACCACATGGAGGCGGCGGATCTGAAGTTTAAGATTGCCGTTTCGGAGGAGAGGCTGTTCGATCTCGCCGAAGCGAGGATCCTTCGGGCGGCCCGGGAAATGCGCGAATCGGGGCTACGGGTCTCGTCTTTTTACGGATCACGGAAAACTCGTAGCTCGGTGATCACCAAGTTGTTGGCCAAGAAGGAGAATGTGGCGGCCACCATCTTCGACAAATTGCGGTTTCGCATTGTGGTCGAGAGCGCGGATGACCTGACCGACGCTCTGGTCTACCTCACGCAAGAAATGCTGCCGTTTAACTACGTGATCCCGGACGAGAGTTTCAATAATCTTCTCGACCCGGAGCGCGTGATTGCGCGGCTTCCGGAGGATGGACGTCTGCAATTGGTTCGCGACGAGCCGGTTCGTGCGACGGTTGGGAAGAATGAGTTCTCCGGCAAATCCTACCGGATGATCAACTTCATTGTGGACTATCCGGTTCGGATTCCGGAGTCGGATACGCCCTCATTTGCCTTCGAACTCGGCCGCGTGGTCTATGTCATGGTCGAGTTTCAGCTGTTGGATGAGGACACCGCACGGCAAAATGAAGAGGGCGAAAACGCCCATCATTTGTACAAATCGCGGCAGGACGAGGTCGTCGCCCGTCGACTCAAACGCGGCCGAGGAAAGCCCGGCCGCGATTAGTCAAGCGGTTGACGATTGGGGTCGATCTAGTCTTCGACCTCGACCTCGACTTCCACTTCGATCGAAGGGGAATTGTCGCCGTCCTCCAGGGTGGAGCCTTCCAATTCGGCGCCATTCTCGGCGTTGTCCTCGCGTACCACCTCGATTTCCTCGGTGTTGCCGGAGGAGTCGACGACCACGAGAACTTCCACCTTTTGAGTTTCTTTCTCAACAATCTTAGTTTCTTTGACGACGACCACGCGATCGTTGTACATGAGTTCCCAGCCGACGGCGATGCCCACCGGCACCACCCAAAACGGACGTCCAAATACGACCCGGCGTACGACGCGGCGGCGGATCCGACGGCGAATGCGCCGGCGAACGCG
>SXGT01256526.1_pt1 | contig 15551 bp, 9 predicted proteins | sample 3176221 | NCBI WGS metagenome assembly SXGT01 (sample SAMN11356862, study PRJNA531348) | freshwater metagenome | isolation source: freshwater sample F1-120 | place: China: Fuxian Lake, Yuxi | collected 2017-12-25
AGAGTCCTGCTGGGATGAGTGTGGCGGATATTTTGGCTGCGGCTCGGGCTGAAAAAGGTGCGGCAGCTGCTAAGCCAGCGCCGGCCACGCCCGCCGCTTCCGCCGCGGCAAAGCCAACCGCAGTCAAGCCAGCCGCTGCCAAATCAGCGCCGGCGAAGGCTCCAGCAGCGGCCGATGACAAGCCGGCTGCAGCGCTCGATACATCCAGCATCTTGGCGGCGGCCCGCAAGGCGAGCAAACCGGGGCCCGTTTCCAAGGCGGAGGCGCCGGTGCGCGGCGCGGGTACCGGAACAGCGATCGCGGTCGTGCCCCCGTTTCCTGAGAAGCCCGCCTATGCCATGGCGGTTGCCGGCCGGTCGGGCGGGGTGGCCAAGAGCACGCGCCGAGGGTTCATGAGCACATTCTTGGGTTCGGGTCTCGCCATGGGATTTACCAGCCTGACGACGACCAGTCTGCTGTATGGCTTGGGCTTGGCCCGCTTCATGTTCCCCAACATACGGACGGAACCGCCCAGTCAATTTAAGGTAGGGTTCCCCGCGAATTTTGCACCGGGGAGTGTCTCCACGCAATACACTTCGCAATTCGGCGTGTGGATTGTCAATGCCGAATACGATGGGCAGCCCGTGATCGTGGCGTTGCGGACCGTTTGTACCCATCTGGGCTGCACGCCCAGTTGGCTGGAGGGCGAGCAGAAATTCAAGTGCCCCTGCCACGGAAGCGGTTTTTATAAGGACGGAATCAACTTTGAAGGTCCGGCTCCGCGGCCGCTGGAGCGTTATGCGATTCGCACGGCGGATGACGGTCAGCTGGAGGTGGACAAGAGCCGCATGTTCCAGCAGGAGATGGGGCAATGGAAGGATCCGGCGTCGTTTGTGCCGGCATAGATGATGCCGGTCGAGTCGGCTGCTTGCCGGCTCTGAGGAACACGGCCGCTAGTTGCAATGAGATTTAACGGTTGAAACCTTGACATCGAAAAGACGGAATACGGGATGGCCAAGCTCGGAGAAGTAATTCGCGAATCGCAGATTTGGAAGAGTCTCTTTCGGCATCCGATGCCCGTGGATCGGCGTAACCGCATTGTGGTGATGCTGACTAATTTCTTCCTGCATCTGCATCCCGTGTCCGTGAAGAAGCAGGGGATTGCGCTCAGTTACACCTGGTGCATGGGGGGGGTGACCTTCTTCCTGTTCCTGGTGGAGACGATTACCGGCGTGTTGTTGATGTTCTACTATCGGCCCACCATTGAATGGGCCTACAACGACATCACGGCGCTGCGGGATGTGGTGTCGTTGGGGATCCTGCGCGAGATCCATCGGTGGGCGGCCCACGCCATGGTCATCACGGTTTGGCTGCATATGTACCGCGTGTTTTTGACGGGCAGTTATAAACCGCCGCGCGAATTTAATTGGGTCGTCGGGGTCATTCTGCTATTGCTGACGCTGTTGTTGTCGTTCACGGGTTATCTTCTGCCTTGGGATCAGTTGGCGATCTGGGCGATTACCGTCGGATCCAACATGGCTCGGGCGACCCCCTTTCTCGGGCACGAAGGTCCGGGTCAGCAGTTATTGACGGTCAGCGGGATTTCCATGATCACCAACGCCTCGGATGCGCGTTATGGTTTGCTTGGCGCGCGCTTCGTCGGCGAGGAAACTTTGAATCGGTTTTATATTTTGCACTGCATTGCGATTCCGCTTGCCGTGGCGTTGCTCTTGGCCATTCACTTCTGGCGAGTGCGGAAGGATGGCGGGATCAGCGGTCCGTTGTAGGGGTTGGCAGGGGTGGTTTTTGGTTTTTTTGATTTGAGATCTCAGATTTGAGATTTGAAATTTGCGTTTGCAAATAGTTGTCGGTGGATGGACTGAAGGTGGGGCCTGTTCCACGGGCCTTTTTCAAACGGGGTGGGGCGTGGCGGGCCAGGGGGCTCGGTTCGGGTCCCATTTCGGCGACACGGGTGGCCAGCGATCATGCATGGATTAAGCGTAGAGCAGCATCTGCAACAGATTGCCAGTTTTCTGGGCTCGTATTACATCGTGCTGAGCGTGATGAATGCGATCGCCGCGTTCTACGTCTGGGAGGTGCTGCATCGTCGCGGCTTGGCCCTGTTATGGATCTCGGTCGCGGGCCTCTTTTTGTTGATGTCGCCGATCGCCTTCAGTGGCAACACGCAGATGATGCTGAATTGGATCAGTGTCCCCGAGAGCGTGCGGGATTTTATCGATAACAAGATGGCCAACGCGGTGGTTTACAGTGTTGGCACCGTGTCGAGCTTGATTGTGTTGTTTCTGGCGCGGCGCTTTTTTGTGCAGCCGGTGGTGGCCTGGTCCTTGCTGAATCTTTCGCTGCTATTCATGGGTCTGTCGATGACGGACAAGGACTTTGCGGCGATCGTGACCAAGCCGGACAATGTGCCCATCGTGGCCATGGTCTTCTTGTTGGGATACTTCACTTGGCTGGCCACCTACCGCGCGGTGCAAAACGACGATCGGCTCGAACAGGGGCTCCCGCCGCTCGAGAAATTGGATGACGAGAAGGTATTGGTCTGGCCCGACCTGGTGTACACCGAAATGATCTGCATGGTGGCGCTGACGGCCCTGTTGATCTTTTGGGGGATCGGTTTGAAGGCGCCGCTCGAAGATCCGGCCAGTAGTGTAAAAACGCCCAATCCGTCCAAGGCCCCTTGGTACTTCCTGGGGCTGCAAGAGATGTTGGTTTACTTCGATCCCTGGATGGCCGGCGTGGTCCTGCCGAGTTTGGTCGTGGTGGGCCTGATGGCCATTCCCTACTTGGACTTTAATAAGAAGGGGAATGGTTATTACACGATCAATGAGCGCAAGTTCTCTTACTTGATGTTCCAATTTGGCTTCTTGGAAATCTGGGTGACGCTGATCATCCTGGGGACGTTCCTGCGCGGCCCCAACTGGAACTTCTTCGGTCCCTACGAGGAATGGGATGCGCACAAGGTGGTTCCGCTGAACAACGTCGACCTGTCCCAGTATTTTTGGAATGCCGTGGGGACGGGACGGCCCGTGGTTCCGGAGGGGTCGGGTTTCTGGGCCAAGATTGGGTGGATTGTCTGGCGCGAGTCGCCGGGGATCATTGTGACCTTGGCCTATCTGGCAGTCATGCCGGCCGTGTTGGGTTTGACCATATTTCGGAAGTTCTTGGTCCGCATGGGATTGATTCGGTTCATGGTCATGTCCAATCTGCTGCTGTTCATGTTGATGCTGCCGATCAAGATGGTCCTGCGTTGGTCGTTCAATCTGAAGTACATCATCAGCATTCCGGAATATTTCCTCAATTTGTGAGTGGCATTGAAACGGGGAGAAGGCAGGTATGCCTGCAACCGAACAGACTTGGCGCGACCAGAAGATCCTCCATGTGGCATTTGCCGGCACCAGCCTGCTGCTGTTGGTGGGCACGCTCTGGATGTTCGCGGATGATCATAATCGCGAGTGGAAACGCTATCAGCGGACGGGTCGGCGGATTGAGACCACGTTGGCGGAGTGGAAGCTGCAGCAGGCGGAGCGTGATACGTCCGCCAAGAATACGGAACTACAACGAACGCTCGTCGATCTGCATGCGGAGCCGATCCCCGTGTCGCGATTGCGAGACTTTGCCGAGGAAGTGTTCGCGGACGCGGAGTTGCGCGATGTGGAACCACCAGACACCTCCGCAATTGAGACCCCCGAGGCTCCACGGTCAACGGTCCTGCAACAGTGTGAGAAACTCTTGCAGCAGGCGCGATTTCGCGAGGAGTACCTCTCCGAGCAACGTAAATTCAAGATGGCCGAGGGGGATGCGGCACGAGCCAATATCGACTTGGCCATTCGGGATGGACGCAGCGAGGACGTGACGCGACCCCTGCAGGACATCGCGCTCCGCTTCAAAGGCGAGATTCAGCAGCTGACCGAGAGGTATCAACAGGCGGCTACCCATCGCAAGCGGCTGCTGGAGCTCCTCAACAACATGCTGGCCGGTCAACGCGAGCTGGAACAGGCGTTGGCCAGCAACGACGCGGAGCGCACTCGAATTCTAGGCGTGCTTACTCAGAACCAGAAAACCTGGGGCACAAGACTACTCACTTCCCCGGTGATGGATGCCTTCAATTCCCCCCTGACGATTGACAATCTGTGGACGGAAGGTTTGACTCTGCCGGTCGGCAGTTTCGGACAGGTGCGGCGCTTCGATCGCTGCACGACCTGCCACCGAGCCATGGACAAGACGCTGCCGGGCGCCGCCGATCAACCGGCCTACGTGCATCAGCACCAGGTTCATTTGAGTCTGGCTACGCCCGAGTCCGAGCCCGCCCCGAAAGAGGTGGATGGCGAAGCATCCAACGATGCGACCCGACTGCGCGACATCTATGGATTTAGCTTGGCGAGCGAAGGCCTGCTGAATGTCAAAGATGTTGTGGTGGGTACGATCGAGCCGGGCGGATTGGCGACCGCTGCCGTCGGGCTTGATGACCACGACACGGTGACCCCCTCCGAGAACGGCCTGCGCGTCGGCGATGTGATCGTGATGGTCAATCAGGATTTGGTGGGGACCCCGCAGGATGTGTATCGACAACTCTTGCAAACGATTTCATGGGGGAAGTCGGTCTCCTTGACGGTTCGTCGAGGTATGCCTAACCCCTACACGTCGCATCCTCGCTTGGATCTGTTTATCGGCTCACTCAGCCCGCATCCCATGGCCACGTTCGGCTGTACGTCGTGCCATGACGGGCAGGGGAGTGCCACGGCCTTCAAGCACGCTTCCCACACGCCGAGTACCGTGCCGCAGGAGAAGGAGTGGGCCGATCAACATGGTTGGTTCGACAATCACTACTGGCTGTTCCCCATGCAGCCCCATCGGTTCGCCGAAAGTGCCTGCCTGAAATGTCATCACGAGGTGGCGGAGCTGGAAACCAGCGATCGATTTCCCAATTCACCCGCCCCCAAGGTCACGGCCGGATACCATCTCATCCAAAACTATGGTTGCTACGGATGCCATGAAATCAATGGCTACAAAGGCCCGAGTGATCGTATCGGCCCTGATATGCGGCTGGAACCGAACTACTTCGCTGCCGCAGCTCAGATTCGCGCGGATGGCGGATTCGCCCGCCTGACCGATACCCAGCAGAATTGGATTGAGCAGCTGGCGCATCATCCCGAGCGTGACGCCGACCGTCGCCAATTGCGCGAGTTCTTGTTGGCTGACGCCAAGGCCGACGAGCCGGTGCTCAGCTCCATTTCGCACAAGTTGGCCAGCGTGTTGCAGGATGTTGAGAATCCCGGGTCGGAACGAAAAGTCGGCCCCAGTCTGCGCCATGTGGCAGGTAAGGTCGGTCGTCAGTTTTTGTATGACTGGATTCGGGATCCGAAAAATTTCCGGCCGAGCACCAAGATGCCGCAGTTTTTTGGACTTCATAAACATATCGATACCGATCAAGAACGCGACAACACGGCACGCCGCGAGGCGGTCGAGATCCTGGGGATCGTGACCTATTTGACGGAACGCAGTCAGCCCTTCGATTACCTGCAACCGGCCAACGGCATCGCGGATGCGACCGCCGACCAGCGTCACGAGCGGGGTAAGGTGATTTTTGAAACACGCTGCACGGCCTGCCATTCCCACGGCGATTTCCCCAACGTCAAGGCGGACTTCGGACCCGACCTGACTGGCGTCGGCGACAAATTCCGGCAGGCCGATACGCCCAACGCTTACGCCTGGATGTATAGCTGGATCAAGGCTCCCAACAATTACCATGCCCGCACACGCATGCCCGACTTGCAACTGGATCCTCAAACCGATGCGAAGGGCGTGACCACGGATCCCGTGGCCGACTTGACCGAGTACCTGCTGGCCAGCTCACGCGGCTGGATGCCCGCAGCGGATGTGGCGACGCAACTGACGGCCGATCCCAAGACGCTCGACACAATGGTATTTGAGTTGTTGAAAGGCGCCTTCTACGAGAAGGACGCTGACGTCTACATCAAGCAAGGAATTCCTCCCGAAATGGAGGCCAGTTTGAAGGGGGCCGAGGTTGAGTTGTTGGGGCCAGTCGAGGAAAAGAAGAAACTATTGTACGTCGGCACGAAGGCCATCGCCCGCTACGGTTGCTACGGATGCCACGATATGCCCGGATTCGAGGATGCCAAGCCCATCGGTACGGGACTGGCCGACTGGGGCCGCAAGGATACCTCGCGGCTGGCGTTTGAACACATCAATGAGTACCTGCATCACGGACATGGTGCCGTTGATCATCCGGCCGAGCCGCATCTGGCAGGCTCACAGCACGCCGACCACGAGGCCGACCATCAGGATCCATCGCATGGCGCAACGGAAGCCACAGAGTCCGACGTTATCGAACCGGTCGACCAGGAGTATTACGAGCATCAGCTGGAACATCACAGCCGCACGGGATTCATTTGGCAGAAGCTGAAGGAACCACGCAGCTACGACTTCAAGAAATTGGACGGCAAGGCCTACGCGGATCGACTGCGCATGCCGCAGTTTCCGCTGAGCCAAGCCGAGCGTGAACAGATCATCACGTTTGTGCTGGGGTTGGTTGCCGAGCCGCCGGCACCCCAGTTCGTCTATCAACCCGATGCCAAGCAGCAAGCGATTGTTCAAGGGCGAAAGGTGTTGGATCGGTTCAATTGCGCCGGTTGCCACATCTTGTCCGGCGAGCGTTGGGACCTGGAGTTTTCGCCTGGGGCCTTTGAAGCCCCGACCGCATCCCGCGATTATCCGTTCGTGAATCCGCACGCGACTCCCGAGGAACTCGCAGCGTCCAAGAAGCAGCAGCCGTTGCGGCGCACGTTGCGGGCTACCATCCATGGCATGCCCACGCTGGACGATTCCAGGGCCAGCCCGATGGTGCTGGATGAAGAAGGGGACCCGATCGATCTGTCGAGTGTGAACGCGGCTGCGGACGAGGAACGGACGGCGGATGACGAAGAGGCCTTGCCGGATCCGAAGACTTGGCAACACGTCTTCGACTTGTGGCGCCCCGCCGTGATTGAAGGGAATGTTTTCCGCGTTGGCGTTCAGCCGCTGACGGTACCGGCCGATCGGATACGCGAGCGATTTCCCGCCTGGGGGGGCGATCTAACACTGCGGCTTCTGTCTCGCGTTACGGAACTGGAGCGGCTGGCCAATCCGAGTGCCAAGGGGAGCGAGGCTTGGGCCTGGTTACCACCGCCACTGATTGGCGAAGGCACGAAAGTACAGTCGCAATGGCTGCATGACTTTTTGTTGGATCCCTATCCGATTCGCCCAGCGGTCTTCCTGCGGATGCCGAAGTTCAATATGTCGTCGGCGGAAGCTACCCAGTTGGCCAATTTCTTTGCGGCGCGAGATGACGCCGAGTATCCCTATGAGTTCGATGGTCGGACACGATCGAACCACCTGCAAGAGGCGGAACGTCGCATGATGCAGGCTCGCACGAAAGTTGGCGTGTCGGCCCAGAGCGAAGCGGGACGACTGGATCAGGCCATGCAGATCGTCACCAACGCGAACTATTGTGTGAAGTGCCACCTCGTCGGCGATTTTGCACCGGCTGGCGCGGATCGGGCCAAGGCGCCAAACCTGGCCGATGTGCAACGGCGTCTGCGACCGGACTACCTGCGAGATTGGATCGCCAATCCGAAATCGATCCTCCCCTACACCAGCATGCCGGTGAACATTCCCTACGATCCGGATCATGCGAATCTGGGGGGCATCGATCCCAAGATCTATCCGGGCACCAGTGTCGATCAAGTCGATGCCTTGGTCGACCTGCTCATGAATTATGACCGCTACACGCGTCAACGGAGTCCGATCGCGCCACTCGTGAAGCCCGCCGCCGGCGCGGCCCCACCGCAGGCAGCCGCCGAGCCCGTGCCGGGGCAACAAAAGCCGCCGGAACCGAAAAACGCTGCCGATGACGCGGATAACGATGATCTGGCAAAGGGAATCGTGCCTGTTGGCCAACCGCTGACGTCCCGTATAATTCCCTGACCGAGTTTTGTTCTGTGTTTGGTGCCAATTTTTGAATAGGTCTCCAGGGATGTGAAGGGGACTGCGAATGGTTAGCCGGCCTCCATTATGGATTCCGGCGATACGCCACTTTGAGGAGGGGTGTCCGATGGTCCGGTTATCGAGCAAAGGTTTACTCGTTGTTTTGGCGGTCGCCACGTCGACTTTGGTGGCGCTGGCACCGTCGACCGTACGCGCGGAGGACTGGGGGCATTTGAGCGGCACGTTTGTGTTGGATGGCGACGGTGGGATGCCCGTGGAAATTCAGCCAACCAAGGACCAAGAATTTTGCGGTAAACACAAGATTTTCGATGAGTCCGTGACGGTAAATCCCGAGAACAAAGGGATCGCCAATGTGATTCTGTTTCTCTCGCTCAAGCGAGGCGACAAGGCGCCGGCCGTGCATCCGTACTACGAGGAGTCTGCCAAAGCCGAAGTGACCATTGATAACGACCAGTGTCGGTTCCAACCCCATGTGGTGTTGATGCGAACCAGCCAGACTTTGATCATTGGCAATAAGGATGCTATCGCTCACAACACCAAGATCGACACCTTTGCCAACCCGGCCATCAACCCCCTCGTGCCAGGGGGCGGTACGTTGAAGCAGACGTATGCCAAGGAAGAACGACTACCGGCTAAAGTGAGTTGTTCGATTCATCCCTGGATGAATGCCTGGCTGGTGGTAAAAGATAACCCCTACTTCGCGGTCACGGATAAGGATGGCAAGTTTCGCATCGAGAACATTCCGGCGGGCGAATGGCGTTTTCAGGTTTATCACACTAAATTCATTACCCAGGCGAATGTCAGCGGCAAGGCGGTCAAATGGGCCAAGGGGCAAATGACCCAAAAGATCACGGCAGGTGACAACGATCTGGGTGTGATTAAAGTGGCCCTCAGTGAGCTCAAGTGATTTCAGTGGGCCCAATGGGCCGGTGCCCAAGCGGGTGATGGTGTTGAGCGAGGATGGCGAGCCGATGATGATTAGGTTTCTTATGGAAATGCGTGTTGCATGTCGCGCGGGATTTGCCAGTGACGCGCCGCCGACGATCATGTTACGCGGGGGCGTGTCGGCCATCGCTTGTGTTGTTGTCGGGCTCTGCGTCTCACTGGTTGGTTGTGAGCGACGGCTGGCGCCGGCGGCCATCGAAAACAGCCAGCAGGTAGCAAAAATCCGGGAGTCCTTGGGTGGCGGCGGTGCCGAGCAACAGCCGGGCGCCGAACAGGCCCTGCCGGAACCCACCGGCTGGGGCACCCTGAAGGGTGTCGTGAAATTGACCGGCAACGCACCGGCACCGGAGGCGCTAAGAGTGGACAAAGAGGTCGACGTCTGTGCGCCCGGTGGAAAGACGGTCTACTCCGAAGCGTTGGTCGTCGGATCCACTGGGGGCATTAAGGATGTGGTCATCTTCTTGGCGACCAAAATCCCCAACGAGGAAAAATGGGTGCATGAGACGGCCAAGCCGGGGAAGACCGACGAAGTACTGTTTGATCAACGGAACTGCGTGTTTTTGTCGCACGTTTTGGTCATGCAGTCGTCCCAGACTCTCAAGATCGTCAATAGTGATGGCATCCCGCACAACACCAAGATCGACACCTTGGCCAACGCTGGGATCAACCCGTCCGTGCCGGGGGGAGGTACGTCGAAGCATTCGTTTCCCAAGGAAGAACGACAACCGGCCAGGGTGAGTTGTTCGATTCATCCCTGGATGAGTTCTTGGATCATGACTCGCGACAATGGCTATTTCGCGGTGACCAATGAACAGGGGGAATTTGAGATCCCTAATCTGCCCGCAGGAGTGGAGTTGGAGTTTCGCGTCTGGCAGGAGAAGTCCAATTGGCTCTCCGCGGCAAACATCAACGGTGCGGCCAAGAAGCTGCCGAAGGGCAAGCTGTTGTGGACGGTCGACGCCGAGGATGCCAGCAAGAATCAGTTGAATCTCGACGTGGACGCAGCCGTGTTCACGAAGTAACGCATTGAGTAAGGTTTTAATCCGTGGATTTTTTAGAGCGGGTCCAGTAATCATCATGGCTTGGCAAAGATGGTTGTGCTGTGCGGTCGTTGTGGTCGCCGTCGGTTGTGATAGCGGGGCCGCGCGGTTTCGCCTCAATGAGGCGTATATTCAGAAGAATTCCAGCGAAGAAGCGCCGTTCTCGGCGACGCAGAAGCAAGACATCGTGGACATTCTGGCCGCGATGTTCGGTTCACCCGATGTGCCGACGCTGCCACCTGCCGGTGAGATCGATCTCGACTCGATTGTCGACCTCGATAAACTTCAACTGGCGTCTGGTCCGGTGGTGACCACGGCATCCGGGCGAACGCAAGGACTCTATCGACAACATTGCGTTCATTGTCACGGCATCACGGGGGATGGTGCGGGGCCAACCGCGGCCTTCTTGAATCCTTATCCGCGCGACTACCGCATGGGGGTCTTCAAGTTCAAGGGGACGCCGAAAGGGTATCGTCCCAACCACGATGATCTGAAGCGCATCTTGGTGAACGGCATACCTGGGACGGCCATGCCTTCCTTCCGACTATTGGCGGACGACGAGTTGGACGCGCTGGTGCACTATGTCAAATATCTTGCGATCCGCGGTCAGGTGGAGCGCAAGCTGATCGAGCAGACGGCGACCGAGCTCGATGGCCCGGAATCTCGCTTGGAGACTTCGAAGGAGTATTTGCTCGAGGAGGTTGTCGCACCGGTTTTGACTGCATGGGCTGAGGCGGATGGCATGGCCAAGGCCGTTGCGCAACGGACTCCGACTTGGACCGAGCTGAGTGCTGAAGATCGCCAGGCCTCCGTGGCTGCTGGTCGTGAGTTGTTCTATGGCCCTATTGCCAATTGCGTCAAGTGTCACGGGAACACCCAATTGGGTGACGGACAGACGACGGATTTTGACGATTGGTACAAGGATTTCCACGACCCCACGAAGGAGCCGAATGCGGCCGTGAATCAGCAGAAGGCCAATTCCTTCGTGGCGCTAGGCGGGCTGCAGCCGCGTAACATCAAGCCCCGTAATCTACGAGATGGCAGTTATCGCGGGGGACGCCGCTATGTCGATCTCTATTGGCGGATCGTCAATGGTATCGACGGCACTCCCATGCCCGGGGCGCCGATGAAGCCAGAAGGGGCGGCGGCGGATGCGCAGGGCCTGACACCGGACGATGTTTGGCATCTGGTGGACTATGTCTTATCGCTCCCCAATGAAACCTTGAGTAATCCCCGGGCCAACGTCCCGGTGTACCAACGCGAGCGTATGTGAAATTAGCCGCGCGGCGAGAATAAGCGGAGGATCACGTGGGTCGATTCTGGAGTCTCCTGTTCCTGTCAGTTCCCATCCTGGGGGTGGCGGTCTTTGCGTATGCAGCCGTGTCGGAAACCGGACTGATGGCCAATCATTGGTTTCCGGAGGATATTTCGGAACATGGGCACGTGATCGACAAACTGTTCCTGTTTATTCTCGCCCTGACCGGGATCATTTTTGTCGGTACGGGGTTGGTGCTGTTTGTGTTTCTCTGGAAATACGACGCCGACAAAACCAACGGACAACCGGTAGCCTTTGTGCATGGGAGTCATGTGCTGGAAGTGGTCTGGTCCATTTTGCCGGCGGCCACGCTGTTCTTCATCGCGATTTACCAAATGGATGCCTGGGCCACGGCTAAGATGCGCCGCCCTATGGCCGCTGACGGCAAGACCCACAAACCGCCGACCGCGGAAGTCACGGGGCGGCAGTTCGAATGGCGAATTCGTTATCCGGGCCCAGATGGTGTCTTGGGGAACAGGGACGATCTGTTCACGGTCAACGACCTTCATATTCCCGTCGACGAAGAAATTGTGCTGTCCGTCAAGAGCGAGGACGTACTGCACAGCTTTTTTCTCCCCAACTTGCGAGTGAAGCAGGACGTCGTTCCCGGTATGCAACAGTATGTATGGTTCAAGCCGCTGCGTGAGGGATACTACGACATCGTGTGCGCCGAGTTATGCGGCTGGGGACACTACAAGATGAAGGGTCGCGTGACCGTCGAGAGTGCCTCCAAGTTCAAGAGTTGGCTGACGCAACTAGAATCCGAACAGAATCAAGCCGCCTACGAACCAGTGGTGGCGAGCGAGGAAGAATAGATGAGTAGCGTGACAGTGGGATCGAGTTCCGGGATGGCGGGGGTGGCTCGGCATCGGATGACCGTTTCCGAGTTTGTCTCGAAATATGTGTTTTCCCGTGATCATAAAATCATCGGGATCCAATTCCTGTTCTCCACGTTGTTGTGGTTTTTGATTGGCGGCTTGTTGGCCTTGGGCATTCGACTGCAATTGGCTTGGCCCTGGCAGGAGATGCCCATCATCGGCAAGATGCTCTTCTCGGCGGAAGGGGGGCAGATCTCGCCCGAGTTCTACACCACGTTATTCACGATGCACGCCACGGTGATGATCTTCTTCGTGATCATTCCAATTCTGGCGGGCGCTTTCGGAAACTTCCTCATCCCGCTGATGATCGGCGCGGACGACATGGCCTTTCCGACCTTGAACATGCTCAGCTACTGGTTCATGTGGCCGGCATTCCTGTGCATCGGACTCAGTTTTTTCGCCCCCGCGAACGGTGCCAGTTCCGGATGGACGTCGTATCCACCTCTATCGGTCGTCGCCGAGGCGGCACCGGGGAGTGGCCTGGCGCAGACGCTATGGCTGTTGGGTGTGACGTTTGTCGGTGTGTCTTCCATGATGGGATCGGTGAACTATTTGACCACGATCATCCAGATGCGGGCCCCGGGCATGACGATGTTTCGTCTCCCCTTGACCATCTGGGCGATGTTCATCACCGCCGTGTTGCAGGCCTTTGCCCTGCCCGTATTGACGGCCGCTGGATTCATGCAGTTGATGGATCGCGTGTTGGGAACCGGGTTCTTTCTGCCGGAAGGATTGGTGGTCAACAATTCGGCCGCGGCTACCGGGGGTGGACAGCCATTGCTCTGGCAGCATCTGTTTTGGTTCTACTCCCATCCGGCCGTGTACATCATGATCCTCCCCGCGATGGGCATGGTCTCCGACATGATCAGTTGCTTCGCGCGTAAGCCCATCTTCGGTTACAAGCCGATGGTCTACTCCATCTCGGGAATCGCGGGCCTGGGCTTCATCGTCTGGGGACACCACATGTTCATCTCCGGCATGCACCCACTCGTGGGTATGACTTTTATGGTCTCAACGATGTTGATCGCCCTCCCCAGCGCCGTGAAGGTTTTCAATTGGTTAGGGACCATTTGGCGAGGCAATATCCAGTTCACCACCCCGATGCTGTTTTCCTTGAGCTTCGTGTCAATGTTCATAATCGGTGGTCTGTCGGGCATATTTATGGCGGCAACGCCTGTTGATATTTTCATCCACGATACCTATTTCATCGTGGCTCACTTTCACTACGTGCTGTTCGCCGGCACCGCCATGGCAGTGTTTGGCGCGATTTACTTCTGGTTCCCGAAAATGTTCGGCCGGATGATGAACGAGACGCTAGGCAAGATTCATTTCTTTTTGACCTTTCTCTTTCTCAATGGCACGTTTTTCACGATGCATATCCTAGGGATCGTCGGCTTTCCTCGCCGCTTGGCGGACCCCTATCACTACGAGACGTTCCGGCATCTGCTGGGTATGAATCAATTCATGACCCTCTGCGCGGTTGGCATGGTTGCCGTGCAGGTGATTTTTGCCGGCAACTTTATTTTCAGTATCTTTTTTGGACCGCTGGCGGGGCGCAACCCCTGGGGCGCCAATACGCTCGAATGGATGGCCCCCAGTCCGCCTGGACACGGCAATTTCGATTTCCAGCCCATTGTCTATCGTGGACCTTACGAATACGGTTCCCCCGAAGTTGAAGCTGATAACTACCCGCAGACGCTCCCGCCACCCGACGCATCCCCAGGTGATCGAGGGCCCAAGGACGCGCGGAACTGACAGGTTGCCATGCCGCAGCACAACGACACTTCGCCTTCCGCATGGCCTCATCGCGTGGCAGTGGCGTTGGTCTGCGCCACGTTTCCACTGATTTGGGTGGGCGGCTTGGTGACCACGTACGAAGCGGGCATGGCCGTGCCGGATTGGCCCAGTACGCGGGGCTACAACCTTTTTCTCTATCCCTGGCAGACTTGGATCGGGGGCCCCTGGGATCTGTTCATCGAGCATGGCCATCGACTGCTGGGTGCCTTCTCGGGCCTGCTGACCATCGTACTTGCCGTGGTGGCGTGGCGCTACGATCCCCGACGCTGGTTGCGTGGGTTGGCCGTGGGGGCGCTGGCGGCTGTCATCGGTCAAGGACTGCTCGGCGGCGCTCGTGTGCTGTGGAACGATGTATTGTTCGCCCGCATTCATGCCTGTACCGGGCCGCTGTTTCTGGCCCTGTGTGTGGCGATTGCCGTCTGCACGTCGAAACTCTGGTGGGCGCAGGCGTCGCCGATGGTACATCCCCGAGCGAGTACCCTGCATCGGCTGTCGGCTCTGTCGTTGCTCTTGGCGTTTTTACAATTGGTGCTGGGCGCGCATCTGCGACACGTGCCCGCGACCACGGATGCTCAATCCTTCCGCTTGGCGGTTGTCTTTCATGTGATCATGGCTGTTGTTCTACTGCTGCACGTGGCTTGGTTGGCCCTGCATGTGGCCTTCCATCATCGCCAACAACTGGCCCTACGTCGTCCGGCATGGATGTTGTTCGCCTTGATAACGATTCAAGTGGGATTGGGCCTGGCGACGTGGGTCGTCAAGTATGGCTGGCCGTCGATGTTGGGGACGCCGGCTTGGGCCGCTCGTATGATCGTTGAGGCTCAGGGCATGATGCCGTCCGTGATCATTACGGCGCACGTGGCAACGGGGTCTCTGCTGCTGGCCTTGCTGATGTTGTTGACTCTCCGCTCGCAACGTTTGGTGCGAGGTCCGGCGGTGGCGGTGGCTGCCGCTTGGCTGATGCCGGGGGTGAATGCATCATGAGCACCACAACGTGGACGAGTTCGGAGCGACGGTTGACTTGGTTGGGTCGGGCGGCCGACTATGCCGAGTTGGCCAAGCTGCGAATTGGCGTGATGGTCTTGGGGACGGTGGCCGCAGCGGCATTTGTAGGCTCCTGGGGGCAGCCCGAACCCGTGGCTTTGCTGGCCGCCCTATTGGGGACGGCCTTGGTGGCCAGCAGCGCCAGTGCGGCCAACCAGTGGCTGGAGTGGCACGTGGATGCCCATATGCCGCGTACGTGCGATCGGCCCTTACCAGCGGGCCGCCTGAGCAGCCAGGAAGTCATCGCCTTCACCGCGTTGACCCTATTTCTAGGGTTCGGCGTCTTAGCAATTGGCGCTGGGTGGCGCTCCCTATTTTTCGCGGCCGCCACGTGGTTCCTATACGTTGCCGTCTACACACCGCTCAAGCGACACACGGCATGGAATACTGTGGTGGGGGCGATTGCCGGCGCGATGCCGGTGGCCATTGGCTGGGTGGCTGTCGGCGGTGTGCTGGACGTCCGCTTGATGACGATCTTCATGCTGTTGTTTCTCTGGCAGTTTCCGCATTTCATGGCGATTGCCTGGA
>SXGT01445976.1_pt1 | contig 15551 bp, 12 predicted proteins | sample 3176221 | NCBI WGS metagenome assembly SXGT01 (sample SAMN11356862, study PRJNA531348) | freshwater metagenome | isolation source: freshwater sample F1-120 | place: China: Fuxian Lake, Yuxi | collected 2017-12-25
AAGTCGGTGTGGATCACGCCGGCCGCCTCGGGCGCGAGCGCGCCCTGCTTGATGGTCCAGGCGCGGATCTCCTTCTCGCCGGCGGTGAAATACGACTGCAGGCCCAGCAGCCGGTAGCACTCGCGGGCCAGCGAGCTGAGCGCTGGCTCGGTCAGGCCGTAGGAGGCCAGGAGCTCGGTCTTCTCCTCCTCGGTCATGCCGGCCAGCTCGGCCTCGATCTTTCCGCACAGGATGACGATGCCGGCGCCCTCGGCGGCGGCGCGCTTGCGCACGCTCTCGCTCCACGCGTTGCCGGCGGGTAGATCTTCCTCGCCGACGTTGCAGCAGTAGAGGACCGGCTTGACGGTCATGAGGCCCCAGGTCAGGACCTCCTTCTTCTCGTCGTCGGTGAGCGCCAGCGAGCGGCCGGGTTTGCCGGCGTGGAGGTGGGCCAACACCTTCTCGACCAGCGCCAGCTCGGCCTTGCCCTCCTTGGCGCCGGTCTTGGCAGCGCCCTGGGCCTTCTTGAGCCGCTTCTCGGCGGTGTCGGCGTCGGCCAGGATCAGCTCGAGCTCGATGATCTCGATGTCGCGATCGGGATCGACCGAGCCCGACACATGGACCACGTTGGGGTCCTGGAAGCAGCGGACCATCATCAGGATGGCGCTGGTCTCGCGGATGTTGGCGAGGAACTTGTTGCCCAGGCCCTCGCCCTGCGACGCGCCCTTGACCAGGCCGGCGATGTCGACGATCTCGACCACGGCCGGGATGATCTTCTGGGTCGGGATGTGCTTCTCGATGCGCTTGAGGCGCGGATCGGGTACCGGCACGATGCCGACGTTGGGATCGATGGTGCAGAACGGATAGTTGGCGGCCTCGGCCTTGCCGGCGGTGAGCGCGTTGAAGACGGTGCTCTTGCCGACGTTGGGTAGACCGACGATCCCGACGGACAGTGACATCCGGGACGCATACCCAGGTTCGCGCCGCGACGCAAGGTACGATGCAGTGTGGCTGCCAAGACCACCGCGACCTGCGCCACCTGCGGCGCGGACCAGGGCGACCGTCCGCCGCTCTACTGCCGCTTCTGTGGCGCCCGGCGGGCAGGCGGCGTCGACGCCTCGTTCCGTACCGACGGCGAGCGCTACGACCTGGTCGAGAAGCAGCCGGCCTACGCCGGGGCCATGCGCCATGCGCCGCGCCTGGGCTGGGGCGACGCGCTGACGCAGGTCGGCATGTTCTTCGTGGCCGTGCTGGTCGGCGGCGGCGGTCTTCTGATCGCCCAGGCCGCCGACGCCGGGACGGCGTTCACCGTGCTGTTCGTCGGCATCTGCGCCCTGATCGTCCTGTTCGGGTTCTACGAGCTGGGCCTGGCCTTCGCGCGGATGCTGGCGCCGACCCGGCGCCCGATCGCGGTCCTGAGCGCGGACTTTCTCTCCGGCACCTACGTGCGCAAGGCCCGGCTGCGGATGCGCGATGGGGACGAGGTCGACTCGGTCGCCGCCGACGCGCTCATGGGCCTCTTGGTGGTCGGCGACATCGGCGTCGCGTACATGCAGCGCGATCGCCTGGTCGACTACCGCTGGTTCGACGTCATGCCGCCCGAGGACGCGCCTGGCGGCACGCATTGCGCGCCCAGCTGCGCGACCTGCGCGGCGCCGGTGGTGTTCACCACCCGGGAGGTGTGCCTGTCGTGTGGAGCGACCCTGCGCACGCCCAACCTCGGCGAGCACGCGGCCGCCCTGGCCGACGCGCGCGACGCGGCGGCCAAGGTTCCGCCGGCGCCGCCGCGTGATCCGCCGCCGCCGGCGCTCGGCCCCGGCCTCGTGCTCGTCGCCGGGCTCGGCGGGCTGTATCTGGCCTGGAGCGGCCAGCTTGTGTGGTTCGAGATCGCCGAGACCTGGCCCTACATCTGGCTCTTCTTCGCGCCCTTCGTGCCGCTCACGCTGGTCGGCGCCATCTGGATGTGGCGGCGCGTCGGGCCGCGCCCGCCGCCGACGCGCGTGCTGGCCCGCGTGCTGCGCCGCCGCAAGGTCGCCTACGCCGAGGTCAACGGCCGCCCGGTCTACCGCCACTACGTCACGCTGGTCTCGGACAACGGCGCCCGCCAGGAGGTGCGCGCCGACCTCGGCACGTGGAAGGCGCTCTCGCCCGACGACGTGGCCGTCATCTGGGTCCGAGGCGCCTCGCTGGTCGACGCTGTCAAGGTCTGATCGAATCGTCGTCGAGGACGGGCGACCCGCGTTCGGATTTCCCGGGCAACGTCGGGCTAGCTGCCGGGCCGCCCGCCCTCGGTCGCAAGGAGGATGATTCCCATGCCGATGAAAGCCACGAAGACGATCCCGACCGCCATGCCCGCGGTGAAAAGGCCATGGCGGCCTTTTCCCGCGACGTTCACACAGGCGGCGGCGGGCGCCTGATCGCTCGGGAGCGTGCGGTCGCACGTCGCGTTCTCGGTGCGCTCGATGCCCGGGCATGTCTCGATGCAGTCGATGAATGGGCGTTCGTCGCATCGTTACACGAGGGCCGGGGGACGCGAAACCGCCGGGCCGCGATGGGTTCGGGCCTCGCGTTCGGGTCTCCGACCGCTCAGTCGTCGGCAAGCACGATGATCTTGTCGGCTGCGGTCAGCCGTATCGACCGGCTCTTGCGTGGATTCAACGCCACGCCGAAGGCGGCGCCTGGATCGCGGGTGCTGGCGGCGGTGCGCACGCCGATGGCGACCTCGCCGCGGCGGAGCGCGGCCTCGACCACGGCCTGAAAGGGCAGGTCGGTGTCGAGGCGGACGTATTCGGCGGCGGGCTTGAGATAGATCTCGTGGCCGCCGGGGCTGAACAGATCCTGGAACACGTGGGTCAGGTGCTGGTTCTCGGCCACCTGCGAGACCATGAGCGACACCAGGGTGTTGCTGACGATGAAGTCGTCGGCCTCGGCCACCGCCGCCAGGTCGCGGTTCTGGATGTCGAGGATCTCGCTGGTGATGGGCACGCTCTTGCCGCTCTTGCGGGCGATGTCGCGCAGGTGGAGCAGGGTGATCATGGTGCGCGCATCCGCCATCTCCTGGCTGCGGCCGCCGGTCTCCGACAGCACCAGCACCGAGTCGTATCCGCCGAGGTCGAGCGAGTCGAGGAGCGCGCGTTCGGTGGGATCGCCGTGCCGGGTGTCGACCTTGGTGTTCCGGGTCAGCGCGCTGAGGTCGCCGAGCTCCTCGAGCACGGCGCGATCGCCGACCACCAGGGTCTCGCTGCCGGCGGTGACGTAGGCGTCTAGCTCGCTCATCACCAGGGCCAGGCGCGGGCTGGCGCCCAGGATCAGCGTGCGCTCCTTCTGGCGCACCGGGCTCTTGGCGGCGGCGACGAGGGTGGCGTCGTCGAGCTTGACGTGCTTGCCGTTGAGGATCGCGGTGTCGTCGTCCTCGCTGATCACCACGACCTGATCGCCGGCGGCAAAGCGGCGATCGAACGGCGGCGGCAGCATCAGCGCGCCGGCCTGATCGACCACGCCGAGCAGCACCGAGTCGTCGTAGGCGAAGACCCCCTCGCGGAAGCTCTTGCCGGTCAGCCCCGGCTCGGCCCGCACGTACATCTCGACGCCGCCGAAATCGAGCAGCTCGCTGTACACCATCGACAGCCCCGACTGCCGTCCGGTCTGGACCAGGAGCCGGCTGATCAGCGGCGGCGCCACGATCAACGCGGCGTCGTCACCCACCACCATGCGCGCCACCGCCTCGGTCTTCTCGTCGGAGAGCTCGGCCACCAGGTGCAGGCGCGGCCCCGCGACCTTGGTGATCGCGAGCAGGACCTTGAGCACGACCGTGTCGGCCTCGTGGGGCGCCATGGCCGAGCCGTCGGCGTGGGTCTCGGGTGCCAGCACGATCACCGCCTTCGACGTGCTCAGGCTGACCAGCGCGAGGTCGCTCATCGTCATCGGGCTGCCGCTCCGGGTCACCGCCCGCAGCTTCTTGCCAGCCAGCGCGCCGGCCAGGTGCTCGTCCATCGCGACCTTGTCGCGTTCGGCCAGCACCACCACGCAGGCGTCGCGCTGGTTGGCGCCGGCGGCGGCCAGCTCCGAGACCAGCGTGTCGATCTTGGGGCTCCAGCCGAGGATCACGGTGTGGCCGCGCTCGATCACTTCGCTGCGGCCGCGGCGCAGACCCTCGATCAGCGCGCCGAAGCCGTTGTTGAGGATGCCGATCAGCGCCGACACCACGAACAGGCCGCCGATGGTGACGAACAGCATGATGAACAGAAAGGTCCACCCCCCCGCGTCGCCGCCGACCGCGCCGGCGTCGAGCGCATGCATGAGCGCCTTCCACACCCCGCGGCCGAACGAGTCTTTCTGGCCATCGTCGTCGGCCGGCACCACGCCGAACACGATCACCGCCAGGGTGGTGATGACCACCAGCACCAGGGTGGCGACGGCGAGGAGCAGGATCTGCGCTCCGACGCCTCGCGCCATCAGGTTGTCGAAGCGGTAGCGCAGCCGTTGCCGGAGTCCGTGAGCCATGTCGCGGACACTACTCGTGGCCCAGGGGGTATGCGAAGCTGGTCGGGTGAGATCCTGGGTCGTCGCCGTGTGCCTTGCTCTGGCCGCCTGCGGCGACGATGACCTCGAGGTCACGCCCGACGGCGGCGGCATCGACGCTCCGGCCGGCGACATCCTCGAGCAGCTGCGCGGCCTGGCCGAGGTCGCGAGTGTCACCGAGTCGACCACCGATCAGGCCGGCTACCGCTACTTCGAGATCCAGTTCGACCAGCCGGTCGATCACGCCAACCCGGGTGGGCCGCGCTTCCAGCAGTACGCGACCCTCATCCACAAGGACGTGGCCGCTCCGATGGTGCTGCTCCACACCGGCTACGGCAACTGGTACTACGACTTCCCCGGCGAGCTGACCCGGCTGCTCGGCGCCAACCAGATCGTCGTCGAGCACCGCTTCTTCCGCGGCTCGCGCCCGACCGGCACCGCGGCCTGGGCCCACCTCACGATCGAGCAGAGCGCGGCCGATCACCACCGCATCTCCGACGCCCTCCACCGCATCTATCGTGGCCGCTGGCTCGAGACCGGCGCCAGCAAGGGCGGCATGACCTCGATCTACCACCGCCGCTTCTACCCCGACGACGTCGACGGCACCGTCGCCTACGTCGCACCCCAGTCGTTCGGCGCGCCTGACTACCGCTACGAACCCCACCTCGAGCAGCTCGGACCGCCGGCGTGCCGGCAGGCGCTGCGCGACCTCCAGGCCGAGCTCCTGCGCGACCGCCGCGCCATGCTCGAGGCTCGCGCCCAGAGCGAGGCGGTCAACCGCGGCTTCCTCTACACGCGCATCACGCTGCCGGTCGCGGTCGAGAGCGCGGTGGTCGCGCTCGAGTGGTCGTTCTGGCAGTACGATGGCGCCGCCCGCTGCGCGCAGGTGCCGGCGGTGACCGCCAGCGACAGCCTGGTCTGGGGCTTCCTCAGCAACACCTCGCCGGTGTCGTCCTCGAACGACGAGGACATCGCCGAGTTCGAGGCCTATTACTACCAGGCCGAGGTCGAGCTCGGGTACCCGGGCACGATGGACGACCACCTCACCGGGTTGACCCTCTACGGGCCGACCGACTTCGAGGGCACCTATCCCGTCGGCGTGACCCGGCCGGCGTGGCGTGCGGAGCCCATGACCGACGTCGACGTCTGGGTGAAGGCGATGGGCGACGGCATCGTCTTTCTCTACGGCGAGTGGGACCCATGGAGCGGCGGCATGTTCGAGCTCGGCAACGCCCAGGACTCACTGCGCGTGGTCGCGCCGCAGGCGCCGCACGGGGCCAGCATCGGTGACCTGGTCGCGGTCGATCAGACCGCGGTGCTGGCCAAGCTCGAGGTCTGGTCGGGGGTGACTCCGGATGCCGGCCAGCTGAAGCGGCGGAGCCCGGTGAGGGAGCCGGGCAAGCGCGTGCCGCCGGTGATCGTGCGGGCGTTGCAGCTCAACGGGCGGCAATAGGCGGCACGTAGACAAGGGCAGGGGCAAGGGCAACGGGCGGGGCTGCGTGATACAAACGGCGGCATGAGCACGCCCCGCACCGTCCTCGTCACCGGTTCCACCGACGGGATCGGCAAGGCGACGGCGCTGGCGCTGGCCAAGGCCGGGATGCGCGTGATCGTGCACGGCCGTAGCCGGCCCAAGGTCGATCGCGCGCTGTCCGAGCTCCTGGCCGCCGTCCCCGGCGCCGAGGTGGAGGGCGTGTCCTTCGATCTCGGCTCGCTGGTTTCGGTGCGCAAGGGCGCCGCCGAGGTCGCCAAGCTGGCGCCGGCGCTGCACGTCCTCATCAACAACGCCGGCATCTTCGCCGCCGAGCGCGTCCTCACCGGCGACGGCATCGAGGCCACGCTCGCGGTCAACCACGTCGGCCACTACCTGCTCACCCACCTGCTGACGCCCCAGCTCGAGGCGGCCGCGCCGGCGCGGATCGTGATCCTGTCGTCGATCGCGCACACCCGCGGCCGCATCCACCTCGACGACCTCTCGCTCGAGCGCGCCTTCTCGGGCTACGCGGCGTACGCCCAGTCCAAGCTGGCCAACGTGATGCACGCGCTCGATCTGGCCGCGCGTTTCGATCCCGACGTCATCTCGGCCTACAGCCTTCACCCCGGCGTGATCTCGACCAAGCTCCTGCGCGAGGGCTTCGGCCCGGTGCGCGGGTCGTCGGTGACCCAGGGCGCGGAGGTGCCGGTGATGCTCGCCACCGCCGAGCGGATCGAGGATCCCAGCGGTACGTACTGGTCGGAGGGCAAGGTGGCGGCGCCGGCGCCGGCAGCGCTCGACGGCACCGTGCGCGATGCCTTGCGCATCGCGACCGAGCGACTGGCCGGCATTGAGTGAACCGTCGTACAGCGCGCGCCGCGAGACCGCCCTGGCGGCCCTCGCGGCCGGCGACGCCGAGACCGCGTTTCGCGAGTTCCGCTGGACGCTGTGGTACCCGCGAACCATGCCCATCGACGAGCTCGTCGACGGGCTCTCGGTCCTGTCGCGCATCTTTGCCGCCATGGGCCACCGCGAGCTGGCCGAGCGTGCCGCCCATGCCTCGGTCGACTCCCTCGATCCCGACGGCCTCTACCAGCTCGGCTACCAGCTGGTCGAGGAGGGCCTGCCGGCGATCGCTTCGACCGTGCTCGCCCGCTGCCTCGAGCTGGTGCCGGGCAGCGAGGAGGTCGTCACCGAGCTGGTGTCGTCGCTCGAGCGACAGCTCGCCTACGCTGACGCCCGCCGTGTGCTCGAGGCCAACCCGGCGCTGCTCGAGACCAGCTTCCTCTGTCGCTACCTGCACGCCTTCAACGCCGCGATGTCGGGCGATCTGGCGACGGTGCGCGCCGATCTGCCGAAGCTGGCGCCGGTCGACGCGGTGCACGAGATCATGGGCCAGCGTCTGGCCGCGATCGTCGCGCGCGCCGATCGCGCCGCAGTCGCCGGCTGTCGGCTCGACCAGCACGACCTTCGCGGCTGGCACTACGTCCTGAGCGGCGGCCTCTTGACCCACCTGTCGCCCCACGGGTTCGACGAGGGCATGAACGGTCGGTACGCCTGGGTCCAGGATCGGCCGGCGATGGTGAAGCTCGGGCTCGAACGCCTGCGCGCCGTGCTGTCCGCCTGGGATCTGACCTTGCCGTGCGTCTACGCACCCCCCGGCCGCGATCACGAGGTGCTGGGCGAAGCGGCGGCGCGTGTGCTCGGCTTGCCGCTGGCGCGGTGGCCGGTGGTGGGTGTGCCGGCGCCGGGGCTGGTGGTGGTCTACGATCTGGCGTCGGTCGAGCGGAAGGATCTCGAGCGCCTCCTCGAGCGCCGGTCCGAGCAGGTGCTCTATGCCCATGCCACCGGCTGGACCGAGGATGGCGCCATCGCCGCCGACGTGACCATGTTGCTGCACCAGAGCATCGTCGCGCCCTGGGAGCCGCAGCTCGTGATCGATCCCGCCACCGGCCAGGCCAAGACCGGCGACGCCGACCCCCGCACGGTCGACGAGCTGGGCGCCACCGTCGCCGCCTCCCCCGAGGTGAAGGACGACGATCGATCCCGCGACGATCTCCCTGGCTTGCTCTCGCTCGCGAAGGCCGTCGGACCGCCACCACCCGGTCGCCGCGAGCGCATGTGGGCCGGCGGCCCGGTCGGCTCGTCGCGCTTCCTCTAGTCTGGCCGACGCCCGAGGTCCGAGGCCCTACTCTCCGATGATGCTCATGATCGCCTCAGCGACTCTTCCCGGCTGATGTCTCATCATCATGTGCCCGGCGTCCGCGATCACCACGCGCCGCACGTCCGGGAACGCCGCCAGCCGGCGCTCGGTGTCGGCGTCGGCGAGGCGGAACCGCGACGCCGAGCCCTCGACGTACAGGACCGGCGCCTTCACCCGCTGCCAGAACGTCGCGGCCACGTCGACGCGATACGGATGCGGACCCTGGGTCAGGTGCAGCGGATCGTGCTTCCAGGCCACGCCGCCGACCACCGCGCGCGTGCCGTGCCCGGCCAGCGCCAGTGCCCGCGCCGGATCGAGCAGCGGATCGTGCTTGCGCAGCCGCGCCGCCGCGTCCTCGACCGTGGCCATCACCTTGCCGGCGCCGCTGCCACGGGCCTGCTTCCAGGCGTCGATCCAGCGCATCGCGCGCTCGGGGATGGGCGTCGTGACCTCGGGCGGGCCGATGCCCTCGAGCAGGGCCATGGCGCGCACCTTCTCGGGCCGGGTGCCCGCCCAGTACGCCGCCACGCTGCCGCCCATCGAGTGGCCGCAGATCACGATGCGCGCCCGTCCCAGGCGCGCGATGACGTCGTCGAGATCGGGCAGGTAGTCGTAGAAGTGGTAGTAGCCGCCGGCGCCGATCCAGTCGGAGTCGCCGTGGCCGCGCAGATCGGGCGCGATCACGTGAAACCGCTCGGCCAGACGGGCCGGGACCTCGTCCCAGCCCCAGGCCAGGTCGAGAAACCCGTGGACCAGCACGACCGTGGTGTCGCCGCCGTGCGCGGCGCCCCACTCGAGAACGTTGTAGGTCAGCCCAGTTGCGAGGGCCAGACGACGGATACGCGGTTCGATGCTCAGGGCACGATGATACGCCGGACCGTGCCGTTGATGGTCGTCAGGTACATCTCGCCGTACGCGTCCTGGTGGACCGAGGTCAGGCCGGCGACCGACGTCGCCGTGACCTCGCGGTTGTTCTGGGCCACGCCGTTGACCAGCTCGAAGCCCCATAGCCGGCCGGCGTAGTGATCGCCGTAGAAGTAGGTGCCGGCGAGATCGGGGAAACACGTGCCGCGGTAGACGGCGCCTCCCATCACCGAGCCCCAGCCATCGCCGTGGCTGAACTCGACCACCGGCTCGATCCGATCGGCGGTGAGGCAGTTGGTGGACGGCTCGAAGCAGTGGCGGCCCTCGCGGTCGTCCCAGCCCCAGTTGATGTTGGGCGCGTTGGGACCGGCGTTGACCTCCTCCCACGCGCCTTGACCGACATCGCCAATGTAGATGTTGCCGGTGGACGGGTCGAAGGTGAAGCGGAAGGGATTGCGCAGGCCGAAGTGCCAGATCTCCGGACGCGGATCGTCGGCGCCGTCGGCGCTCGACGCGTACGGGTTGTCGGCGGGGATGCCGTATTCCCTGGTGCCGGTGCGCGCGTCGACGTCGATGCGCAGGATCTTGCCGAACAGGGACGTCAGATCCTGGGCTCGATCCTGGGGGTCGCCGCCGCCGCCGCCGTCGCCAAAGGCGAGGTAGAGCATGCCGTCGGGGCCGAACTCGATCGAGCCGCCGTTGTGGTTGCCGGCGGGATCGCTGAAACGCAGGATCTCGCGTCGGCTGGTCGGCTCGGCGGTGTCGGTGCCGTAGCGGGCGCGGTACTCGGCGATCACGTGATCGGCGGTGCCGCGATCGGTGTGGTGGACGTAGAAGCGATCGTTGTGGACGAAGTCGGGGTGGAAGGCGAGGCCGAGCAGGCCCGACTCGCCACCTCCCATCACCACGCCGTCGGACCCGCCCAGATCCAGGAACGGCGCGGTCACCAGCGTGCCGTCCTTGATGACCCGGATGGCGCCGTTCTGCTCGATCACGAAGAGCCGAGGGTCTTCCTTGGCGAAGGTGACCAGGAGCGGTGAGTCGAGGCCGGTGACGACGGTCTGGAACCCGATCGTCGTGCCGGTCCTGGGCGTGCAGGTCGACGTGAGCGGCGTGACGTCGCGCCCGTCGATCGCGGGCGCGGCATCGGGCCCGTCGCCGCCGCCGCCGCCACACGCCGTGAACATCAGGAACGCGAGGCGAGTACGACCCATTGTCCCGACTATACGCTCGGCCGGGGTCGCTTCGACGCTTTTCGATCGGCCGACGACCAGCGCCCTACCAACCACATCACCAGACCTGCGAGCGCCATGGGCACGAGGAAGATCCACGACATGAAATTGCCGTGATCGGACGCACCGTAAATGTAGAGCGCGACCACCATCCCGAGCAGGAGCGCGACCGCGGCGCCGATGTAGCCGTAGAGCTCGATGCGACGCCGGCGCAGGCTGGCCTCGAGCATCTGCACCAGCTCCGCGGCCTTCTCGGGCGGCATGTTGCGGATGCCCTCCTCGATCTGGGAGCGGAACGCAGGGTCGGCGAGTCGCTCGGCGAGTTCCTTCGCCGGCTCCTTCTTGTCCTTCGCGGCCATCGCGGACAACATAGCAGCTTGCCGTCGATCAAGATCCGTGACGACCTCGGCCGCGACCTGGTGTTCGTGCACCCGCCGCGGCGCATCGTGTCGCTGGTGCCGAGCGACACGTACACCCTGTTCGCGCTCGGGGCCGGTGACCGCGTCATCGGCCGCACCACCTGGTGCGAGCTGCCCGCCGAGGCCGAAGCGGTGCCCACCGTGGGCGGGACCAAGGACGTCGACGTCGAGGCCGTGCTCGCGCTCGGGCCCGATCTGGTGATCGCCAACCAGGAAGAGAACACCCGCCCCGCGCTCGAGCGCCTGGCCGAGCGCACCCGCGTGCTGGTGTCCTTGCCGCGCCGGGTCGCCGACGGCGTGGCCCACGTCGCCCGTCTGGCCCGCGTCCTCGGCCTCGCCGACGAGCCCGCCGCCAAGGAGCTGGTCCGCCGCGGCTACGAGCTGGTGCGCGCCGCGGTCGAGCCCGCCGCCGACGCGCCGCGCGCGTTCGTGCCGATCTGGATGGATCCGTTGATGACCTTCAACGCCGACACCTTCGGCTCGGACGTGCTGGCCCTGGCCGGCGTGGTCAACGCCTTCGGCGATCGCCTGAGGCTCTATCCCCTTGCTGCCGATCTGGGCAAGGCTGCCCCCAAGGACGCCGCCGGCCGCGACGAGCGATACCCGCGCGTGACCACCGAGGAGATCGTCACGCGCGCGCCCGCGCTGGTGCTCCTGCCCGACGAGCCTCACACCTTCTCCGCCGGCGATCGGGCCGCGCTGGCCGCCCTCGACACGCCGGCGGCGCGCCACGGCCGCATCGTCGACGTCTCCGGCAAGGATCTGTTCTGGTACGGCGCGTGGACCATCGACGCGCTGCCGCGGCTGCGTGCGCAGCTCGCCGCCGTCCTGTAAGGTGGCCCCGCCATGGAGCGGCTCCACGTCATGGACGGGCACGGATACATCTTCCGCGCTCACTACGGGCTGATGAACGCGTCGCGCGGCGAGCGCCGCGAGGTGCGCCTGTCGACCGCCGAAGGCATGCCCACCGGCGCCATCTACGTGTTCGCCCGCATGCTCATGCGCCTCCATGACGACCTGCGCCCCGAGCGCATGGCGGTGGTGTTCGACGCCGGCCGCAAGAGCTTCCGCACCGAGATCTACCCGGCCTACAAGGCCACCCGGCCGCCGCCGCCCGAGGATCTCGGCCTCCAGATGCCGTACTTCCGGCCGCTGGTGGAGGCCATGGGCTGGCCGGTGCTGGCCGAGGCCGGCGTCGAGGCCGACGACGTGATCGCCACCCTGGTGACCCGGGCCCGGGCCCGCGGCTGGGAGGTGGTGCTGTTCTCCGCCGACAAGGATCTGATGCAGCTGGTCGGGCCCGGCGTCACGGTGGTCGACGCCATGCGCAACCACAACTACACGCGCGAAGCGGTGATCGAGAAGTTCGGTGTGCCGCCCGAGCGCGTCGCCGACTTCCTGGCCTTGAAGGGCGACACCAGCGACAACATCCCCGGCGTCTCCGGCGTCGGCGACAAGACCGCGGCCGAGCTGGTCAACGCCTACCCCGACATCGAGGCGCTGATCGCCGCCAACCCCAGGGTGCGCGGCAAACACCCGCTCGCCGATCCCGAGATGGTCGAGCGCCTGCGCATCTCGCGCCGGCTGGTCGAGCTCGATCGCGACGTCAAGCTGCCGCGCGAGCTCGACGATCTCAAGGTCGGCGAGTGGAACGCGCCCGAGCTGGCCAAGATGTTCACCGAGCTCGAGTTCCATATCATGCTCGACCGGGTCAGCGCGGCGCCGGCGCCGTCGTTGCCGCAGGACGCGCCGATGAGCCCGATCGGCGAGCTCCACGAACCGGTCGTCGCCACCACCGGCCCCGAGATCGCCGCCGTGGTCGCCGCCGCACGCGCCGCCGCTCGCTGCGCCGTCACCGTCGAGGCGACCGGCCGCTTCGATCGCGCGACCTTGATCGGCGTCGCGATCGCGGTCGCCGGCGCCGCTCCGGCCTACGTCCCGATCGGTCACCGCTCGCTGGCCGCAGGCGCCATGCCCGACGCCGCCGCGCTGGCGCCGCTGGCCGCGCTGCTCGCAGACCCAGACGTCGCCAAGATCGTGCACGACGGCAAGACCGCGAAACGCGTGCTCGAGCTGCACGGCTGGACGCTGGCCGGGGTCGCCGACGATCCGATGCTGGCCGCCTTCCTCCTCGACGCGACCAAGAACGCCGAGCCGCCCGAGGCGGTGGCCCAGCAGATCACCGGCATCGTGCTGCCGCCGCGGGCCCAGGCAGCCGGCAAGGGCGGCTTCGAGATCACCGCGCCGGCCGAGGCCGCAGCCTGGGTCGGTCGCGTCGCCGAGGCCACCCTGCACAGCGGCCCCGAGCTGGCCCGGCGCGTGGCCCAGGCCTCGCTCGAGCCGCTCTACCGCGACGTCGAGCTGCCCATCGCCCGCTTGCTCGCTCACGTCGAACAGATCGGCGTGTGCATCGACGCCGCCCACTTCGCGAAGCTCTCGAAGGACGTCGGCGCACAGATCGGCGCGCTCGAGAAGCAGGTCTTCGAGGCCGTTGGACACGAGGTCAACCTCGGCTCGCCCAAACAGCTCGCCCACCTGCTGTTCGAGGAGCTGGGCCTGGCCAGCGACCGCATGAAGAAGACCAAGACCGGCTACTCGGTCGACCACGAGGTGCTGGAAGGCCTGCTCGAGGCCCACGAGATCATCAAGCCGATCCTCGAGCACCGCGAGCTGATCAAGCTCAAGGGCACGTACCTCGACGCCTTGCCGCCGCTGGTCAACCCCAGGACCGGGCGCGTCCACACCATCTTCAACCAGGTGGTGGCGGCGACTGGCCGCATCTCGTCGCAGGATCCCAACCTGCAGAACATCCCCATCCGCAGCGATCAGGGCCGCGCCATCCGCAAGGGCTTCGTGGCCGCGCCCGGCAAGGTCCTGGTCGCCGCCGACTACTCGCAGATCGAGCTGCGCATCCTGGCCCACCTCTCGCACGATCCGGTGCTGGTGCGCTCGTTCCGCGATCGCATCGACGTCCACACCCAGACCGCGGCCGAGGTCTTCTCCAAGTCGATCGACGACGTCACCTCCAACGAGCGCCGCATCGCCAAGGCGGTCAACTATGGCCTGGCCTACGGCCAGTCGGACTTCGGCCTGGCCCACGCCCTCGACATCCCGCGCAAGGAGGCCGCCGAGTACAAGGCCCGCTACTTCGAGCGCTTCCCCACCATCCACAAGTTCATGGAAGACGTCGTGGCCGAGGCCCGCGCCCGCGGCGGCGCCCGCACCATCCTCGGTCGCTGGCGCCCCATCCCCGATCTCAAGAGCAAGACCATGGTGGCGCGCAACCAGGCCCAGCGCATCGCCCAGAACACGCCCATGCAGGGCGCCGGCGCCGACATCATCAAGCTGGCGATGTTGCACACCACCGCTCGCCTCGCCGAGCGCGAGCTCGACGCCGAGCTCCTCCTCACCGTCCACGACGAGCTGGTCTTCGAGTGCTCACCCGACATCGCCGAGACCGTCGGGGCCGTGGTCAAGGCCGAGATGGAGAACGCCTACAAGCTCGACGTCCCGCTCGACGTCGACATCGGCATCGCGGTCAGCTGGGCCGACGCCTGAACCCTTGCCCTTACCCGTACCCTTCTACCGATCAGCCGACGGCGCGGATCTTTTCGCTGCCCGGCATCGGAATCCGCAGGTGGCCGCGCAGCTTCTCGGGCACGTTGAGCAGCTCGGCCGGGTCCGGATCGACGATCAACCCGCGGCAGCTCGCGGTCCCGCACGCACACGGCTCGGCCACGCTGCCCACGAAGGCGTAGTCGTAGAAGAGCTCCTCGCCGGGCTCGATGATCCGGGTCGCCTCCCACCAGGCCACCGGCTTGCCGCTCTCCTGGTCGAGCGCCGAGGCGACGTGGGTGTTGGGCTCGCAGGAGTGGTTGATCCAGCGGCTCTGATCGACGAGGTCGTAGAAGATCAGCTTGCCGGGCTGGCCCGGCAGATCGTCGGTGGGCAGGACCAGGGCGTAGGTGTCGTCGAACGGCTCGTCCTCGCCGTAGATGAAGCCTTCGGCGCGGATCAAGACCTCGCCGAGCTCGAAGCGCCGCTCGGCGATGAGGCCGTAGCCGTGAACGGAGGAGCGAACGACCCGGAGACCGTTGACGATCGGCATCTTGAGGGCATTCTCGTCATCCCCTCTGACAGTGCAAGCGGCGTGAGCCGCGCCGACCCGCTCAGGCGGTATCACCCCCGGCCCGGTAGCCGAGGCGGCGGGCGAGCACGCCGCAGGCCAGCGCCCACGTCGCCCCGGCTGTCCACCCGCCCAGGACGTCCGACGGATAGTGCACCCCGAGGTACATGCGGGTGACGCCGACCAGGAGCGCGAGCAGGGCGCCGATCGCGACCGCGAAGCGCTGCAACCGCCGCTCGGGCAGTGCCCGCGCGATCAACACCGCCAGCATCGGGTACAACGCCGAGGCGATCATCGAGTGCCCGCTGGGGAACGACATGCCGCCCGGCGGATCGATGTGGGTCACCACGGTCGGCCGCGGCCGCTCGTAGAGCCCCTTGAGCAGCTCCATCGCGACCAGCGTCCCCAGCGCGCACACCACCAGCAAGAGCGCGAGCCGCGGCTTGCGCGCCACCAGGAGGAACAGGACCGCGATCAGCGTCACCAGGCCGGTGACGGCGCCCGAGCCGAGCGCCGACAGGTGCATGACCGCGTTCTCGAAGCCGCGGGGGCCGCGGGGGTCGTCGGGCGCGTCGCGCAGCGCCAGCAGGATCTGCTTGTCGACCTCGTCGATGCCGCCGCCGACGGCGTTGCCGATGAAGATGAAGCCGACCACCAGGGCGCCCAGCACCGCCAGCTCGGCGGCCAGGCGCAGGTCGGCAGCGCGTAACCATTCGACGCGAGCGGTGAACCA
>SXGT01190317.1_pt1 | contig 15549 bp, 7 predicted proteins | sample 3176221 | NCBI WGS metagenome assembly SXGT01 (sample SAMN11356862, study PRJNA531348) | freshwater metagenome | isolation source: freshwater sample F1-120 | place: China: Fuxian Lake, Yuxi | collected 2017-12-25
CAACGCCGCGCGCGAGGCGCTGTTCGCGCCCGCGGAGCAGCCGGTTCACGACCGCACCGCACTCGCGGTGGCGTACGCCGAAGCGCTCGGTTTCGCACCGGGCGTCATCGCGCTGGGCCGGTTGGAGGAGCTGTTTCAGCGCGTCGGCCGCGTCACGGTTCACTGCTCGTCGAACTGCTACTACACGCTGCACCCGCTGCGGCTCGTCGATACCGCCGTGAGATCGGTGGTCACGGACGAGTTCACTCTGGGCACGTCGGTGCGCGCGTGGCTGGACCAGGACGAGTTCCTGATCCGCAAGCGCGTCCACCGCGACATGGCGACCCAACTGCGCGAGAGCGGTCTGGGGTGAACGCGTCCGACCGAATCTGCCCACCGGCTACACCTGGGCACTGTACTGGGCTAAACTGTGTGACACCGCCGTGGTGACGGCGTCCCGTACAGCGAGGCCCAGATGCGCCGGTCCGTCTCTACCGCCCTCCTGCTCCTCTGCTGCTCCGCCAACGCCCAACCGCCGAAGGCGGAACCGAAGCTTGAGCGCGTCACCTATCGTGTTACAGGGCTGTTCTCCCGCGAGCGCGAGAAGGACTTACGCGCCGGCTTCGAGGCGCTCGCGCCCGACTTCAAGCTGATCGCGGTCAACTTCGACGAGGCCGAGCTGACCGTCGAGTTCGCCCCCGCGAAGCACTGGCCCGGCCAGAAGCCGGAGCGCGTGGCCGAGTTGGTGAACGACAAGGTGCGCGGCGCGACGAACCACACGTTCGGCATCAAGCCGCGCCGCGACATCGCCCGCGACAAGCTGCAACTGGTGACGATCCCCGCGGCCGGGTGCGACTGCAAGGGGTGCAACCTGGCGGCCTACGAAGCGGTCGCCGCCCTCGACGGCGTGTACTGGGCCACCGCCAGTTTCAAGGAAGGGAAGGTCACGGCGCTCGTCGACCCGGCGAAGGTCGATCGCGCGAAGCTCGAAGACGCGCTCCGCAAGAAGGGCGTCGATCTGGGGAAGCCGAAGAAGTGACCGCGCCGGGCGCGGTTCGTTGCTCGACACGTCGCACGCTTCCGCCCCGGTCCCGGATTGCTGCATCACTTTTCCGCGCGGCGGGCAATCAATACGGAACGGCCGGTTCGCGCGACGGGCGCGCGAACGGGGCCGCTCGACTCTCACGGGGGCGTCGGATGTCCGTTGCTGCCGTCCGCCGGATGGTCAACCGGTTCGTGCCGGACCGCCCACCGACCGACGCCGAACTGGTCGCCGCGATCGCGCCCGCGTGTACGGAGCGCGAGGCCGCGTTCGCCGAACTGGTCGCCCGCCACGGGCCGACCGTCCTCGGCGTGTGTCGGCGCGTGCTCGCCGACGCGCACGACGCGGAGGACGCCTTCCAAGCGGTGTTCCTTGTCCTCGCGCGAAAGGCGAAGTCGATCCGCCCGCCCGGTGCGGTGGGCGGCTGGCTGTACGGCGTCGCGGTGCGAACGGCCCGGAAAGCGAAGACGGCCGCCGCCCGGCGGCGGAGGCGCGAGATGATCGCAACGGTGGCGAACCCCGACCGCCAGTTCGGGGGTGCGGACGGCACCAGCACCGACCTTCAGCGCGCCGAACTGCGGGCGGCCATCGACGCCGAACTCGCGGCGCTGCCGGCCACGCACCGGGCCGCGGTCGTGCTGTGCGACCTGCACGGCAAGACACGGGCCGAAGCCGCCACCGAACTGGATCGACCAGACGGCACGGTCGCGGCGTGGCTGGCGCGCGGGCGCAAGGCGCTGGCGGCACGGCTCGCGCGGCGCGGGATCGCGCTGCCCTCCGCGGGGCTGGTCGCGGTCGTCGCCCCTTCAACGGTGTCCGCCGAACTCGCCTCGTCAGCCCTCGCCACCTTCCTCGGCCGCGGGGCAACTGCCGTCGTCACACTCGCGGAAAGCGTAACGCGCGGATTCACCACCGGTTCGACCAAACTGAGCGCGGTTCTGGCGACGGCCGGCGCGCTGCTGCTCGCGGTCGCGACCGCCGCCGCGTGGCAGCCGCGCGAAGCGAAGCCGGAAGAGCCGACCGCGCCGACCAGCCCGATCGCCGCGCCCGCTCCGAAACCGGAGTCGAAGATGACCGGCTTCAGCGACCACAAGGGCTACGTCTACGCGGTGTCCTACGCCCCCGGTAGCAAGTCGTTCCTTTCAGTCGGCAACGGCTCCGCGAACGTGTGGGACGTGGACACGCGGAAGAAGCTGTTCACCGTAGACGCCGAGTTCGCGCAGTTCGCCGCCGACGGCAAATCCCTGTTCCTGTTCACGAAGGCCGACTTCCTGATCGCGGACCCGGCGACCGGCAAGGCGATGCGGAAGTTCGCGCGGGGCGCGCCGAAGCCGGTGGTCGGCGGGCGCTGGGCGACCTGTTCCGAGGACGGCGAGGCGCGGGTTGAGTTTGACGGCGTGAGTCACACGATCACCAACTACCCAATCGGGGGTCTGACGCCGCCACTCAAGGACCAGCAAAAGGGGATCGCGTTCAGCGCAGCGGTCCCGGCTTACGGGCGCGGTGGGGCGTTCGCGCCCGGCGGGATCACGCGGTTCGCTGGCATCCACCGCGCGACGACCGACCACAAGGAAACGGCGTGCCTCACCGTTTGGCAGCTCCACGAGGGCCATCGCATCGGGACCATCTCGCGCACGAACCAGGGGGTTCAGGCGTTCGCGTGGTCGCCCGACGGTAAGCAGATCGCCGTCGCGTACAACGACAGCGTTCGCGTCTACTCAACGAACCCGAAGGTGCTCGGCGGCCTCGACGAGCGGGGCGACGAGAAAGGCCCGTTCCGGCGCGATGGCACGTTCGACGTGGCCGGCACGACCGCTGTTGCATGGTCAAAGGACGGGAAGCAGCTCGCGGTCGCGGTGCAGGAGAGCGCCAGCGCCTCCGTCGACAACGGGATGGGCGCGGCCACGACCGTCGAGGTTGCGCGAACGATTGCGGTTCTGTTGCTCGACGCGGCGACGGGTAAGGAACTGCGGCGGATCGAGGGCTTCCCCGACAACCTGCCCATCGTGTCCCTCGCCTTCCGGCCGGACGGCAAGCAGCTCGTCACAGGGGCCGGGTTCTTCCCCAACGACGGCCCGGCGTCGAACGGGCCGCAGCCGGCGAAGGACGCGCCCGGCCTGCGCGTCATCCCGCTCGACGAGCCGAAGAAGCCGGCGAGCGCTTGGAAGGAAACGTCCGTTGTCGACCTGACCGGCTGGCTCGGCGGCTCGGTCGATTTCGCGCTAGACGGCAAGACGGTCTTCGTCGGCGGCACCGACGGTAACGTTCACGCCTACGACGCGGGCACGCGCAAGAAGCTATGGGAGTACAAGAGCGGCGGCGCGTTCGCCGGCCTCGCGGTCGGCGGCGAGAAGATGCTCGCCACGATCACCCACACCGACCTCGCGGTCACGGCGAAGGGCGGCGTCGTGCTGATCGACCCGGCGACGGGCAAGGTGCGCGAGACGCTGACCGAGAAGGGCGTCGATCCGGTCGCGGTCGCGTGGTTCCCCGGCCGGCGCGTGCCCAACATGGCGACCGGCGAGCTGATCGCTACCGACCGCAAGCTGATGTTCGGCACCGCGACTGGGTACACCGCGAAGCGCTGGGGTGAGGGGCCGAAGGTGAAGCTGGCCGACACCCTCGCGACCGTGAGCCTGAGAAACGTCGCGGACAACAAGAAGCCGGCCGACGAGTACGCCGTGCCGCTGGCAATCGGCGGCGGCGGGCGCGGCGCGATCGTCACCGGGCCGGTCGATCCGAAGACCGGAAAGAACATCCTGTGGATGTGGGGGGCCGGGGGCGGCGCGGAGAACACGCGCCTGGACGGACACAAGGCCGCGGTCGTGTCCGCCGCGTGGTCCGCGAACGACGAGACGGCCGTGACCGGCGACGCCGACGGCCTCGTCATCATCTGGGAGGTTCCCGCGTACAAGGAGACGGCGCGGTTGAACCTGGGCGGGCGGGTCGCGGCGCTGGCCTTCACCGGCGACGGGAAAACGGTCGCCGCAGCGGTGATCGGGATTCCGGGCGAGATGAGCGAGCCGCACTACCGCGAGGAAGTGTTCGTGTGGGCCGCGGGAGCGAAGAAGAAGCCGGAGCCGATTTCGTCGCACGCGGCCGGCGGACGATTCAAGGGGTTCGCGTCGGTCGCGTTCGCCCCGGACGGCAAGACGCTGGTGTCCGCGTTCGCGAACTCCTCACACCTCGCGAACCTGGGCGATCTGGTCGGCAAGGTGCGCCTGTTCGCGCTGCCGCCGGACAAGCCCGCGCCGGCGGCGAAGACCGTGAGCGACGTGAGTTTCAGCCTGGACGGAACGAAGCACCTCGTGGTGTCCGACGGCAGGGCCGAAGTGTTCGACACCGCGACCGGCAAGCGCCTGTTCTTCATCGACGCCGAGACCGCGCGGTTCAGCGCCGACGGCGCGAAACTGTTCGTCCTGAACGACCAGATTCACGAGTGCGACACCCGCACCGGCAAGATCACCAAGACGCACGCGCGGCCGAAGACCAAGTGGATGGCGCACCGGGCCGCGTTCGCACCGGACGGCAAGCGGCTCGTCGCACACTTCGGGCTGCACGCTGGCGTCTACGACGTGGCGACCGGCAAGGAAGGGCCGAAGCTGCTGCAGCAGTTCGAGACGGCCGGGTGGCTGCAAGGCAGCGCCGCTCAATCGGTGGCCTTCTCTGCCGACGGGAAGTACGTCATCGCGCTGGGAGTGAAGATCACCGAGGGCGGCCAGATGGGGGCGGTCGTCTGGGACGCCGAAACCGGCAAGTGGCTGGGAAACTACTCGCCGGGCGCGGGCGACACGATCCGCGCCGTCGCGCTGACCCCAACCGGCGGGCACATCGCGGTCGCGCTCAAGGACCGCATCGCGGTGTATGCGACCGGCAAATTCTCGGAACCAACAATGTGGAAAACCGACGCCCCGGTCACGGCGCTGGCGTACTCGGCCGACGGCAAGCGGCTCGCGGTCGGCGTGCGCGAGTCGAACGGCGACCGCTGGTGGGCCGACGTGCGCCCCGCGTACAACGGTGCGGTGCGCGTGTACGAGGTGCTCGGCGGCAAGGAGCTGCGCACGCTCCGCGGCTTCAAGCGCGATTCCGTGCTCTTGCTTCGAGGGGAGGCAAAGGAGCCGACCGAGGAAGACTTCCGCGGGCACCGTGGCACCTGGATCGACCCGCTGGTGAGCGCGCTCGCGTTCTCGGCCGACGGGAAGAAACTGCTCGCCGGCAGCGGGTTCCCGCCGGACGATGTGGTGCCGGCCGGCATCACGAAGGGCGGCGAGGTGAAGCTGTTCGACCTGACCGCGCCGGCGAAGCCCGCCCCCGCCGGGCGGCAGTGGACCGACGCGGCCACCGTCGCCGACCACAAGGGGCTGGTGAACGGCGTCACGGTCGCGCCCGACGGCACGCGCTTCGCCGCCGCGACCGAGAACGGCGTCTTCTGCTGGGACGCCACGACCCGGAAGTTGCTCTGGACGCACAAGCTGAAGGAGCCGGACACGTTCGCGCTCGCGTACTCGCCCGATGGCAAGCACCTGTGCGTCGCGACCAAGTTCGACGTAATGCGGCTGAGTGCGAAGACCGGCGAGCCGGACCCGTGGACCGACGACAACGCCATCTGGTTCGGCAAAGTAGGCGGGCTGGCGTACCACCCGGACGGCACGCGGCTGGCCGCGAGCGACGGCTACGTCACCCGCGTCCGTGAACTCGGCGGCAAAGGCACCGAGGTGCGGATCGGAAAACATCTGAAGGGGGGCGCTGGCGTACGGCCGGCGAGCGTGGCGTGGTCGAAGGACGGCAAGAGGCTCGCGCTCGTTCACGAAACACAGGACGGCGACAAGTACGCGGTCACGCTCTGGGATGTCGATTCGAAGGAACAGACAACGAAGCTGCTGAGCGGGCACCCCCACCCCGTCACCGCGGTCGCGTGGACGGCCGACGGCAAGGCGGTCGCCAGCGGCGACGAGAAGGGCACGGTGATTCTGTGGGACGCCGCGACCGGCCGCGAGCTGTGGCGTCGCACGTTCCGCGGGCGCGACGACACCGACGGCCGCATCAACGCGCTGGCGCTGGCACCGACCGACAACACGGTCGCGGTCGCGGTGTCGATGGGGTCGGGCAAAGGACCGGAGCGCGTGGTGCTGCTCGCCGGCACCGACGGCAAGGACGTGGAACACCTGATGGGCGCGTGGTCGCTGGCCGTCACGTCGGTGGCGTGGGCGAAGGACGGCACGCGCCTCGTGACCGCGTGCGGGTCGTATCTGAGCAAGCCGCTCGACCAAGACGAGAAGTTCGTGGGCGAAGTCGTGGTCTGGGAACGCAAGCCATAAGCGCGCGATCAGAACTCGACCGGGAGCGTGTGGAACCCGCGGAACACGAGGCTCTCGCACCGGCGGCGCGGCGGCTCCGCGGCCGGGCGCAAGTTCGGCATCCGCTTCGCCAGCGCCGCGATCCCGATCGCCAGTTCGCGCCGGGCCAATCCCGCGCCCAGGCACACGTGCGGCCCGACCGCGAAGCTCAGGTGCTCGTTGGGCGAACGCGCGATGTCGAACGTGTCCGGGTTCGGGAACGCGGCCGGGTCGCGGTTGCCCGCCGCCAACCCCACATACACCACGTCGCCCGGCTTGATCGTCTTGTCGCCGATCCGCGTTTCCTTGATCGCGATGCGGTGGGTGAACGGCGCGGCCGGGTCGTACCGGATCGCTTCTTCCACCGCCGTCGCGATGCGCGTCGGGTCGTCGCGCAGTTTCTTCCACTGCTCCGGGTGCTGAAGGAACGCACTCAGGGCGTTACCCATCTGGTCGATGGTCGTGACGTGCCCGGCGATCAGGATGAGGATACACTGCGCGGACACTTCCTCCGCGCTCAACTTCCCTTCGGCTTGCCCCGCGAGCAAGAGACTCACGAGGTCGTGGCCGGGCGCGGGGCGGCGCTTCTCGATCAGCCGCAGGAAGTAGTCTTCGAGGGCGAGCATCCCGTCGTTGGCGGCGCGGCCGTCGGTGGCCGGGTCGCCGTGCGTGCCGCCGAAGAACTTCGCCACGTCGTCGGACCACGTCTGAAACAGATCGCGGTCCGACGCCGGGATGCCAAACAGTTCCGCGATGGCGACCGCCGGCAGCGGTTGGGCGAAGTCCGCGATGGCGTCCATCTGGCCCTTCGCCTGCACCTTATCGAGCAGATCGTTCACAACACCCTCGACCATCGGCCGGGCGCGCTCCATCACCGACGGCGTGAACCCGCGGTTGCCGAGCACGCGCAGCCGGTGGTGTTCGGCCCCGTCGCGGAACAACATCTGCTGCTTGCACACGCGCTCGAAGTCCTTCGCGATAGCCGGGTCGCTGTGGCGCAGCTGGTACTGCACGATCAGCGCCAGCCGCTGGCTTGTGAGCGCCGGGTCGCGCAGCGCCGCCACCGCATCGGCATAGCGGGTCGTCACCCAGCCGTTGAGCTGCGGTGCCCAGTGGACCGGGTCTTCGGCCCGCACTCGTGCGAGCAGCGGGTACAACGCGGTGAGAGAATCGAGGTCGGCGAAGTCGAACCGCGGAGAGGGGATATCCGGCATGAGCGCTCCAGAATGAGGGAGAGGACGGGAGTTGTGTTCGACCGAACCGCGCCAGCGGAGTCAGAGAAATCGTACAGCTCGCGAAGCCCGCCGGCACTTGCGGCTTCGCTGCGGCGCGATACGAAGTCGCGCATATCATAACAATTCGGGCGTGAGCCGCGGCCCGGTTCGGCGTCTACTCCCTATACGGTTGCGACGGCACAAGCGAGGGCGGAGTCATGGCACGGGGTCGCCGGTCGTGGTGGTTCGCGGGGCTGCTCGCGGTGGGCGTCGCGCAGGTGGTCGCCACCGGGCAGCCGCCGAAGGACGAGGCGAAGGAACCCGTAGCGAAGGCCAAGCAGGGCGGGCTGCCGGCCGGCGCGGTCGCGCGCCTGGGCCAGACGCGCCTGCGCCACGCCGACAAGCCGACGTGCGTCGTGTTCTCTCCGGACGGGAAATCGTTCGTCACCGGTGGCGAAGACGGTTCGATCCGCGTCTGGTCCGTCGCCACCGGCGACCAGCTCCAGTTGGTCCAGAAGTCCGGGATGAAGGTCAGCGAGTTACGGCTCACGCACGGCGGCAAGCGGCTGGCGGCACAGTTCGGCACCGACGGGCTGATTCGCTTCTTCGACAGTTCCACGCTCCGCGAGATCGGCTCGACGCCGTTCGTCAACAAACACCAGTTCGCGTTCACTACGGACGGCGCGCACATGGCGACGACCGACCTCACGAGCAACGTCACGGTTACCGAACTGGCGACCGAGCTACCGAAGCTCGAACTCGTGGGCGGGGACGTGTTCGACTTCCGGCCCGACGGGAAAGCCATCGCGGTCGGTGACAAGAAGGGGAGCGTGACCGTTCACCTGGTCACCGGCGGGAAGCCGACGTTCACCACGAAGCAAGACGGCGCGATCGTGGGCCTCGCGTACAGCCCGAACGGTACGCGGCTCGCGGTCGGCGTGAAGTCATTCTCCGGCGACGATCTGGTGCGCGTGTACGAGCCGGGCAAGGAAAAACCGGTCGCGGAGATCGCCGGGATGAACCTGCCGCGCGCGTGGGTCGGCACCGATTCGCTCGCGGTCGGCAACGGCACGGAAGCCGGCGTGTACGACCTCGCGAAGAAGGCCTGGGCCGGCGCGGGCCGCGTGAAGGGCGTGACCGGCGCGTTCGCCGTGTCACCGGACGGCACCAAGCTTGTCACCACCGGCACCGGGCTGCGCGTTCGCCTGCACGACCTCACCACGGGCAAACAACTTCACGCCGAGAACGACAGCTTCCCCGACCCGTCGCTGCTGGTCGGCTCGGCGGATGGTAAGACGCTGTTCCTCCTCACCACGGACACCGCGTACCTGTGGCCGGTCGGCACCGAAAGCGCGAAGCCCGCGGGCACGCTGCCGGGTCAGGTGGTGGTCGCGACCGCGGCCGCCGGCACGCTTGCCGTCGCGACGAAAGATGAAGTCATCACGTACACCAACTTTGACCCGACCAGGCCGCTGCCCGCGAAGCCGACGCACACGTTCAAGGACAGCGCCGGTGCGAAGACGGTCGCGGTGTCCGGGGACGGGAAGCGCGTCGCGTGGTCCGCGAACGAGGGCACTGCCGGGCGCGTGGTCGAAGCGAGTGCCGACGGCACGGGCGAGCGCCGTATCGTGCCCGTCGGCACGACGGTGCTGGGCATGGCGTTCAACCCGACCGGTGACCGCATCGGCGTCCTCGGCCGCGACGGGTTCCTGCGCCTGTGGAACACGACGCCCGGCCGCGGCGAGGCGAAGAAGGTGTGGGAAGCGCGCGTGCAGCGCGGGCCGCGCGGTACGGTCGCCTTTAGCGTCGACGGGAAGCTCGTGACCGCGGTCTCGTCCGCGCAACTGAGCGTGTTTTCTGCTGCCGACGGCAAGGAGGACGAGGGCCGCGAGCCGCTGTACAAGTTCGAGCGGTACACCGATCAGGGCCAACTTCAACACGCCGCGTTCACCCCGGACGGCCGGCACCTCGTCGTCGGTGCGACCGGCACATACGGCCGCGTCGAGGTGTGGGAACTGGCGACGCAGGGTCAAGTGCGGGCGTTCACCACTGGTTACGGCGGCACGTCGCGGCTGTGCCTGTTCGGAAACGGCACCCGCATCGCCAGCGCCGGCGCGGAAGAGGCCGTCACCGTGTGGGACTTGACCTTCCGCGCCGGGAAGGAAGCACCGAAGGCCGTCGAGTTGCTCCTGGCATGGAACGAACTGGAGTCGTCCGACGCGGCGGTGGGCAGCCCGGCTGTAAAGACCCTGGCCGCGGCCGGCGACAAGGGCACTCTGGTCATCGCCGGCGGCACCAAAGACCTGATCGCGCGGCAGAAGAAGATCGCGGAGTGGGTCGCCGACCTCCGCTCGCAAACGTTCAGCGTTCGCGAACTCGCCATAAAGGAACTCGTCGCGCAAGGCGTCCGCGCGATCCCCGCGGTGCAAGCCGTGGCGAAGTCCGACGACACCGAACTGCGCGACCGCGCCGCCGAAGTGTTGAAAAAAATCGAGGACAAGGGCGGCACGGTGCCCGCACACGGCCTTTCGCCCGACACGCTGCGCCTGCTCCGCACCGTGCAGGCGCTCGAAGACATCGGCACCGCCGACGCGAAGATGCTGCTTGGTGCAATCGCCGACCTCGGCGGGCGCGTCGGCGCGGAGGCCAAAGCCGCACTCGCGCGACTGAAGAAGTGATCTGAACAAGGGCAGAATGGCCGCAAAAAAGCACAGAGGGCACACGAAGAAAGACCAGAGCAGAAGAGTTTCGACAGGATGGACGGGATGAAAACAGGATCAGGGCAGTAGAGCCAATTCTTATCCCGTTTGATCCTGTCCATCCTGTCAAAACTGCCTTTCTGTCCTCTGCCTTCTTTTGTGCCCTCTGTGCTTTTTTGCGGCCATTCTGCCCTTGATCGGTTTCGCCCGCGATCAGAATGCGTGCTGCACGCCGAACCAGAATTGCAGCGGCGCGCCGCCGTTGAGCGGCTTGCCCACGTCGAAGCGCAGGGTCGCGCGCTCGATGAAGCTGAAGATCGCCGTGTCCACCCGCACGCCCATGCCGACCGCGTGCGCCACGTTCCCGCCCACGAGCCGGCCATTCGCGTACACCCCACCCACGTCGTAGAATGTCGCGAGCCACACGTTCCGCACACCGACGGCGTGGTCGAGCGCGTCCCACGTCACGTCGCGAGCCAGCGGCCAGCGCACTTCGAGGTTGCCCACCCACAGCGCGCTGCCCTGGCGCTCGGCGATGTCGAACCCGCGGAACAGGGTGCCGCCGCCCAGCGCGAAGAGCTGCGCGCGGTCGGGAGTCGCGTACTGGCCCACCACGCGCCCCGCGAGCCGCGCCCGCCGCAGCGGGCCGGACCACTCCGGGAGCGCGGTCACGCCGGCCAGTTCCGCGCGCGCCTGACCCATCGGCTTCCAACGGGCGAACTCGGCCTGCCCTCCGGCGACCGTCACGTCGGCCCAGAACCCGGTTTCCGGATCCCAGTAGGGCGTGTACAGGTTCGCACGCAGGTGCCACCCGGCCATCCAGAGGCGGTCCCATCTGTCACCGCCGCGATTCCGCGCGAACGGCAGAAAGTTGTCCTGGTAGGTCGCGAAGAACTCGTCGTACAGCATCGGCGGCAGGTACAGGCTGGAGCTTTCCTTGTGGATCGTGCGCGCGTACACGGAGCCGCGGTGAACGCCGCTCGCGCCGCCCAGCCCGCCCCACGGCCCGCCGATGCGCGTCTCCCAGTTGGCCCCGAACTCGCGGTGCGGGGCCAACAGCTTCGCCTCCGCGCCCGCCACCGCGTCGCGGTAGTCGGAGCGAATCGCGGTGTACGCGCCGGCGCTGTAGCGCTCGGTGCGGAACCCGCCGACCTTCAATCCGGCCATTGTCGAGCGCGTGTACCACGGGTCCTGCGCGGTCGGCCCCCACACCCACGGCCCGGCCGTCAGGTTCCACCGGTCGTAGTCGGTCGTCAGGTTCGTTTCGTCGAGCGTGGTGAACAGCGGCGTGAGCCGCGCGCGTGGCGCGGTCTTCCAGGCGTTGTTGCCGGGGTTCGCGTCGAGCAACACGCCGTCGGGATCGACCGTGATCTGCTCCGGCTCGAACGGCAGCTCCACCTCGACGCGCCAGCGGTTGTCGCCCAGCGGAACCACGCGGGCGTTGAACTCCTCGAACTTCGTTTCCTCGTTGAACGGCCCGACCGGAATGCGGATCGTCTGGTTGCCGCTGGCGAACGCCACCACGGTCGGCTCGGTGAACTCGCGGCTCTGCTTCACCACAACCGTCGCCGAGTAGCGCGGCAGCATCGCGCCCAGCCTCAGCGCGGGCAACCGCACGAGCGGCGCGCCGATCTCCTGCACCGTCGCCTTCTCGACGGACCAGTCCACCAGCCCGGTGCCGAACACCCAGCGGTCGAAGAACTCGCCCCAGTCGCGCCCGGTGTACGCCTCCAGTTCCGTGCGGAACTCCTTCGCGGTGATGATGCGCCACGAGTACTTCCTCACGACGCCGGAGATGAAATCGAGAAACGCGGCCTCGCCCAGCCGGTCCTCGATCATGCCGAACACCTTCGAGCCGCGGTCGTACGCGCCGGTAAAGAGGCCGAACAGGTGCTTGTACTGCGGCAGGTCTTGCGCCGCGGGGGTCATCTCCTTGTTGCGGATCGCGTGGAACATGGCCCCGTAGCGGTAGTTCTCGCGGTTGATGTTGGGCAGCCACGACAGGCCCTTCGGCCAGTTGATGAACGGGTTGTTGCGCCCGCTCCGCCGGTCCACGAACCGGTGCGTGAAGTACGCCGCCGCGCCCTCGTCCATGAACGGCTCGCTGTACCCGTTCGTGCCCACCATGTTGTACCACCACTGGTGGCACGTCTCGTGCGACACCAGGTACTCGACGTACCCGCGGGCCATGTGCGGCATCCCGAACACGCGCTCGTCGATCATGATGAGGCCGGCGCACTCGTTGCCGTTCCACCCGAAGTACGACTCGGCCACGGTGAACTGCGGGTACGGGTACGGGCCGAACCACTGCGAGTAGACCGTGATCGCGTCGCCCACGATCTTCATGATCTCGGTCGCGTAGAACTCGTGCTCCGGGAACGCGAGCACCCGCAGCGCGATCGCGCGGCCGTCGGGCAGTTTCGCGCTTCCGGTGAACTCCTTGTAGCGCGCCGACGCCAGAACCGCGAAGTCGCGGCCCAGGAACGGTTCGCACTCGACGCGCTTGGTACCGTTGCCGAGCTTCGTTTCCTTCTTAATGACAGCCGAACACGCGACCGTGTCCGCTTCGGGCACGGTGATGGTCGCGCGGAACGTGCCGGCCTCGTTGTACCACGGCTGGTGCCACGGCACGAACGGCGTCGGTTTCCACCCGGTGTCGTCGCACACCGCAAGCAGCGGGAGCGCGTTCGTCAGGTTGGTCACGCCCTCGAAGTGCCCCCACCGGCCCTGCTTGTTCGGTAGCCGGACCTCGCACACCAGTTCGACCGTGACCGTTTGGCCCGGCTCGAGCGGCGCGGGTAGCTCGAACCGCAGCGCGGTGCTGTTCTTCTCCTCGTAGCTCCACTTCCGCGGCACCGGCGCGCCGGTCGACGGGATCAGGTGGGCGGTTTTGATATCGCCCATCTTGCCGGCGCGGTCGATGCCCAGCGACGGCTGGAGGCGGAGCAGTTCGTAGGTCTTCGAGAACAGCAGCGCTTCGTCTTTGGGCACCGAATAGTGCGGGTAGAAGTTGAACGCGAGCTGGTTGGTCGCGGCGCGCGTGGTGTTGGTCCAGGTCACGCGCTCACGAACCGTGGCCCGGCGCGCGGCGGGGTCGAGGGTGATGTCGAGGTCGTACTGTGGTTGGTTGGGGGGCTTGGGCGCTTCCGCGGCGCGGGCACCCGGCGCGAGCGAGAGCGCGACCGCGAGGCCGATCACGGTTCGCAGCGCACCAGACCAGAAGCCGCCGAGAGTGTTCCCCACGGCCGCGGCATAGCGTGCGGTTCGCGGGACCGCCAGTTCAGTTCGCGTTCTTGCGCCGGTTCGCCCGGCGCTGACACGGGAGCTGGCTCACCTCGCGCATCCCGTCCGGTAGCTCCGCTTCGTCGGGCACCAGGATGGGCAAACCCTGTTTAATGGCGAAGTGTACGGAACACCCGCTGCACACGAGCTGCTGCTCGTCGCGGGTGAGCGTGGCTTCGCGCTCCGGGTCGATGGGGCACCGGAGCTGTGCGAGAAAAGCGTCGTCCATGCGGTTAGTGTAGGGCGCGGCCCGGCTCACTTCTTCGCGCTCTTCCTGAACTCCTGCTCCAGGAACTTCAACCCCTCGACCTCGCCGTTCGTGCCCAGGCGGAACTGCACGTCGAGCGTGCTACGGTCGTAGGAGATGATGTCGTCCTTCGGCTCGACCGGAATCGCGGTGAAGGTGTCGTAGTGGTAGTGTTCCAACCGGAACGTGAATTTGCCCCAGCGCAGCACGAGCGCGTCGTTCTCGAACCCGATCTCGGCGCGGCCGTAGGCCGGCTCGTCGTACCCGCCGACGTAGCTCCTCAACCCCAGGCTCGGCTTCGTGTCGGCCTTCCGCGCGCCCTTGCGCTTCTCCTTCGCGACCGCGGTGTTGAAGTCCTGAATCGTCATTTGCGCCTTGTGGAACGCGAGCCAGTCCTCCGCCGGCAGTCCGAGCGCCGCATCGAGCGCGACCTTCGCCACCGTCTCGCACACCAGCGACGGCCGCAGGTTGCACAGCACGACGACGCCGACTTTCTTGTCGGGCACCATCATGCACTGCGCGCGGAACCCGGTGAGCGTGCCGCCGTGTGATACACAGTTGGCCCCGCGATAGTCGTGGACGAACCAGCCCAGCCCATAGCTGCAGAACCGCGTGTGTTTCGGCGGGAAATACACTGCGAACGGCCCTTCTGGGATTAGCAGCATCTGCGACGTGTGCGTTTCCTTGATCGCGCGGGCGGTGAGCAACTGTTTGCCGTCGAACTTGCCGCCGGCGAGCTGGAACTGGAGCCACGCGCCCATGTCGCGCGCGGTGCTGTTGACGCAGCCCGCGCCGCCGGCGTGGTTGAGGTCGTCCCACTTGATCGCGCTGATGGACTTGTCGAGGCCGTAGTAGTGCGGAGTCGCGTGGTCGGCCTGCGCGTGCCCTTCCCTCCAGGTGCCGCTGGTTCGGTCCATGCCGAGCGGCTTGAAGATGCGGGCCTTCATCACGCCCGCCCAGTCGGTATTGTCGATCTTCCCCGCGATCACGCCGGCCGTGGTGAACGGCACGTTGGCGTACTCCCACTTACTGCGGAACGAGGTGGACGGCTTGGCCTTCCCCCACTGCCGAATCACCTCGGCGCTGTTGGTGTCGCGCCCGGCCCAGAGCATGTCGTGCCGCGGCATCCCGGTGCGGTGCGAGAGCAGGTCGCGCAGGGTCACGTCGCGGTCGGCGAGTTCGTCACTCAACCGGAAGTAGTCGAGGTGGTCGCGGACCTTGTCGTCCCACTTCAATTTGCCCTCTTCGGCGAGCATCGCCAGCGCGGTGGCGGTGAACGCCTTCGAGCACGACGCGATGGGGAACACCGTGTCCGGCGAAATCTTGTCCTCCTTACCCTTCTCGCGCACCCCGAAGCCCTTCAGGTACACAACCTCGCCGTCCTTCACGATCACGACGCTACACCCAGGGGCGTTGAACTCCTTCAGCGCCTTCTCAACGGCCTCGTCAACGGGCGTGGGGTCGAAGTCCGCGCCGCGCACCGGCGCGGGTGCGAGCAACAGCGCGAGCAAAAGGGCATAGCGGCGCATGAAGAACTCCGGGGAACCGCGGGGAATCGCTCATATCATCCGCGCCGCGGGCCGCGCCGCAAGTCGGTATTGTCATCGGGGCGGCAAACGGGGTAAAGTCCGGCGATTGTTACGGACGACACCTAATCCGTCACGGACGGCGGAACCTACCCATGCGCGCGGTCATCCTCGCCGGCGGTCTCGGCACCCGGCTCGCCGAAGAGACCGAATCGCGGCCCAAG
>SXGT01786017.1_pt1 | contig 15549 bp, 11 predicted proteins | sample 3176221 | NCBI WGS metagenome assembly SXGT01 (sample SAMN11356862, study PRJNA531348) | freshwater metagenome | isolation source: freshwater sample F1-120 | place: China: Fuxian Lake, Yuxi | collected 2017-12-25
CCGTGGAGCGTTGATCGTCCATTCCGATCGCATGGTGGTCATGTTTGGCGGACCGGATGCCCCTGCCAGCGCCGACCAGAATGGGCGTGGATCCGGCAAGGGGGCCGCGCCTTCGAAAGGACCTGATGCCAAGCTGTCCATGGACGGAGGCGAGGCCGCCCGCGCCGTGATCGCCGACATGCTCGAAACCCTGACCGCCATGGCAGGGTTGTTCGAGGGCAAGCCCGTCGAGCGCTTCTCCACGGCGATCACGGCGGTGGAGGACGCCACCCTGTGGCTGATCGACCGCAAGGGCGAGGCGGACGGCGCGGCGGACGTGCTGGCGGCGGCGGACGCCTATCTGCGTCTGATGGGGGACGTCATCGGCGGCTGGATGCTGGCCAAGGGGGCCCTGGCCGCCAAAGCCCGGCTGGATGCCGGCGAAGGCGATCCCGCCTGGCTGAACGGCAAGATCGCCCTTTACGAGGTCTACGCCGCCAATATCCTGGGCCACGTCTCAAGCCGCCTGGCCGCAGTGGGCCAGGGCGGAGCGCTGCTTCAGCGCATGACGCCGCAGGCCTTGGGCGCCTAGTTGCTCTCAGGCACAGGCGTATTGGCCGCCGCCGCGTCGGTCCAGTCGACGATCTGGGCGCTGACATCGGCGCTCGCCGCGTCAAAGGCGGCGACAATGGCCGAGACGCGGTTGTCCGACGCCGGAACACTCACGTTGAACAGACGCTCGTCCACCACCTCCCGGTCCGGGAACTGCAGGAGGCGGGCGCGGGCCACGATGTGGGCCACGGGCACGGCCCCTTCGTAGGCGTAGCGCGCCTCGAACGACCGCACGTCGATGTCCAGTGACAGGGCCGAGCGGCTGAACTCGCGCGGCCCGATCAGGCGGGTGTTGCGGCTCTGGTCCGAGAAGGCGCCGAGGAGGGCCTCGGTGAACAACTGGTCCGCCGGGCTGACCCAGCGGGCGCCCCCGAGGTAGGCGGCCTCGGTCCCGGTGATGGCCAGGATGCGGTCGCCGCGCGCGGCCTCTGAGAACTCGATCCGCCGCATTGAGACAGGGCGAAGCGCGCCCGTCGGCGCGGGCGGGGCCGCCTGCATCCCGGCCTCGGACGCGCCGAAGCGGTACATCTGCACCGGGTCTGGCGTGGACAACAGGGCGCAACCGGCGGTCAGACCCGCGGCGGCCGCGATCACGGCCACACGTTTCAGGATGAGGGCTCGGTTCATTGTTCGACCTCGAGTTCGATGGATTCCGGGCGGCCGATGAAGTCGCGCGGGCTGGAGCGCACTTCATCCACCAGGCGCTCCAGCGAGTCCGCCGCCTCCTCCAGGCTCTGGATGGCGATGGCGAAGCGCGGCAGGCCGTTGGTGGCGAAGTCGTTGACCGGCCCCTGCAGGCCCTCGGTCGTGTCGTTCAGGGTGCTCATGGCCGCCTCGGCCTGGGCTGCGGCGCGCTCGATGCTGGCGATGGCGCGGGCGCCGTCGCCCTCCACCAGCTGGCGGGCGCTGGCGCCCAGGGCCTCGTATTCGGCCATGGCGCGGTTGGCGCCGGCCAGCGCCTCCTCCATCTCACGCAGCATGCCGCGCCGGGCCTCCAGTTCGGTGGAGACCTCCTCGATGTTGCTCAGGCTGGTGGAGAATGAGCGGATGTTGTCGTCCGACAGCACCCGGTTGATGCGGTTCAGCGCGTCCACCGCCTCGGCCAGCACGGTGCCGCCGCCCTGCAGCAGCTCGGCGATGGGGCTGGGCTGGCTCTGGATCACCGGCACCACATCGTCATCGTACTGGGCCTTCAGCAGGGCGCTTTCAGCTTCCCCGGCCGTGACCTGGATATAGTTCAGGCCGGTGATGCCCTGGGGCTCCAGCTGGGCCCGGGAGCTGACCCGGATGGGCGTGCCGCCGTCCACGCGGACACGGGCCACCACCTGGTCGGGCTGGTCCGGGTCGAGGGCCAGATCGGACACCTCGCCCACGCGGATGCCGTTGAAGTGGACCTCTCCGCCCTCCTGAAGCCCGCGCACGGGACCGTAGAAGACGATGTCGTAAAGGTCGTACTCCTCGGCGAACTGGAAACGGGCCAGCCAGATGACGAACACGGCCAGGGCCGCGACGATCGCGACCGTGACCATGCCGACAGCGGCGTAATGTGCGTCTCTTTCCATGCCTAATCCGTCCTCCTGACGGGTCTCATGCCGCTCGGGCCGCGGCGCGTCCGCGCGGGCCGAGGAAATATTCCTGGATCCAGGGATGGTCTGACTTCTCAAGCTCCTGGACCGGGGCCTTCTCGACCACCTTTTTGTCGGCCAGCACGGCGACATTGTCGCACACCGCGTACAGGCTATCGAGGTCGTGGGTGATCATGAAAATGCTGAGATGCAGGTCATCCGACAACGTGCGGATCAGTTCGTCGAAGGCCGCCGCCCCGATTGGGTCCAGACCCGCCGTGGGCTCGTCCAGGAACAGCAGCTCCGGGTCCAGGGCCAGGGCGCGGGCCAGGCCGGCGCGCTTCTTCATGCCTCCGGACAGTTCGGCCGGCTTCAGGTGATGGCTTTCTGGCCCCAGACCGACCATGGCGATCTTCAGCTCGGCCAGTTCGCGGATGGTGTCGCGCGACAGCCTGGTGTGCTCGATCAGGGGCGACGAGACATTCTCGATCACTGTCAGGGCTGAAAACAGCGCGCCCTGCTGGAACAGGACGCCGGACCGGCGCTCGGCCTCGGCATGCTCTTCCTTGGTCATCTCGGAGACGTCCTTGCCGAACAGGCGCACCGTGCCGCCGTCCGCCGTCTTCAGGCCGAGTACGGTGTTCAGCAACACGGTCTTGCCGCTGCCCGAGCCACCGACCACGCCCAGCACCTCGCCGCGCTCCAGGGTCAGGTCCAGATCCTGATGGATGACCCGGTCGCCGAAGGCGGTGAGCAGGCCCTCGACCTCGATGACGAATTCGGAACGCCCGGTCATACGCCCATCTCCATGAACAGCAGGGCGAAAAGCGCATCCAGGAAGATGATGGCGAAGATGGCCTGCACCACCGCTGCGGTGACGCGCCGTCCGAGGGACTCCACATCCCCGGACACCGCCATGCCTTGACGACAACCGATGGCCGCCACGACGATGGCGAAGACCGGCGCCTTGGACAGGCCCACCCACAGGTGCTCGACGCCCACGTTCTGTTCAATGCGCAGGATGAAGAAATTAGGCCCCAGGTTCAGCTGACTCCAGGTGACCAGCATCCCCCCCAACATGCCGGCGATCACGGCGATGAAGGTCAGCAGCGGCAGCATGAGCAGCAGGGCTGCCAGGCGTGGGATCACCAGGGCCTGGAACGGATCCACGCCCATCACCTTCATGGCGTCGATCTCCTGGTTCATCTTCATGGAGCCGATCTCGGCGGCGAAGGACGAGGACGAGCGGCCGGCCAGCAGCACGGCGGTGATGACCACCGCGAACTCGCGGAAGACCGAGATGCCGATCAGCTCGACCGCGAACACCTGGGCCCCGAACTGCTGCAGCAGGTCCGCGCCGATGAAGGCGATCACCGCGCCGATGAAGAAATTGGTGGCGATGACGATGGGGATGGCGTCCAGCCCCGCACGTTCCACATGGGTGACCCATGCGGCCCAGCGGATGCGGCCAGGATTCTTGAGGGTGCTGCCCAGAGCCAAGACCAGCCGGCCCAGAAAGGCCATGGTCTGCATGGCCTCGCTCAGAACGTCATAAACGCCCTGGCCGATCTTGGAGAAGGTGCGGATGATGGCGTCCGGACGCTTCGGCGTCTCGGCCGTGCCGCGTTCCAGCCTTTCCACCAAGGCGTAGATGCGGCCGGCTCCGGGGTTGCTCTTCCAGGTCTTCTCCGGGACCGGAACGTCCAGAGCCTGCACCAGCACCAGGGCGCCGGCGGTGTCGAAGCCGTCCATGTCGCTGATGTCGACGCGGTCCACGGTGACGCCGTCCAGGGCGCGGTTCAGCCGCTGCGGCAGGCGGCGCAGGCCTGTGGTCGTCCAGTCCCCGGACAGGCGCAGCACGGCGCCCTTGCCGCCCGAATCGATCTGGAATTCCGCTGCCTTCATGCGCGCATCATATCCTGCCCCCGCGCATCGCCTAGATGGCGTCGCTGCGTGGACGCCTAACGTTTCGGCGTCTGTTTCCGTTCAGTCACAGCCGCACAGGCCGCCGAACGCTTCTTGCGATTTATTCGCAATGCCTCTAGGACGCCTGCACAGCCCTTTAGGAGTCCCCCATGCGCCTTCGCCTGTCCCTGATCGCCGCCGTCGCCGGCGCCGCCGCCCTGGCCGCCTGCGGCCAGAATAATCAGGCCGCCGAGAGCGGCTCCGGCGAGGTGAACCTCTACACCGCCCGCCACTACGACGCGGACCTGGCGCTGTACGAACGGTTCACCGAAGAGACCGGCATCCGGGTCAACCGCATCGAGGGCAACGCCGACCAGCTGATCGCCCGCATGCAGAGCGAGGGCGCCAACAGCCCCGCCGACGTCTTCGTCAGCGCCGACGCCGGCGCCCTGTGGCGGGCACAGAACGCGGGCCTGTTCCAGGCGGCCGAGTCGGAAACCCTGAACGAGGCCATCCCCGAGAACCTGCGCGCCTCGGGCGGCGAGTGGTTCGGCTTCTCCCGCCGCGCCCGCGTGGTGGCCTATAATTCCGAAACCGTCAGCCCCGACGAGATCGACACCTATGAAGAGCTGGCCTCGCCGCGATTCCGGGGTCGGCTGTGCGTCCGTTCGGGCGATAACGTCTACAACCTGTCTTTGGTCGGCGCCCTGATCGAGGCCTGGGGCGTGGACAAGACCCGCGACTGGGTCGAGGGCATCGTGGCCAACATGGCGCGCCAACCCGAAGGCGGCGACCGCGATCAGATCCGCGCCGTCGCGGCCGGGGTCTGCGACATCGCCCTGACCAACAGCTACTACTATATCCGCATGGCCTCGGGCGACGACGAGGGCGATCGCGCCCTCACCGAGACGGTCAAGCTGGGCTTCCCCAGCCTGGACGGCCAGGGCAGCCATGTGAACATCTCCGGCGGCGGGGTGGCGGCCAATGCGCCGAACCGCGAAAACGCGGTGCGCCTGCTGGAATTCCTCGCCTCGGCCGAGTCCCAGACGCTTGTGTCGCAGTACAACAACGAGTTCCCGGCCAGCCCGAACGTGCCCGCGCCCGCGCCGGTGGACGCCTATGCGGACTTTGACGCCCACCCGATGCCCGTCTCGAGCTACGGCCCGAACCAGGCCCAGGCCCAGAGCCTGATGAGCGAAGCGGGCTGGCGATAAGCCCCCTGCCTGCACCGCAGATCATGGACGCCCGCCCGGTCGCACGACGGGGCGGGCTTTCGTCGTTTCGCCTGACCCCCCTGAGGGTGCTGGCCCTGCTGGCCGCGATCACGGCGATCCTGCCGCTGATCGGGGTGGTGGCGGCGGCCCTGTCGGGCGGGGGGGCGGACATCGCGGCCCGGGACGTGACCCGCTACGCCCTGACCTCGGCGGCCCTGGCCCTGATGGTGGCGGTGCTGACCGGGGTGAGCGGCTCCATCGCCGCCTGGCTGGTGGTGATGCATCGGTTTCCCGGCCGGAACCTGTTCGCCTGGGCCCTGGCCCTGCCACTGGCCGCCCCCGCTTTCGCGGTGGCCTACGCCTACGCCGACCTGTTCGACGTGGCGGGCGATCTGCGCATGTGGATGCGGCCCGCCCTGGGCTTCGACCTGCCCTTCGAGATGCGGACCCTCTATGGCGCGGCCTTCGTGCTGAGCTGCGCCTTCTACCCTTATGTCTATCTGGCCACCCGGGCGGCCTTCGTGAACCAGTCGGTCCACGCGCTGGAGGCGGCGCGGACCCTGGGCGCCACCTCGCGCGGCGCCTTCCTGCGCGTGGCCCTGCCGCTGGCTCGTCCGGCGCTGGCGGCGGGCATGGCGCTGGCGGTGATGGAGACCCTGGCCGACTACGGCGCCGTGCAATTCCTGGCGGTCCAGACCCTGACCACCGGCGTCGTCCGGGCCTGGTCGGTCTATGGCTCGACGGCCTCGGCGGCCCAGTTCGCACTTCCGCTCATGGGCGCCGCGGCCCTGCTGATGTGGCTGGAGCGCTGGGGCCGCAAGGGACGCGGCTTCGAGAGCCCCAACGCCCGCTGGCGGCCCCTGCCCACCACGGCCCTGAGCGGGGTCAAGGCGTGGGGCGCGACCGCCTTCTGCCTGGCGCTGCTGACCTTCGGCCTGTTGCTGCCCGCCGGATGGCTGGCCTGGTCGTCGCTGGACATCACGCCCGAGTGGCCCCGCCTGCAACGGGCCGCCCTGCACACCGTGAGCATGGGCGGGATCGGGGCGGTGGTCACCGTCCTGCTGGCCGGCGCCCTGGCCCTGGGCGCGCGGACCATGCCGCTGGCCGCGCGGGTCGCCAGCCTGGGCTATGCGACGCCGGGCGCGGTCATGGCCATCGGCCTTCTGGCCCCGGCGGCGGTGATCTGGCGCATCTTCCCCGGCGCGGCGTCCGGCTTCGGCATGGGCCTGGTGCTGCTGATCTACGCCTACGCCGCCCGGCTGATGGCGGCGGCGCTGGAGCCCATCGACTCCGGCCTCTCCAAGGTGACGCCGAACATGGTCTGGGCCGCGCGCGGTCTGGGCCGCACCGAGGCGGGCGCCGCGGCCGCAGTGCAGATCCCGGTGGCCTGGGGCGCCCTGCTGACCGCCGCCCTGGTGGTCTTCATCGACGTGCTGAAGGAACTGCCCGCCACCCTGATCCTGCGGCCCTTCAATTTCGACACCCTGGCGGTGTTGGCCGACAACTACGCCCGGGACGAGCGCCTGTCGCAGGCGGGGTGGCCGTCCCTGATGATCGTTCTCATCGCCCTGCCGGCGGTGATATGGCTGTCGCGGAAGGTCGCCGCCTCCCGCCCCGGCGCCGACGCCTGAAGCTGAGCCATGACGTGAACATGCATGTGAAAACCCCGCAGACGCTGACCCGGCCCGTCATCACGGCGCGCGGCGTCACGCGGCGTTACGGCGCCAAGACGGCGGTGGCGGCGGCGCATCTGGATCTGCATCCCGGCCGGATCACCTGCCTGCTGGGTCCGTCGGGCTGCGGCAAGGCCACCCTGCTGCGCCTGATGGCGGGCCTGGAGCCGGTGGACGACGGCTGCATCGAGGCGGACGACGCCGTGCTGTCCGGACCCGGCGTCCATGTGCCGCCCGAACAGCGCGGCGTGGGGCTGGTGTTCCAGGACTACGCCCTGTTCCCCCACCTGAGCGTGCTGGACAATGTGGCCTTCGGCCTGAAGCATCTGCCGCGCAAGGAACGCAAGGCGCGCGCCCTGGCCCTGCTGGAGAAGGTCCGGCTGGCCGCCCGCGCCGAGGCCTGGCCGCACATGCTGTCGGGCGGCGAGCAGCAGCGGGTGGCCCTGGCCCGGGCCCTCGCGCGCGAGCCCGCCGCCGTGCTGCTGGACGAGCCGTTCTCGGGATTGGACAGCCATCTCAAGAGCGAGGTGCGCGAGACCCTGATGGCGGCCCTGCGCGCCGCGGGCGCCGCCGTGCTGGTGGTCACCCACGACGCCGAGGAGGCCCTGCTCATGGCCGACGATCTGGTGCTGATGAGCGAAGGCCGCATCCTTCAGGCAGGCGATCCGGGCGACTGCTACCTGAACCCCACCTCCATGGCGGCGGCGCGCCTGTTGGGCGAGGCGAACGCCTTGCCCGCCCGCATTGCGAACGGCGTGGCCGAGACCGTCTTCGGGGATCTGCCCGCGCCCGGTCTGCCCGACGGCGCCGGGACCGTCATGGTGCGGCCCGAGGGTCTGCGCCTGTGGCTGGAGGGCGCCCCGGCCGAGATCGTCTCCACCGCCTTCGGCGGCGGCTTTCATGAGGTGACGGTGGTCGCCGCCGGCCAGACCGCGCGGCTCCGGCTGTACGGCGGGGTTCCGGCGGTGGGGGATCAGGTGCGGGTGACCATCGACGCCGACCGCGCGCGGGTGTTCGCCGCCTAGGCCCGATCCGGCCCTAGAAGCGAAGCAGGTTCAGCAGCGACGTGGACTGCAGCTGGCTGATGACCTGGGCCGAGGCCTGGATCGAGAACTGCGACATCTGCAGATCGGTCACCGCCTGGGCCATGTCCGCGTCGGTGCGGTCGCCGATCAGCTCCTGCAGCGACACCTGCTGGTTGTTGTGGGACGCCAGGATGGAGTCCACCCGCGCCTGGATGGAGCCCGAGCGCGCCGCTGTGTCGGTGACGTTGTTGTGTGCGTCTCGCAACCGGCCCAGCTGGGTCGTCAGGAAGTCGCGCGTGACGTCATCGATCTGACCATCGAGAGGACCGTTGGGTCCGGTGTGGTATTCCTGAATGTCGCGGAAGATCTGGAACAGCTCGCTTCCCACGTCATCCGCCAGGAAGCCGGTCTGGAGAGTGGCGTTCTCGTCCAGACGGGAGACCGTCGCCAGTTCGTCATTGGCGAAGACCGAGGCCACGTCCGGCGCGGCGGCCAGATCGGCCAGGGTGTCGATGGAGATCGGCTGATTCTGGGTGTCGGCGCCCGCAAACAGATAGCGGCCCTGATGCTTGGCGTTGAGCCCGTCCTGGGCGGTCTGGAAATAGGACTGCATCTCCAGCATCAGGCCGTCGGCGCGTCCGGCCGCGATGGCCTCGGCGATGGCCTGTCGGGCTCCGTCGGCGCCGGCGGCGATCCGGTCGAAAGCGAGCGCCTGGGTGGTCATGCGGGCGGCCACGGCCTCGCCGGTCTGGATGAAGCCGTTGATGCGGCTCTTCGCTGACTTCAGCGCCGTCAGGGTTTCGGCGCCCCGGCCATAGCCCGTCAGGTCATGGGCGACCTTCTCGGTGGACAGGCGCTTCTGGGCTTCCAGTCCACGCGACTGCGCCGACATCAGATTGAGCAGGGCGCTCTGGTAGTTTCCGAAGGTGGAGACACGGGTCATCACATCATCCCCATCAAGGTGTCATACATGTCGTTGGCGGCCTGGATCAGGCGCGCCGAAGCGTTGAAGGCCTGCTGGTAGGTGGTCAGCAGCACGAGTTCCTCATCCAGATTCACCCCCTCCTGCGCCACCTGACGGGCAGTGGCCTCGTTGTAGAGGCCTTGGGCGGCTTCCTGACGGGCCTTGGCGATGGACGCCTTGGCGCCGATGTCGCCCGCCATCTCGGAAGCGTATCGCGAGATGGAGATGGGTCCGCCAGAAGCGCCGCCCGCCGCCTGGAACGCCGCGGCGTTCTGGCCGGCGTCCGCCAGCAGCAGGGCCCCGCGACCGTCGCCCGAAGACAAGCCCGAGGTTCCCGGCGCCGCGCTCAGGTCCAGTTGGGCCAGGGCAAGATGGCTGGGGCTCTGGCGGATGTCGGCGCGGATCGAGAAGCCGTCCGCCCGGGAGGCTCGCGTCCCGCCGATGCCGAACAGCTCGGTCAGGGAGACGCCCGACGGAACCTGGGTCGTGCGGTCCTCCAGCACCGACAGCTGCGGCGCCGGCGTGCGGGCCGAGATGAAGCTGAGCGCGCCGGACGCGTCCAGCGAGAAACTGCCGAAATAACCCACCCCGGTGTTGGGATCGTTCAGGGCGATCAGAAGGTCATCCACCGTCCCGCCCGCCGGGATCGTCACCTCGATGTCGCGCAGGCGCGCGCCGGTGTCGCCGGTGAAGCGGAACTTCAGCGTCTCGCCCGCCGTGAAGCCGTGCGGCGAGGTCGTGGTCAAGCCGGTGTCATAGAGCGCAGGCCGGTCTGTGGAGACCAGATCGTTGAGGCCGAAGAAGTGCGAGAAGCCGCGCCCGGTCTTGCTGGAGGGATCGGCGGGATCGTCGGCCACCACCAGGCCGTTGACGCCCGCGGCCTCCAGACTCAGCACCCCGCCCGCGAAGCTGGCGGTGGCGGCCCCGCCCAGTTCGGCGTTCAGCACCGCCAGGAAGGTGGCCGGGGTCGCCGGGGTCCCGTTGAGGGTCATGGTCCCGCCCGAGAAGACGATCTCGACCTGGTTCTGGACCACGCCGGCGGGATCGACCACGGCGATGTTGGTGGTGCCGGAAAAGCCGGCGACGGCGTTCTCGAACGACTGGCCCACATTGCGGCCGGTGAGGGTCGCGGGAGCGGGCACGGCGCTGTTGGCGTTGTGGGCGCGGTTCAGCTCGTCAGCCACACGCGTGACCAGTTCGGCCAGCCGTTCGGAGGCGGCCGGAGCGTCCACATTCCGCAGTTCGAGCAGGCCTTTGATCTCGCCGGAGGTGATGTTCTCGGCCAGGGACCGCTTGGTGCCGCGGGGCTCGGTCACCCAGATTTCGGAAAAGGCGCTCTCGCTGTTGACCGATCCGGCGCGCTGATACTCCAGGGTGGCGTACCCGTCCCCGGCCAGCAGCACGCCGGCGGAGGTGCGGACGCTGACTCCGCCCTGGGTGCGGGCGCTGACGCGGACATCCATCAGCTCCGACAGTTCACCGATCAGCTTGGCCTGGGCGCTTTCGGCCCCGGAGGCGTCAGCGCCGGTGACCGAGGCGCGGGAGATCTCGATGTTCAGGGCCTCGATCTGCTCAAGCAACAGGTTGGCGCCGTCCACCGCGCTCTGGATGCGGCCGTCAGCGTCCTCGCGCACCGCCTGGATCTGGGTCTGGATGCGGGCGGATTCGTCGAACAGGGCCTCGGCGCGGAACAGGGCTTCCTGCCTGCGGGGCGAGGAGATGGGATCCTCCGCCGCCACGGCGAAGGCCGAGAACATCTCGTCCACCTGGCTGAAGAAGTCCGTCCCGCCGCTGGGGTCGCCGAACAGGTTCTGGATGCGGTCGAACAACTCGTAGCGCACGCCCTGGCGCGCGGCCTCGGCGCCCGCGTTGAAACTGGCGGCCTGAAGGAAACGATCGGTGGCCAGCCGCACCCGCGCAATCTCGACCCCGGCGCCCATGCCCTGGGTGGTCATGGCCCGTTGCTCGGCCACCTTGCGGACGTAACCGGGCGTATTGACGTTGGCGACGTTGTCCGAAACCACCCGCAATTGACCCTGGGCCGTCATCAGGCCCGAGGTGGCGGTGTTCATGATCAGGTTCAGGGACATGCGCGTACGCCTTCAGCACCGCGACCCGGCAAAGCCTGCTGGCGCCCGGGCGGTTTTTGCCCGGCGTCATCCAGTCGATATTTGCTCAAGTCATTGATCATCATGACATTCTCAATTCACGGCGGTCGGCCGCGCTGATCACGGCGCAAGGGGCGGGCCAGTCGGCGGCTCTGCCCGGCGCCGGGCAAGAAAGGGCGCTCGGCACGGCAAAAAGCGCCTCTCGGACCGATTGAACGAGCACGTCGAATTTCAGTTTTCTTTCGTGATTTCAGACTGATGACGGGAATACGGCCATGTGGCGCGGCCGTTGCTTGGGACATCGATGTGAAATTCCGGGCGCAGCACGCGCCACCCCATCTCCAAGCCTCAAGGCCCGCCCGGTCCATGTCAGCGCTCGATCTGTTCGCCATGCTGAACGCCCCCCTTGCGGGGAACGGCGCCGGTGCGTTCACGCCCGGTCAGCCTGACGGCCGGGCCGACGGCGCCTTCGCCGGCCTGCTGGCCATGATCGCGCCACAGGGCGAAGGGACGGGCGAGGCGGCGACGGCTCCGACGACGGCCAGTGTCGGCATGTCCCTGGCGCCGTTCCGCTTCAACGGGTCGCCCCCCCTCGTCGCGTCCGACGAGGCATCGTCGGACAGCACCGGAATCGAAGACGAAGACGACGCCGGACTTGATGCGGAGGTCGTCGTTCAGGCCGGGCTCGGGGTCCCGGCGCCGCCTCCCGCAGCCTTGACGCCGACCCTCGCGCCGGCTCTCCCGACCAACTCATCCGTGTCGGCCGTCGAAGCGACTCCGACCCCGTTTGAAGCCTCCCCCCAGGCGGGCCCGGCGACGACCTCTCCTGAAGCGGACCCGGCGCCCCCGCCGGTTCTCTCCCCCGAGGGCGAACCCTTGATGGCGAACGGCCGGCCCCCGGCCGCCGCGCCGGGACACTCTGAAGCAAACGCCGGGGTCCAGGTCGCTGCGCCACAGGGCGCCCAGATCGTTCAAACCAACCAGACCACGCAGACCACGCCCGCGTCTCAGCCGGGCGCCGTCCCCGACCCGTCAGCAGCCGTTGCGACGCCCGAAACCGCGCCGGAAACGACCCGAACCGCTACAACCGCTGCAAGCGCTGACGCACGCGCCGCGACGGAGGCCGCGCGCGCCATCGGCCAGCAGGCGGCCACGCCCGCCCTCGCCCCCGAGGCCGGGCGGCTGGTCCAGCCGCCTCGACCCGACCCGGCCCAGACCGACCGACGCGGCGAGCGACGTGACGGGGAGAGCCGCTCCAGCCTGTTCGCCACGACGGAATCCGGGGAAGCGTCCCGTCCTTCCGTCGCCGCACCCGCCCAGACCAACGCCGCTGTCGCCGCACCCCCGCCGCCCCGTCCCGGAACCCCGCCGGTGGAGGCCCGCGTCGAACCCGCCCCCATGGCCGTGAATCCGGCGGCGCCCGACGGCGAAGCGGCCCCCGAGCCGGCTCGCACCCTCGACAACCAGAGCGCCGCCTCCGTCCGCGAGCACCTGCCGAGCACCTTGTCGCGGGCGGGCGTCGAGACCACCGCCATGCTGTCCGCCCAGATCGTGCGGCGGCTTGAGGCCCGGTCCACCCGCTTCGACATGGTGCTGACGCCGGAACACCTGGGCCGGGTCGATGTGCGCATGGAAGTCGACTCCGACGGTCAGCTGACCGCGCGTCTGGCCTTCGACAATCCGGCCGCCGCCAACGAACTGCGCGGCCGCGCCGACGAACTGCGCCGCCAGCTGGAAGCCGCCGGCTTCCAGATGTCCGACACCTCGCTGGAGTTCGCCGAGCGTGACGGCGGGCGGCGCGACCAGCCCTTTGACCGCCGCGATCGCGCCTTCACCGGCGCAGGACGCCTGGCCGACACCGCCGACGCCATTTCCGCGCCCCCGCGCTGGACCGCCCTAAGCCTGACGCCCGAGGGCGTCGACATGAAAGTCTGACCCATGGTTGACGTCATCTCCACAGCCCAGGCTGGCAGCCGGATGAACGCCGGCAGCCAGATGATGGCCTCGAACTTCGAGACCTTTCTTCTCCTGCTCACCGCCCAGCTGAAGAATCAGGACCCGTTGTCCCCGCTGGATTCAAACGAGTTCACCGGCCAGCTGACCCAGATGGCCGGGGTGGAGCAGCAGCTGCTCACCAACGACCTGCTGACCGCCCTTCTGGAACAGAACGGCGGCGGGGCGATGACGGGCGCGGCCAACTACATCGGCCGCGAGGCCACCGCCGCCTGGGAGGCGGTGAAGTATCAGGACGGCGCGGCCACCTGGAGCTACGAACTGGCGTCGGACGCCGCCGATGTGACCGTCGAGGTCCTGAACGGCAACGGCGACGTGGTCTGGACCGGCCAGGCCGACCAGACCGCCGAGGGCGTGCACGACTTCACCTGGAACGGTCAGACCGCAGGCGGCGGCCAGGTCCAGGAGGGCGGCGTCTACACACTGCGCGTGAGCGCCGCCTCGGCGGGCGGCACGGCGGTGGATTCACAGGTGCTGATCCGCGGGCGGGTCAGCGGCGTCGAGATGTACGACGGCCAGCCCTTCCTGACCATCGGCCGCTCGGTCGTGCCCCTGACCCATGTCATCGCCCTGGAGGAACAGGCCCAGGCCCAACTTCCGCCGGACGACGACGAGGAGAGCCTGATGGCCTCCATCGTCTCGGCCCTGAACCCCTTCAACTGAACCCACTCAACACTTTCGTTCCAGGAGTCCCACCATGAGCATCAACAGCGCGCTTCTCGCAGGCGTTTCGGGCCTCGCCGCCAACTCGGCCGCCCTGTCCGCCATTTCCCAGAACATCGCCAATGTGAACACCATTGGCTACAAGCGCTCCCAGGGCGAGTTCCAGACCATGGTCAACGCCCAGAACCAGGGCGCCGGCTATTCTGCGGGCGGCGTCATGGCCAACACCCGCAACTTCATCAGCCAGGCGGGCCAGCTGCAACGCACCGGCTCATCGACCGACCTGGGCATTTCGGGCGCCGGCTTCTTCGTGGTCACCGAGCGAGCCGAGGGGCTGACGCCCGCCGACACCCGCCTGTTCACCCGCGCCGGCGCCTTCCGCGTGGATGAGATGGGCTATCTCAAGAACACGGCGGGCCTCTATCTGCAGGGCTGGCCGGTGGACAGCGACGGCAACATCAACGCCGATCCATCCGACCTCAACCGCCTGCGCTCCATCAACGTCGGCACCGTCGGCGGCACCGCCGAGGCCACCACCCGTGTGCAGCTGAACGCCAACCTGCGCTCCAGCCAGGAGGTGTCCGCCGAAGCCCTGGCCGTCACGACAGCGGGGCCCAACGCCTATGACCCCGCCACCAACTCCATGGCCATGTGGGATCCTGAGCTGGGAACCGGCGTGAAGCCGGACTTCGAGTTGACCATCCCGGTGTCGGACTCCAAGGGCGGCCAGCGCAGCCTGGCGGTGTCCTTCCTCAAGAGTGACACGCCCAACCAGTGGTACGCCGAAATCCGCGCCATCCCCGAGGGCGATGTGGTCACCGGCGCCGGCCTGAACAACGGCCAGCTGCGTTCGGGCATCGTCGCCTTCACCCAGGACGGCCGTCTGGATGTGCCGGCCATGCAGGCCCTGGGCGCCGCCGCCCTGTTCGATGATCCGGAGAACGCCAGCCTGTCCTTCGGCGCTTCGGACAGCGGCGCACCGGCCGCCGGAGAATTCCGCTGGGCCGACGAGCTGGGCATCGATAACCAGGTCGTGACCTTCGATCTGAACGCCTCGGCCGGCGGCCTGACCCAGTACGACAGCGCCTCGGTGGTGCAGGCGACCCTGACCAACGGCACCGCCTTCGGCAATCTGACGGACATCCAGATCGACGACCAGGGCTCGGTCACCGCCATTTTCGACAACGGCGTGATGCGGCGCATCGCCCAGGTGACCCTGGCCACCTTCCCCAGCCCGGACAATCTGACTGCGGTGAACGGCAACGCCTATTCCGTCAGCCAGGCCAGCGGCACCTATAACCTCAAGGCCCCCGGTTCAGGGGGGGCCGGTTTCATCGGCGCTTCGCAGCTGGAGGCCTCGACCGTGGACCTGTCCACCGAGTTCACCGGCCTGATCACGACCCAGCGCGCCTACTCGGCCTCGTCGAAAATCATCACCACCGCAGACCAGATGCTGGAAGAGCTTCTGATGATCAAACGCTGATACGCGGGCAAGTAATCGTTAGAGTCGATGAATCATTGCCTAAGCAAACCGGGTGGAATCCCTTGGGAAACGGCGGATTTTATCTTTCCGTTCACCAAGGCGCTTAAGCGGCCTTTTAGGGCGTCGGCCTATGCTCATGATCGTGATGGTGACGTACGAGGCTCAAGCCCATGCTGAAAGAACAGCGCCTAAATAACCGCGGCGAACGGTATGTGGTGGGCCCGACGGGCACCCCGCTGACCCTCGCCGACCTGCCGCCGCCCAACACCGATCGTTGGGTCATCCGCCGCAAGGCGGAGGTGGTCACCGCCGTGCGCGGCGGTCTGCTCTCGCTTGAGGACGCCC
>SXGT01818137.1_pt1 | contig 15548 bp, 15 predicted proteins | sample 3176221 | NCBI WGS metagenome assembly SXGT01 (sample SAMN11356862, study PRJNA531348) | freshwater metagenome | isolation source: freshwater sample F1-120 | place: China: Fuxian Lake, Yuxi | collected 2017-12-25
ATGCGGCTGCAGGTGCGGCTGCTTTGGAGGCAGCATCCGCCTTCTTGGCGGCTTTCTTGGCCTCTTCTTCGGCCCGCACCTTTTCTTCCGCAGCATAGTCTGACATTAAGACGACGGGGGTGTCCCAAGATATTATGGGGCAGGCCTTGGAACAAGCCCGGCAAGGGCGCTTGCACATCTTGCAGGAGATGGAAGCGATCCTCAAAGCACCGCGCCATCAAACATCGTCCTACGCGCCGCGTATTGTCACCATCAAGGTGCATAAAGATAAAGTGCGTGAGGTGATTGGACCTGGCGGCAAAACGATTCGGGGTATCATCGAAGCGACAGGTGTCACGATTGATGTCGAAGACGATGGCTCGATCGTGATTGCGGCGACAGATGAGACGGCCTCACAAGCCGCCATCCAGATGATCCGCGAACTGACGCAAGAGGCGGAGATTGGCCAGATCTATCTCGGGACGGTGCGGAAGATTATGGACTTCGGGGCGTTCATTGAGATTTTTCCAGGCACAGATGGGCTGCTCCACATTTCGCAGATCTCCGAGAAGCGCATCAATAAGGTCACCGATGAGTTCCAGGAAGGGGATCAACTGCTAGTCAAAGTCTTAGAAGTCGATCGTAATGGACGTATTCGTCTCAGTCATAAGGAAGCGGTCCGTGAGCGCGAGACGGCGAAGATTTGACGTGGGACACCGCGGGGATGGCCCGCGGTTTGAGGCTCTCGCATTTGAAACTTGACATAATAAGTCTTATCGGAACCTAGAACGTGCGGACAGGGCGGCGGTTAACCTTGCTCTTTCTTTACGGGTTGTAGCAAGGCTAAACGTTCCGCGATGAGTTGGCGGGCATTGTCCGAGACATCTTGGTCTCGCAGCGCCCGTTCATACACCGTAACGGCTTTCTGTGGTGCGCCCGTGGTTTCGTAACAGCGTCCGATCCCTGCATACGCTTCGCCCCGCAGCCAGGAAGCTGGAGAGTGCAACACCGCTTCAAAGCTGATGACTGCCTCGGGGTCGCACGTGCCGCTGGCTTCTTGTGCATAGGCGACATGGAGTGTGGCGAAGGCGAGCATCAGGGGTGGGGCGATCTTCTGAAAACGTTGTTGGGCTTGCTTGTACGCTTCGAGCGCTGCCGGATACCCTGCCCCCTCAAAATGTTCATGCCCCATATGCCAATAGGCCGTGGCCGCCGCCGTGGTGTTGCCATAGTTTTTCACAAGCTCTTGCAGCTGCGTTAAGGCTTGCGAGCGCTGGGGTGGGCGCGCCTGCAGCAACTTCAGCGCTTCATACAATTTCCCCTCGGCAGCCTGGGTGTGATGCTGTTGCCATGCGGACCATCCAAACGCCACAGCTAGGAGCGTGACAGCCCCTGCCACTCCATACAGCAGGAGGGTCAGATGAGCTTTGGCCCAGGTGATGATGTGCACACCCAGGGAGAATAATGGATCAGACTGTTGTACGGTCTTGCGAGCTACCCGTTGTTCCGCCACTCCACCTTTCCTTTCAGCCCAGGTGATCACACCACAGGCAGGACAAATACGCGGCATGTGTCGTAGCCGTTTAGAGATCAGAGGCTGGTGCGGACACATAAGAGATACGGGCAAGTGTACACCTGCCCGTACAGAGGCAAGACATCCACGCGTGTTAGACGTCGTCGTGTTTGGCGCCTGCAACGACTGCCTGCATGAGATGCTGCGGGAGGGTTTCATAGCGTAAGAACTCGATGGTATACGACCCTTCCCCACCCGTCACGGACTGCAGAAACGCGCTGTATTGCTGTATCTCAGCCAGCGGAACCTCCGCCCGTACCACCTGGGATTCCCCAAGACTTTCCAGGCCACTCACCCGACCGCGCCGACTGCTAATATCCCCCGTCACATCCCCCATGTACTTCGCCGGGACACTGACTTCCATTTTCACAATGGGCTCCAGGAGGACGGGAGAGGCTTTCGTCACCGCTTCTTTCATCGCCTCACGGCCTGCTATTTGAAAGGCAATATCTTTACTGTCGACCGGATGCTCTTTGCCGTCATACAGCTCGACTTTCACATCGACCACTGGATAGCCTGCAACAATACCCTCCACCATTTTGTCCTGTACGCCTTTGTCAACACTCTGGCGGAATTGTTGGCTGATCACTCCGCCAAAAATCTTGTCAACAAAGGTGTAGCCCGCCCCGCGCTCATTGGGCTCGATACGGATCGCACATTCTGCGAACTGCCCTGCCCCACCCGTCTGTTTCTTGTGACGATAGCGTATGTCCGCTTTCCCGCTAATCGTCTCCCGGTAGGCAATTTTGGGGAGCTTGGTGGTAATTTGGATGCCGCGGCGTTGTAAGCGATTGAGCATCAAGCCAATATGCTGCTCCCCAATCCCCAAGATCACCAGCTCCTTCGTCTGTGGATTTATCTCGACCTGGAAGGTCGGATCGGCCTCCGCCAGCCGCCGCAGCCCTTCAGAAATTTTCGCTTCGTCCCCACGGGTTTTGGGCTCAATGGCCCGTGCCACCATCGGCACAGGATAGGGTGGTACCGCAAAGGGACGTTGGTCCTTCGCGGCCACTAAGGTATCACCGACATGGAGCTCGTCCACCTTGGCGATGGCGATGATGGCACCAGCCTCCACCTCGTTGACATCTTTTTGATCTTTGCCTTGGGGACGAAACACTTTCGGGATTTTGACCGTACGACCAGAATTGGCGAGCACGACGGAGTCACCGCTTTTTAAGGTGCCACTAAACACCCGAATAAAGCTGACTTTGCCCACGAATTCATCCGACATGATTTTAAAGACTTGTGCCTCTAACGGTCCGTCAAGATTGAGCAGATGCTCGACCTTCCCTCCCTGAGCATCCAATACTTGCTTGTGGGCATACGCTGGCGAGGGGGCATAGGCGGCGATCATGTCTAAGAGTTCGGCAACACCTCTATCCTGTTCAGCGGCACAGCAGACGATCGGGATCACCGCCCGCTCCGCCAGGACTGGGGCCAACACGCGTTCCAGTTCTGCCGGGGCGATGGTTTCGCCTTCCAGATAGCGTTCGAGCATGGCATCGTCCCCAGAGATGACCGATTCCATCAAGACGCCACGCTGCTCTTCAATCTGCTCCTGCATGGCCTCTGGCCCAGCGTTCGCCCCCAGCAGGTTCACTACCCCTGCAAAGGTGCTGCCACTGCCGATGGGCACCATGCATGGCGTACAGGCGGAGCCAAAGGTGTCCTGCAACGCTGAGACGACCTCATCATAGTGAGCATTGTCCGCATCCATCCGGGTCACCACGAACATGCAGGCACAGCCTTGCTGCTTCACCAGATCCCACGCTTTCCTGGTGCCGACCTCAATACCTGCCGCAGCGTTGACAGTAATGAGCGCCAATTCTGCGACCGACAGTGCCCCGTAGACTTGCCCAATACAGTCCGCCGCGCCAGGCGTATCAATGATGTTCAGATCGCGGCCTTTCCATGGCGCATGTACTAAGGACGAATAATAGGATTTCTTGCTCTCTTTTTCGTCATTATCAAAGTCACTCGTCGTCGTGCCATCGCTCACCTTGCCTAGGCGGGTGATCTCTCCGCCCTTCAGCAACATCGCCTCAGCCAGCATGGTTTTCCCGCTACCGGAATGTCCCACAAGCACGACATTCCGGATTGTCTCCCCCTTATGACTGGCCACGATACCCTCCTTACATCTCTCGCATTAGAGACTTGCAGTGTGAGCCCTACTTCCACCGACCGTAGCTCCACCCACTGTAGGGCTGCGCCTCTCCTGTCTGCAGTATCTACCGCAGGAGACGCCAACCATGTGTAAGACTGCACGCGACGACACGCACCAACCGCTTGATCTCTATACAACCGCCAAATGTTCTCTCTCAGCCATTACCGAGGAAAAACGCCGGCAGAATGCTCCCGGCAGGACTTGAACCTGCGGCCTGCGGATTAGGAATCCACCGCTCTATCCACCTGAGCTACGGGAGCCTCTCCACCCTTGTGGCTTCTCCGACACTTTTCCCCACGTCCTTCTCGTAAGCGAGTGGGCTGCGTATCATCCTACAGGGGTTGCCGATACCTTCCAGCATTGGTTACTCTACCTATTCTAACTTCCGAACCGTCTAGGGTCAATACGCTGTTTCAACTCGACGCCACACTGCCAAAGGATCGTCCATGCTCCCGGTCTTCACTCGCCTACGCGGTAGATACCTACGCCAGCATACCGAGGCCCGCTTGTTACGCCACCTCCTCAAGCAGGTGTCCCGTTCCTTCTACCTCAGTCTCCGCATCCTGGGAAGTACGGTGCGCAAGCCCATCAGTCTGGCGTATCTTTTTTGCCGCGCTGCAGACACGCTGGTGGATACCCCGCTGATTCCGCACCAGCAGCGCTGGGAGACACTCCAAACTTTCCGTCAGCACTTCCTGTCCCCTGGTCGCCCGGCAGACGCGCGCCCACCCTGGCGTCCTGTCGCCTCGGTGTACGATGCTCACAACGCCGAGTATCAGCTCGCGGCAGATGTACCGCAGTGTTTCGCCCTCTTGGACACGCTGCCGGCACACGATAGGCGCCATATCTGCCAGCTCGTGCTCGCTCTCACCCACGGGATGGAGATGGATCTTGCCTACTTTCCCGCCGCAGACCCCGCGATCGTTCACGCCTTGCCTACCATGGCGACCCTAGATCTCTACACGTATTATGTGGCAGGAGTCGTGGGAGCATTTTGGACGAAGATCCACGCCGACCACGTCTCCGGGTGGCCGTCGGAGGCTGACAAGCATCTCTGTGCCTTGGGTATCCATTTGGGCAAAGGCTTACAAATGACCAATATCCTCAAAGATCTGGGCAAAGATGTGGCGCTTGGGCGGTGCTATATCCCACGTGAGCACCTGCGACAGGTCGGATTGGTGAGCGCAGATTTGCGGCACCCGGCCTCCCTGGTGCCACTGCGCCCCTTGTTACTCCAGCTGCTGTGGCACACGCTCGATCATCTCGATCACGGATGTCAGTATATTCTCGCCCTCCCATACCACACATTACGCCTCCGGCTCAGTTGCATGTGGCCTCTCTTCTTTGCGCTACAAACTCTTGAGGTGGTGTGGAACGCTGACGCCTTACTGGTGCCAACCGCCCGCATCCGCATCACGCGGCGGTCGGTCTACCGCACTCTATGGATGTCCCTGCTGTGTCTGATCGCCCCCGGCATCTTCGTGCACTATTATCGGACCTTGCGCCGTTCCCTGACCAAAGCCCTGTCCTCTCAATTCCCCGGCTAGCCACGTCTTGCGCCGAGGTCTCGTGCACGCCAAGACGGCGTGAGACAGCGCTTGCGACTCACCTCACAAATCTGGTATAATACTTTAAACTGTTAGATTAATTTTTTATTGCAATCCTTAGCGGCGCTATCTACCTTTCCATCGCATAGGCTATGCCATGGACTCGCTCGTATGAAGATTGATCATGTAGGTTCTTAAGGTGAGGCAAGGCTTTTCTTTCGTAGTAGGACGCATCGCAGAGGGGCGCTACGAGTTGCAATGAAGATTGACAAACTTCTTATCGAACAGTTTATTCGTGAAAAAGTCGAGGTCGACACGTTCACAGATGCCCAAATAGCCAGGCTACTCAGCGTCGGTACCTCCACCGTCTCGCATTGGCGGAATAAGTTTAGCATCAAGCCTGCGGACAAATTTCGACGGAAATTTAAGGAAAAATACGGTGGGGATGCCCTGGAATGTTTCGACATGATGATCAAGAATCGTGCGACGTTACAGGAAATCGCCAGCTACTTCGGTTTTAGTCGTGAATACGCCCGGCAAGTCTACAATAAGCTCTACGACGGTTCCTATAGCGAACACCAACGCCAACGGCGCTACCGTTAAGTGCTCTACGCCGCACCTGCTAGCGTGGCCCGAGCACCTTGACCTCCGCGGTGACGGGCTGTGGCTCCACAGGTGCCTCTTGGGGACGTTTGTCAGATGTGCGCAACAAGCCAGGCAGAATGGTTGCCAACGAGATCAATGCCGACACCAGAAAGACATCCTGATACGCCGCCACATTCGCCTCGTCTTGGATCATGGCATTAAGCTTGGCGGCTGTGCGGACTTGGGCCACCCCATCGCCATCAGTCGTCAGAAAGCGTTGCAAGTCCGTTGCGGCCCACTGCGATGGGAGATCGAACACGCTATGGGTCTCGCCAATCCAGAGCCGATGCAGGCCAGCGCGATATTCGAGGAATGACGCCGTCACAGCGACCCCAAGGGTGCCGGCAATGCCACGCGCGACCGCAAACAGCCCGGTCGCCATCCCCACCTTCTCCTCCGGCAACGCACGCAACGACAGCAACATGTTCGGGGAGTTGACACACGAAAAACTCAGACTCCGCAGACAGAACATCCCCATCAACAGCACAGACGTGGCCACCGCGGTAATCGACCCCAACCAATAGTACACTAAGCTGAAACACGCCAAGCCGAGAAGCAGCGGCAAGCGCGGATCCGTCCAATCCGAGAGCCGACCCGCAATCATCGAGCCAAAACCGTACACGATCCCTTGTGGGAACATTAAAATGCCCACTTGGATAGGTGTGTACTGCAAGACTTGCTGTAGGAAAATGTTAATCAAAAACGTCGAACTCGAGAACAACACGGTGACCATAAAGTTCACGACCGAGCCCAGCGCAAAATTGGTGTAGCGATAGAGCCGCAGATCCACCACCGGGTTTTTCACACGAAGCTCAACCACCACAAAGAGCACCAACGAGCACAGCGCCAACACGAACAACATACGGATAGGGGCGGAGTCCCAGCCCACGTGGCGTCCCTGCGAAAAGGCCAGCAAGAGCGGCACCAAAAACCCTGCCAGACTCAAGAGGCCCCAGGGATCAATTGCCCACTGCCGTTGCTGCGTCGTCTGCGGAATAACGAACCACCCCAAGACCGCACTCATCATGCCAAACGGAATGGTCATATAGAAAATCATGCGCCAATCAAACAGCTCGACAAGATACCCACCAAAGCGCCCAATGATCAGCCCAAAGGCCACCGACATATTAAAGAGCCCTACCGCCGTCCCGCGTTGCTGCGGTGGAAAGGCGCTATAGAGCAGCGCCATGGACACCGGCTGCAATGGGCCCCCACCGATCCCTTGAATAGCCCGACAGAAGATCAGCGATTCGACACTCCACGAGAAGCTACACAGCACCGTGCCAATATTAAACAGGATGAGACTGGCGACAAACAGATTGCGGCGACCCAGCAAGGCTGTGAGCCAGCCCGTCATCGGCATGAGCAATGTCTGGATGAGCAAGTAGGTGGTGAGCACCCATTGAATCTGATCAAGGTCGGCCCGCATGGTGGTCATCATGCTGGGAATGGCAATGCCAACGCTGGTCGCGTCAATGGCCGAAATGAGCCCAGCGGGTACCACTGTCAAGGCGACCCACCATTTATACGACGGCTGTTCTGGAGTCATCGACCTACCTGTTCACCTACGGGAGCGTATGCAGCACAGTGCGCCAAGATGTCCGGTATGGTACGCCCATCCTGGCATGGCCGCAAGCACTCGCCAGCCAGGAGCGGCACGTTCCAGCCCACCACCAAGGTCTACACAACGTTGTGTTTCCGCGATGTCTGTGATAGAGAGCACACCGTACAAAACACAGCGCCTATCTCTTACATGCAGGAGCATACGCATGGCACGTCTACCCGTGGTCACACGCGATCAGGTTCCCGAACCCTTCCGTGCCGCCTTTGACGAAGTCACTGCCGCCAGCGGTGGCACCATCACCGGTGGGCCGGGGTCGATCACCATCAATAGCCCAGAGATGGCCCGACGCCGTAATCATCTGACGCAGTATCTGCGCTACGAAACTACATTCCCCAGTCGCATCAAAGAATTAGCCATTCTTACGGCCGCGCGCGCCATGGACTGCCCGTACATCTGGAACGCGCACGCCCCTGCCGCTCGTCAAGCGGGAGTGAACGATGCCCTGGTAGACGCCATACGCGAGCGCCGCCCGCTCCCGGCCATAGGAGCCGACGAAGCGGCGATCATCGCCTATGCCACGGAATTTTTCCGCACGCATAAAGTCAGCGATCAGACTTTTCAGACGGCGCTGGCCCAATTTGGAGCGCAACATTTGACCGAACTGACGGCGCTGATGGGCCACTATGCGCAGACCGCCTTTTTCCTCAATGCCTTTGCCGTTGATTTACCCGCACAGCGTACCGAACCGGTATTGCCTGTCTAAACCGCACACCGCCTGGCGGGAATAGGGCTCACCTGCGCCCATTCCCGCCCTGAGCCTCCTGCAGTCTAGTGCGCCGCGGCACGCTTGATACCCACAGCACAATGAAACGGCGTGGCCACGAAAAAGGTTCCCATCGCTTCCGCCTGTGCCAAAGCTCCCTGCCAAGCCTGGGTGTCTTCCGGTCCCAGGGTGGGTAGCAGGCTGGCTTGCATTTGCTGTAACCGCGCCGCATCAGCAAACGCCGCAAACTGTGGAAACAGATGGAGATCCGTTAGCCCGGCCTGGTGCATACGCTGATACAGACTCGACTCGTCGCAGCCCAGCGGGTACGCTTCCGCGTCATGCCACCCTGGGGCTTCAAGCCGTGCTTTCAGGGCGGGAGGGAGCGGTAGATTGACCCATTGCGGCATATCATGGGCATGCCCGACGATGGCCACGCGTCCGCCCGGTTTGGTCACGCGTGTCATTTCGACGAGCATGCGATCGGCATCGACACGCTGAATGACGGTGCTCGACATCGCCACATCAATAGAGTTATCAGGGAGCGGCAAGGCTTCTGCGCTGCCCTCACGAAAGTCAATGAGATGCGCCACGCCTTCTTTCCGTGCCAAGGCGGCCGCCTCGCGCAGGAGAAAAGGGTTCACGTCCACCGCCACAATACGATTCGCCCCGGCCAGACGATGGGCCATCCAGCGGTCCAGCACCCCCGTGCCGCAGCCGACTTCTAGCACCACGTCGCCCAGTTGCACACGCGCCGCATCCAGCAGATTCCCCACCACCCGCAGATACCCGGCGGTATGCCCCCGTGATTCGAGGCTCGCCACCATCCCTAAAGCTGCCCCACCCAAAGTAATGACACAATAGCGCTGGCTGAGCTGCGGGATGATCGGCTCCCATTGCGACGGCGCTACACTCAGCGGCAGCAGCACCAACGGCGGACCGGCACCACGCACCCGATACATAATGTCCCCCACATCGCCCTCGCCTTCAGGCACAGCAACAGGCGGGACGGGATGCTGCTGTTCACGCTGTGCCAGAAACGTGAGCAGCGCGGAGGCGAGCGTCTCCGTGCAGTCCGCAGCAATGTCCGCATAGGGCGTGGGATGCTCGTAACCAGGCAGAGTCGTGAGGGTCGCCTCGGGAAAGCGGGTCATGACGCGACGCAGGGTGTCTGCGGCCCGCCCATGCTCACCGGCAATCACGCACAGCCGCGAGGACACGGCAGATAACGCTTCAGGGTTCATGCCCCGGGGGCAGACTAACACCACCGAGGCGAGCGCGTCAGGATGGCCCATCACGAAGTCCTCCCAGTCAGCGGCAATACGTGCCGCGACGTGGACGCGTGTCAGATTGAGATGTTGCAAGACGTGCAGAATCTGCCGTGCGGTCGGCTGTGTCGCAGTGCTTGGCATCGATGTCCCCTCTCCAGTAGATGGTTATGATTGTGGAAGTCCCGCATAGCAGAAGCCGTGACGACGAGGCCGGGACCACCACCGCACAAAGCTCGCATGCTAGATGTCCATTTCATCAATACACTGCCAGTTGTACCCCGGCGCGGGCACGGCCCGCTCCTACAGGGATCCCTCCGTCGCACAGATCTGTTGTAGGAGCGGGCCGTGCCCGCGAGGCACCCCGACTGGCACAGGACTTACGAAATGGACATCTAGGACGGCAACGGATTGCACCGTGCCGCGGCATCGACAAAACGGACGGCATCCTCCGGCAGCAGTAAGCGCATTTGCACCAACTCCCGTGTCACCTCACTCACCCGTTGCACGTAAGCAGCCTGGCTGCCGTAGCGTTCTTCGAAGGACGCACGCGGGTCACCCTGCGCCAGCCGTGCCGCCTGGGTCGGTGCCAGTGGTAGACAGAGGCCCTCCCGATCCGACAGCTCCCCTTCTAAGCCCGGAATGTTATACAGATTCCAGCCGGTGTATGTCGCCAACGGCGCCGCAATGTCTGGGAGACGGATACCCGCGACTTCGTTGCCATCCGCATCCACCTGCGCTACGAGCGCCGTATAGCGCTGCGCAGGCTGGCGGGCCGGATGTACCCAGTCGTCCAACACGACAATGCTATTCATGCGTGGCGGCGGCTCCACCGTCGGGAGTTTAGGAAACGCCAAGGTCTGCGGCGACACCAACGTGCCGGCGGCGAGAGTCGGCACCCGACTGTCCGGCGGCAGGATGCCCGCCGTGACCCACTGATCGAGCGCCACAAACAAGGCGCGCAGGGCCGGAGCTGGATTGTGGGGATTGCGCGGGTGGATGCTGTTCCCCCCCGAGGCTCCCATATGCGCCCGGCCCCCGTGTTGCGTCCCAGCCATCATATACAGACGAACGGTTGGGGGGATGTCGAGGTCGCGTTGCCCGAGAGGATCCGTGTGTAATAAGGAGGCACCTTTCTGCCAGTACTCGGTCGAGGTATTGCTTTCGATAATCAACGGATCGCAGCCATCGCCGCGCAGCAAGCCCGCCGTGCGTCCCGTGACCGGGTCCGTCAGACTGCCATGCGCAAAGGGAAAGTGATTCTCTGGGAACTGGTGGTCTTCATGTTGCGTGCTGGTGCGATTCGGCTGACCAAAGGCGTAGTTTGTAAAGACTTTGCCGATGCCCGCCACGTGGCTCTGGTAGCCGTCAAACACTTTGCGACGATTTTCGTCTTGATTAAAACCGAGTTCGAGATGATCCCGCAGATAACGCCCGCTCTGGGAATTGCCGTAGGCCAGCACGACACGTATCCCCGGGTCAGCCGCACTCAACGCCACCGGGTTGACCTGCCCCGTGCTGTCGTGCGCCGCATACCGCAGAAAGGAGACCAAGTCGCGTGTCGCCGCATACCCAATGCCCAGCACTTTCGGCGAAGTAGCGGGATACCACAGGTCATAAATGTAGCCAGGCTGAAAGGCGGTGCCCTCAGGTAACAGGGTGATATTCCGCGCGTCAGCGTAGGACCAGCGGTCCGGGGGAATCGTCGTATAGGCATCGCCTTCTTTGGCGCGCACGGTCAAACGTGCCTGGCTCTGATCCAGGGTGGCAGCAGGATAACTCAGCGGAGCCGTGTTCCGGGTCGTCGGCAGGCGCGTGCTAAAGATCAACTCGTCACGAATCGTCTGCACGATGGGCGCTCCGTTGTTGGTCGCCACCGGAGAACGCATGGTGAGGCCATTGTTGGCACGCGGCGCGTCGGGATCCCAGCCGCTCCACACCAGCGTGTAGCCCTGACGAAAGAAAAAACCATTGCCCGCGTCCGCGGCTGTCGTCGGATCGTTGAGGCAGCCCGGCGAGGTTTCCTCCGCCTCATGGAACATCGACAGCACCACCTTCCGCCCGCGGTTGTTGACATCGTACACCAGCTTACGATTGCCCAGTGCCATGTCGGTTGGACGCATGATATACACATCGGTATCATACTCGACATAGCCCCGCGCATTCCGTGGGGCCTTGTCCATATGCACAATGCCCGCGTTGCCAGGATGCTGGGGATCGAGCTCACCATAGGCCTTGCCGATGAGCCGAACATAGGAACCCGTTGACCCAAACGCCATCCCCTCAGCAAACGGCTCAATCCGGTCAATCTGCAGACGCAGCAACATAGGAGAGTCCTTTCATACGTCTCACCGTCTACACCAATTGCCCCGCCTGTCCGCACGCGGTACACTGGGGGCCTCTGACGTGTGCGGCCTCCATCCGCCAGTGCGGCGCTGCCGGGCTCCACACACATACCTTCTCAGGCTCTTATATCACAGGAGACACCTCATGGCACTCACCCTCAGTGACGCACAACGCATGATCCAGGCCGCTATTGCGCATGCCAATGGCCTGCACGTGCTCCTCAGTGTCGCCGTCTGCGATGCCGGCGGCACGCTGCTCGCCTTTAGTCGCATGGATGGCGCTATCGCCATCAGCACGGTCGTGGCCCAGGGCAAGGCCGCCGCCTCTGCCGGGTTCGGACGCCCGAGCGGCGCCCTCCAAGCCGACTCCCCGGTCATCCAGTCCATCATCGCCACGATGGGGGGACGTATGTTGCCAGCGCGCGGTGCCGTGCCAGTGCTCCAGAACGGGGTGCTCGTCGGAGCCATCGGGGCCAGTGGCGCCACTGCAGAGCAAGATGAGCAATGTGCCCAGGCTGGCGCCACAGCGCTGTAGACACTGAACCGCACCACAAGGCGGCCCGCATGGGCTGCCACCCCCACGACCCACCACCAAAGGAGAGACTATGTCCGGCAGAATGCTCGCCGCCAAAGACGGCGCCATCGGATGGATGACGTTTGACCATCCCGAGCGCCGCAACGCCGTCACCCAAGATATGTGGCTCCAAATCGGAGAGATTTTAGAAGATTTTGCCAAGGATGAAGCCATCCGCGTCGTCGTGCTCACCGGCACCGGCGATCGCGCCTTTGTCTCCGGCGCCGACATCTCCCAATTTGGTGCCAACCGCCGCAATGCTGCCGAGGTCGCCGAGTCGAACCGCCTGACCAACGCGGCGCGTCAGGCCCTGGCCTCATTCCCCAAACCGACCCTCGCCATGATTCGGGGCTACTGCCTGGGAGGCGGCCTGGCCATTGCCCTAATGTGTGACCTGCGCTTCGCGGCGGAGGGTTCGACCTTTGGCATTCCTGCCGCCCGCCTCGGTGTCGGCTATGCGGCGCCGAGTGTCGATCTGCTCCAGGCCCTCGTCGGACCCGCCTATACACGGGAAATCCTATTTACCGGCCGACGCTTCACCGGCGAGGAAGCCTTGCGTATGGGCTTGATTAATCGTCTGCTGCCGAGTGCCGAACTGGCCCCACAGGTGCAGGAATATGCAGCGATGATCGGTGCCAATGCCCCGTTGACCATCCGCGCGGCCAAACTCGCCAGTACAGAACTGCTCAAAGACGACACCACGCGTGATCTCGCGCTCGTGCAAAGCGCTGTGGAAGCCTGCTTTAATAGTACCGATTATCAGGAAGGCCGGACAGCCTTTATGGAAAAACGCCCCCCGGCCTTCACCGGACGGTAAGGACAGTCAACAAGGCAAGGACACGCGGCACAGCGGGGACGAGCCGTGGTCGGTCGTTCCCGCTGGCATGAGCCGACAACACCCCGGAGACGGATGCCGGGCACAAACCGCTACAAGGGAGAGCAGCATGGCGAGAGCCGCACGGCGTGTATCCGAGCCAGAGACCGCCACGGCGGCCATCCCGATGCCCAGCCTCTCCCAGGACGTGCCTCCCTCTGCACGCTGGGCTATCAGCCTGTCGATCATCCTCGGGTGTCTCACCCATTCGATCATGATGGGCTCGATCAACATTGCTGTCCCCACCATGATGACCAGCCTGCGCGTCGATGTGTCGCAGGTCCAGTGGGTGCTGACGGCCTTCATGATTGCCCGCACCGTGGTCATGCCGACGCTGGGCTGGCTCGGCGGTGTCCTCGGCAATCGGCGTCTGTATCTCGCCAGTCTGTCCCTCTACCTTTTGGCCTCCATGCTCTGCGGCCTGAGCTGGAATTTCGAGATGATGCTGGTCTGCCGCGTGCTGCAAGGCATGTGTGCCGGATACCTGACCCCGCTTGGCATGGCCATCCTGCATGAGACCTACCCCCAAGGCCAACGCGGCATGGCCATGGGCATCTTCATGGCGGGTATGTCCTTTGGCCCGGCCCTCGGCCCCTCGCTTGGGGGCTATCTTGTCGAGCACCTGAGCTGGCGCGCCGTGTTTTACATTAATCTGCCCATAGGTCTGGTGGCGCTCGCCGTCTCGCTTTTTGTCACCCTTCCGGAGGGCGAACGACGCCAGAGCAAAGAGCTGGACCTGTTGGGCTTGATGACCATGACCACCTTTGTCGTGACCGTGCTGCTTGCCGTCAGCCAGGCACGGACCTACGGCTGGGGCTCACCCTATATTCTCAGCCTGTTCGCCATTGCCGGTGCCAGCTTGCTAGGTTTTGTGGCCGCGGAACTCACCTGTGAGGCCCCCATGGTCAGCCTACAGGTCTTTAGGCACGTGCAGTTCGTGCTCGGGGCCCTGGCGACATTTTTTGAGTCGTTTACCAACTTTGCCATGATGTTCATCATGGCCCTCTTCTTGCAGCAAGGCTTGGGTTTTGATGCCGCCTATGCTGGAGAGCTTATGCTCCCGGCAGCGTGCATCTGGGGTATCACCTCCCTGTACACCGGCAGCCTGTCGGATCGTGTTGAGGGACGCTGGCTCATCCTGCTGGGCTCGACGTCGCAGGCCATTGTGTTCTGCCTCTTCCTCTATGTCACGCCCTGGAGCAGTGCTTGGATGATCGCCGGGTTGCTCATGCTGCGCAGCCTGTCGCGTGGCTTTATCCAGTCGCCGATCATGGCCGTGACCATGGCGACGTTGCCCGAGCATCAAGTCCGTCTGGGCGTGGGCCTGCGCGGTTTGCTCAATAGCCTGGGTGGCACGTTCGGCATTGCCTTTGCCGGGATCATGCTGCAATCCCGTCTGGCCGTGCGGACGCTCTTTTTCATCGAAAATCAAGCCATGGGCTCGGTGGAACACAGCCAGCTCGCGGCCCTGACCCGCGAGCGTTTGTTACAGATGGGTGAAGACGTATCTCAGGTGCCCGTACAAACGGAAGCCATGCTCAATCGCTGGCTAGTGCAAGAAGCGACCGCTCTGGCGTACAACGATATCTTTTTGCTCATAGCAGCGATAGTCCTCCTTACCGCCCTGCCGGTGGTGTGGCTGCGGCAGCAGCGTGCGCGCTAAGCTCGCGGGCAAGGCCCGCTCCTACAGGGAGGCACAACATGACGGAATTCTTCTGTAGGAGCGGGCCTTGCCCGCGAAAGGAAAGGACGCCCCCATGCTCACTGGCGAGATCCGTAACCAAATCGACCGCATCTGGGACGCCTTCTGGTCCGGCGGCATCTCTCACCCCCTGGAAGTCATCGAGCAGATCACCTAGCTGCTGTTCCTGCGCCGCCTCGACGACCTCCAGACCCTGGAGGAGAACAAAGCCGCTCGCCTACGACAGCCCATTGAGCGCTGTATCTTTCCCGAGGGCAACGACGCGCGTGGCCTGCCCTACGACCACATGCGCTGGTCGCGCTTCAAGCACGCCGAGGCCCGTCAGATGTTCACCGTGGTCGGTGATCACGTCTTCCCGTTCCTGCGGACTCTGGGTGGCGACGACTCTACCGACGCGCATCACATGAAGGATGCGCGTTTCACCATCCCTACCCCGACCCTGCTGTCGAGGGTGGTGGATCTGCTCGATCACGTGTCCATGGACGAGCGCGATACCAAGGGCGACGTCTACGTATACATGCTCTGCACGATCGTCAGTGCCGGGCAGAAC
>SXGT01022311.1_pt1 | contig 15547 bp, 12 predicted proteins | sample 3176221 | NCBI WGS metagenome assembly SXGT01 (sample SAMN11356862, study PRJNA531348) | freshwater metagenome | isolation source: freshwater sample F1-120 | place: China: Fuxian Lake, Yuxi | collected 2017-12-25
ATGGGCAACTTTGGCGATGTGGACGAGAACGACCCCAGGAGCGTCGCCCGCTGGGCCAGGAAGATGGGCCAATCGTTTGGCGACGACCTCGGCGACGACTGGGACGAGGTGGTGGACCAGATGGAAGCCGGCGAGATGCCCGAAGGCGAGGGCGGCATGGACGACATAGGCGGGATGGCCGGTATGGGTGGCATGGGCGGAATGATGGGCGGCGGAATGCCGGGCATGATGGGCGGCGGCATGGGCGACGTAATGGGCGGCCCCGACCTGGGCGACCTCGGCGACGACGAGTAGCGCGTCCGACAAACTGCCGCCAGGATGCCGATCCGACCCGCCCTGCGCTCCGTGACTTGCTGGCGCCGCCGAGCAGCCCTTGCAATCTGAGACAGGATAATTCGTCGCCCAGGACGCGGAGGCAGCAGCGTCGAGTACAGTGGTGCTCGTGTCAGCCCTCCGTTCCGCGTCGAATCCTGAACCCGCGGACGCGGCGATCTCCGTTCGCGGGCTGTGCATGACGTACCGCATCCACAAGCGCGAGCCCGGGCTCCGCGCTGCCCTGCGCTCCTTCGTTCAGCGGAGCCACCAGGATGTCCACGCCGTTAGCGACGTGTCCTTCACCATCGAACCGGGCGAGCTGGTGGGGTTCATCGGCCCGAACGGCGCCGGAAAGACCACCACGCTGAAGGTGCTCACCGGACTGCTGTTCCCAACCGCGGGCGAGGTGCGGGTGCTGGGCTCTGTACCGTCGCGGCGCGAGTCGGCGTTGAAGCGGCAGTTTTCGCTGGTGATGGGTCAAAAGAGCCAGTTGTGGTGGGACCTGCCGGCGCTCGACTCGCTGTTACTGTTCAAGGAGATCTACCGTGTCTCCGACCGCGACTTCGAGAGGCGCGTGGCGGAGCTGACCGAGCTACTGGACCTGGGGGAGCTGCTCAAAGTCCAGGTCCGCAAACTGTCGCTAGGCGAGCGGATGAAGTGCGAGCTGGTGGCTGCGTTGCTGCACCAACCACAGGTGCTGTTTCTGGACGAGCCCACCATCGGCCTGGACGTGCTGATGCAGAAGCGGCTGCGCGAATTCATTCGAGAGTACAACCTGCGCAACCAGGCCACGATCGTGCTTACCAGTCACTACATGGACGACGTGAAAGAACTGTGCGAACGAGTGATCATCATCAACGGCGGCAGGCTGGTGTATGACGGCCCGCTCCAAGAGATCGTGCGGCGCTACGCGGCCCACAAGTTGCTGGCCGCGGTGTTCTCCAACCCGGTCCCGCGCGAAGCGCTGGCCGGCATCGGCGAGGTGGTGAGCTACCAGCCGCTGGGCGCCTCGCTGCGCGTCCCACGCGATGAGGTTCCCGCCCGCGCCGCGGCGCTGCTGGCGGAGTTCCCGGTCGCCGATCTCTCAGTGCAGGACGCGGAGATCGAGGACGTGATCCGCGACATCTTCGAACGATGAGGATCGCGCTGGCACTGTTGCGGATCGGGTTTCTGGACGCGGTCCAGTATCGGATCGAGGCGTTCATCTGGTTCCTGTTCGATCTGCTACCGCCGATCGTGATGGTCTATCTCTGGCTGGCGGTGTACGAGGAGCGCGCCGATGTGGCCGGCTACAGCCTGGATCAGATGCTGGGGTACTACGTGGGGGTTCTCATCCTGACCACGCTGCTCACCTCCCACGTGGAGTGGGGCATCGCCCACGACGTACGCCAGGGATTGCTCTCGGCGCTGTTGTTGCGCCCGGTGAGCCCCTGGACGCACTGGTTCATGGACAACCTGGCCTGGAAAGGGGCGCGCGGGCTGTTCCTGACCCCGTCTACCCTGATCCTTATCGTGGCGCTGGGCGGCTATCTGAGTCTGCCACGGCTCTCGCCGCTCGGCGTCGTACTGCTCATCGTGAGCCTGGTGCTTGCCTATTTGCTCTGCTTCACGCTCAAGGCGATCCTGGGCATGGCCGCCTTCTGGATGACCGATGTGATGGGGCTGATCGGCGTCTGGGAGGTGTTGATGCTGGTGCTGGGCGGCACGGTGCTACCGCTGGAGCTGTTGCCGTTGCCGCTGCAATGGATCGCCACCGTGCTGCCGTTCAAGTACATCTTCGCGTTTCCGCTCACGCTGGGGCTGGGGCGCCTGGAACCGGCGGAGATCTGGAGTGGGCTGGTGATCCAGATCGCCTGGCTGGGCATCGCCCTGCTGGGGGCGCGGCTCGCGTGGCGCCGGGCGATACGCCGCTATGAAGCGGTGGGTAACTGAGTGCTGTACCTGCGGGTCTACCTCGCCGCGGCGCGCACCTGCGTCATTCGGGAGATGGAATATCGCGGCCACTTCGCGTTGCTCGCGCTCTCGAACATCGGCTGGACGCTGCTCACGTTGAGCCTGGTGCCGTTCCTGTTCGCCAACATTCGCTCGGTCGCCGGCTGGGACGTGGACCGCATGATCCTGTTGACCGGCACCTATCAGCTCGTGGTCAGCATCCTGTTTCTGCTGTTCGAGACCAACATGGGCAAGCTTTCCGAGTACGTGAACAAGGGGGAGCTGGATTACGTGCTCATGAAACCGATGGACAGCCAGTTTCTGGTCTCTACGCGATTCATCACCCTGAATCAGATCCCAGCGGTAGTGGTGGCGCTGGCAACGGTCATCTTCGGGTGGACCCGGCTCGGGTTGCAGCCGACGCCGCTGGCGGTGTTTGGATACCTGACCCTGGTGTTGAGCGCGATCGTGGCGTTTTACGCGCTCTGGTTCGGCACCGTCACCCTGGTGCTGTGGACCGGTCGAATCGAGAACATTCAGTTCCTGATGATCCCGATCATGGAGACCGCGCGCGTCCCCTCCGACGTCTTTCGGGGACTGGTGCGCCCGGTGCTGACGTTCGTGGTGCCGGTCGCCCTGATCGGCACGTTGCCCAGCAAGGCGCTGTTCGGCGCTCTGGAACCCTGGATCGCCCTCTACAGCGCCTGCCTTGCCCTATTGCTGCTGTTCGCCAGCCACCATTTCTGGCGCTACTCCCTCCGCCGCTACTCCAGCGCCAGCAGTTGAGCCGGCGTAGCAATTTGAACCCTGGTGTTTAGAAACCGGGCGCGAGGAATCCGAACGCAAACTGCTGGATCAGACGGCTGGCGAAGTAGGCGGCGACCGTTCCTCCGAGCGCGATGACGATCGCCTTGCCGATCGTCGTGCCGGTGAGATCGTGGATCGCCGCGGCGGTGGTTGCCAGCACCCACAACTCGACGAGCTGGCCGAAGAACGGCGCAAAGCCGAGGGGGACCAGCGCGTAGGCTGACACCCCGAAGGTCTGGCCAAAGAGGCGGGGCTGTTTCAACCAGGCGGTGATCCCGATGTGCATGGCGCCGACGCGCACTAGCCACAGCACACACTGGCTGACCAGTAACGAGATCATGGTCTGCACGTTGAGCGCGAACGACAGGTAGCCGCCGAGCAGTGCCACGACCAGCCAACTCGCCACCAGCAACGCCAGCGCCAGTCCGAACGCTCGCCAGCCTTCGCGCTGAAGTCGAGGATCGGCGGCGACCTCACGGAGAACGTGCTGATGAAGCAGTGAGGCGCGGATGGATCGCGCCAGGAGCTGGCCGAACGGGGTGTTCGATGACGCCCCGCCGCCGCCCAGCCCGGCGACTATCTGGTCAGCGATGCGCGAGAGGCTCGCCCGGATGTCGGCGACTTGCCCAGATTCGGGGCTGCCCGGGGCTGACGCGCCCGGCGAGCCACCAAACCCTCCGGACGCGGAGGGGGGTGGCGACGAGGCGCCACCCTGTGGACCGCTGGTCGCGGAGCGACTCGCGTTCGACCCGGCGCGACTGAATACGCGGACTTCCCCCCTCGGCGGCGGTGCTGGTGGGGTCCGGCCGGTGGAGTGCGATCCGGGCGTCGCCGCGGGGCCGCGTTGCGACGCGGACGCCGGCGACGGTGGCGCGCCACCGGGATCGCCAGCCGGGGGTGTGGCGGAACGCGCCGCGGTCGGGGTCGGGACCGTGGTACCGCATTTGGTGCAGTACCGGGCGCCAGGCCGCAGGGGGGCGCCACAGGCGGTGCAGGCGGATGGCGGGGCGGCAGCCCTGACGGCCGGTTGGGGTGGCGTCGGCGAGCTTGATGCAGCGTGAGCCGGGTCTGGTGTTCGCGTGCCGCAGCGAGTGCAAAACACTGCACCGGCACGAAGTTGGCCGCCGCAAGCACGACATTCAGACTGGCTCGTGGGGGTTGGCGGGAAGGCGTTCTCGCTTGGTGAAGCAGTTGGGCTGGCGCTGGCCAGTGAGGCTCCGCAGGAATCGCAGAAGCGGTGGGCGGTAGGGTTCGGATGCCCGCATTGGCGGCAGGGGTGGGTCGCCTCCGCGACAGTCGACGCTGGCGTTGGGGCGTCAGGCGCCTGCCTGCGGGTGCGTGGCGGCCGTGGTCGCCCCAGTAGCCCGGCAGCCGCCGTGGCGTTGCCCAGGACGTCGGGGACGCTCAGGCCCTGAAATTGCCGCAGGTCGAGGCGCGTGCTGGTCTGGTCTGGCAATGTGGGGGTGCGGGTCCAGGCAAAGCCCGGCGGCTCGGCTCCCAGCCGAAACTGGCGAACCTGAGTCCCGTCGTGGAGTCGCAGCGCCCATCCGGCGAGCCCCGGACCGATGTCGAAGGCGAGCGAAGAAGCGCCGGCGGCGGAGGTGACGCTCCCGACATAGGCGGCGCCGTTGGCGTCCAGGTGCAGCCGTAGCTCGCGAGGGGTAGTGCCCTCTCCGATCAGTGCAAGCACGCTGCCGCCAACGTTTGGCATCGGGGCGATACCAGCGATCCAGGCTATGGCGACCGGCTGGTTGGGTGCGGGAAGCTCGATCGGGCGGCCCGCCCCCGCGCCCGTCAGATCGAGCTGAACCGTCGCCGAGTCGGCGCCTGGCGGGAGCCCCTGGCTGATTCGTCCGGTCAGATTCGCCAGCTCATCGGCCTGAAGCATGCGATCGAGCGAGAGCCCGGCGCCGAGCAGACCGATCGAGGCGGACGGTGGGAGCGGGCCGATCGGCATCGCCCGGGCGATCTCCGCCGCGGCCTCGAGGCCGGTTCCGATGGGGTCAAGATTCACGATTCGCCCGGCCTGCAGGTATAGCAACGCCCGGACCAGGCCGTCCACGGCGAGAGATTGCGCCGCGCTGACCGTGCGTTGCGTTGCCTGTCCGCGCCGTTGCGCTTCCGCTACCGCACGCTCAGGGCCGACCACGGTAGCCTCTCGTTCCCATCACTACCAGGGCTCCAGCGGCGAGACGTGGTCGGCGGCGCCCCGCTGTCGTAGGTCATCCGCCGCGAGCTTCAGCCAGTAGGCCTCCGCGTGGTAGCCCTGGCTTCTCGCGCTCGGCTGGCGGTAGTCACGATAACGGCCGTCCACCATGTATTTGACGGTCTCCACCCCGGCCAGGATGTGGAACCTGACCACGTAGGCGAACCCGCGCGCCGCGGTGCCCCGCAATCCCCCTCCGGCGATCATCGTTCGCACCAGGCCTGCGGAGGCAGCGAGCGAGATCCCGATCATAGACGCGAGAGCCAGGATGAGCAGCGCGGAGGCGGCCATCATGCCGGTCGCGGCGATGATCTGGTCGGTCCAGGTCATCACCCCAGTCCAGTCCTGTTTCCACCAGGGGTCGATGAAGTAGGGCGAGTCGTCGGGACCGCTGCCACTGAGGTGAAACCCCGAAAAGTAATGGGTCCAACTCATGGTGTACATCCCGATCTCGATCCCGTTCATGCGGGCGAGTTGATTTGGGTCCAGTGTGCCGCTGCTTGGGCCGAAACGGCGAAGTTTGAGCCAGTTGTACACATGCTCCTGCAAGTCGCCGCACACGTACAGACCTGCAAGCCCCTGGCTGGCGGGAAAGCTCGCGGCCGAGTCGCTGAGGTTCCAGAGCGGTCCGCGCAGGAAGTCGGGGTAGGTGTAGTCAACCGCCGAATGGGCAAGCGTTCTGTTCGCGAACCAGGGGTTAGGGAGCCGGAACAGAGTTCGCGCCTGCGAGTCCACCTCGGTCAGCATGTCCACCAGATTCTGGCTGACGTTGACGGTGTAAGGGACCGCCTCGGACACCGTGTCGTCTTTCCCGTTGAGCGCGCATTTCACCTTGAAGATCGCGCCACGCACGTTGTCCCAGGTCATCCCCCCGAATTGCAGATCCCAGTGAGCCCGGCCGTCGCGGTCGGTGTAGATCTGGTCGCCACCAACGTTGGTGAGCGACGGTCCGCCCTGGCCCCCCTCCACCTTGAGCCCTAACGGCTGGAGGTTCAGCGCGTCGGCTGGGTTAGGTGCGAGAAACAGGTACGCTCCGGCCTCCGAAATGCCAGAACGTGCCCCCGGGACCACCCACAATTTCAGCGCCGGAAAGCGCGGGCTCAGCGACTGGACCTCCTCGAAGATGTCGACGTCGCCCTGGGGCTCTTTCACCTTGCCCTTGACCTTGATCCATGGCGGGTCGGCTTCGTTGGCCGCGGTGTAGAGCAGCGGCCTTGTTGCCCGGATCAGGTAGCGGGTCTTGCCAGGCTCCCGATACTGCTCGTCCTTCTTCATCTCGAAGCGGTCGCCCTGCTCGGGATCGAAGCGGGGCTCCAGCTCTGCCTTCTTCGCGATCTGGTCGGGCTCCTTGCCCCACAGCCGGGCGTAGATGATCACCGCGATTTCGTCCCAGGAGTCGGCGACGAACTCGCCCTTCCGTTTCAGCCTCGCCCCGTGAAACTCGCGCTCACCTTCCTGCTCGAACTTGATGATGGTCTCGTAAAACGGCGCGAAGCGGACGTTGCACTCCTTCGTCACCTCCGCCGGGTTGGGATGTCGGGTGTCCGGCTTGGGGCGCGCCTTGATGGTGAGCAGCACCGGGTCAGCCGCATAGTCCAGGAAGTTGGCTTCGTCGTCCGTGCCCGGCGCTGCTTCCACGGTGAATCGAACGCGGTCCCCCGGCGCCAACAGCTCCGGGGCGCCGAGCTTGAAGTAGTCCAACCGCTCCGCTTCGACTTTCACCGATTCCCATTCGATCTTCAACTGCACCGATTCCACGCGAGGCACCAGGCGCACGGTGAGTGTGAGCGGCTTGAAGCGCTTCGCCTGCTCGTCGTAGTGAATCTTGAACTCCGGAACCGCGGTCACTCGAAGATCTCCAGGTCGTAGAGCCAGGTGTCGAGCGTGATCGCCAGCGGACCGTAGACCAGGCGACCTTCGATCGCTACCGAAACAAGCACGCTTGGATCGCCAGGGTCCGGTTGGGCGCTCTCGAACGGCGGGCGGGCATGCAACTCGACCGCCTTGAAGCCTCCGCTCATCATCGGCGGGCCGAGGATGAGCCATTCGGCGTTGGGTCCCTGGCGAGCGAAATCGAGGCTCGAGGTCAACGCCTGGGTGTTCACCTCGGGCTTGTTGCAGCGCACCTGGCCGTAGACCCACAGGCTGTCCACCCCATCGGTCGCCAGCGTGGTGCGCATGTCCTGGGTCCGCAGATCCAGGGTGTATTCGGTGTCGTCTTCCTCTTCGTCGCCGCCGTCGCCGCCGCCTTCCCGCGGCGGAAACACGGTGCGGCTGATGCTGACCCCGTTAACCAGCACGGTGACGATCGTCGCCACCCCGGCGGCGATTCCCTCAGCCGTTCCGGGGGTGCGCAGGCAATCCTCTGCACGGGTGATGTCCTGTAGGCAATCGTCCGCGTGCGCGGTGGTAACGCCAAGGACCAGATTCAGGATGGCCAGAAGCGCGAGCCCGAATACCAGGGACGCCAGTAATCGCGATCGTACAGCATGGCCGCCCCAGTGCCGGGTAGTGGGCTTCATCGCGCCGGCGCGGATCGGGAGCATGGATTGCACCTCTGGCGAGGCGATGCCCGCGAGCGTTGGGCGCTGTGGTCGAACCACACGCCGCTGACGATGGTGGCGCGGATAGGGCTCTCGCAGCCCTCTCCGCGACGATCCAAACCGCGGCGACGAACGCGCCCGCGAGTGGTGCCCTAGCGGTGCGCGATTCGTGGGGCGATCGTCCACACCTCTTCAACCCGCCCGTTGCGGTGGCCGAACACCTCGTCGTGCAGGAATACGGTCCAGTCGCCGTATCCGACCATGATCTCGATCTTGTCCCCAACTCGCGGAGTGTCCGCCGGCTCGCTGAGGGCGATCACGCCGTGCTCAGCGTGCAGGCTGTAGGACTTGACGTTCGGAAGATTGCGCGGCAATGGGCCAGCCATGTCCGGGTTGAGCGCCTTGCGGCCGGCGTCGGTGACGATGCGGGTGGAGGTGGGCCGGCTGATGACCGTGACCAGGCCCACCAGAGAGCATTCCACCGGCGCGTCCCAGCGGGTGACGTAGGTGCGGTCGCCGTAGATACCGCCCCCGGCCTGGATCTCGGTCACGCCCGTCACCTGGCTGCTGAACATATAGGTCGCGGTTCCGCCCGCGCTCACGATATCGATCTGGTGGCCGAACTCTCGCAGCTCCTCGGCGGCTGCTACCAGGCGACCCACCGCGGCGCGGATCTCGGTCTCCCGGCCGCAAATGTCGGTGATCGCGGTGGTGTGCCCCTCCCAACCCATGATCCCCACCAGGCGAATCCCGTCCGCATTTTCGATGGAGCGCGCCAGGGCCAGGGTCGGCTCGCCGGGGGCGACCCCACAGCGACCCATGCCGCTATCCACTTCGATGACGACCGGGATCGTGGTCCCGGCTCGTACCGCCGCGGCGCTCGCCGCCGCCAACCCGTACTCGGAATCGATCGCGATGATGACGTCGGTCTTGGACTGTAGTTGCGCGACCCGATCCAGTTTGGCGTCGCCGATCACTTCGTTGGCGATCAGGATGTGCTCGATCCCGCCGTTGACGAAGAACTCCGCGTCGCCCACCTTTGCGCAGGTGATCCCGATCGCCCCGGCGTTGATCGCGCGCCGCGCGACCTCAATCGCCTTGAGGCCCTTGCTGTGCGGCCGCCAACTGACGCCGCCCTCGCGGCAGCGCTGAGAGATCTGGGCGATATTTCGCTCCATCATGTCCAGGTCGACGACGAGCGTCGGCGTGTCCAGATCTTGAATCGAGGTGCCGATCCGTGCATCGGCCTGCTGGACCGCGATAGTCATGCTCTCCTCCCGCGTTGCCACTCGTGCGCGTGCCGGGAGTGTAGCCAGGCTGCGCCGTGAGGGCAACGGCTGTGGGGCATTGGCGACCCAGGTGCTTACTGAGTGGTCGTTGCGGCGACGGCGACGGCGGCGCTGCGAGGACGCCGCGCCCAGCCGGCGGGGTCGGCTCCCAGTGGAGCCGACCCCGTGTAACGACAACACATGACCTGGCGATCTACCGATCGCGATTGAGGTCGCGGCGTAACCTCACGTGATCCTGAAGCGCACCGTCACCGATTCAACGACGGTGGGATCCCCGAACGAGTGAAAGTTCAGCCTCAAAAAGTAGTTCCCCTTCGCCGCGGTGACCCCTACCGTCATGGTGATGTCTCCAGTCAGCGACCCCCCCGGAAGTCTGTTCCCGGAAAAGTCCCCCATCCCCAATTGCAGCACGCGAATCGTGAGTCCCGTCAAGGCGCCACAGTCGAACTGGGTGCCGTTCGGGGCTATCCGCACGCACTGCACCTGCGGATCGAAGACCAATCGATCGCTGACGAGCCCGTCGTTCTGCCACTGCACGTACGTGGATGTACCCGCTGCCGCGGCGAAGCTGTAGAACACGGGCGCGCTTGGGGGCAACGGTTTCGGAAACGCCGGCCCGCTTGGAGTAGCGTTGTTGAACCCCCCGGCCCCGCTGTTCAGATCCCCATACAGGTTATCCCCAGCCGCGGCCGCGGACACGGCTGCCTGTGGGATCAGGAAGACTACGTCAGGGCGGTGCGACCCCAAAGCCGCGAGGTTGGGGCCGAACTCGCTGGTGCTGTTCGAATCGGTCGCGGTCGCGGTTAATAGGTCGTCGGTCTGGACGTCCAACGTCCCGCTCAGGTTCAACGTGAATGTGCCCCCAGTCGCATTGACCGCGCCTCGGAAGATGTTGCCTTCGCCATTTCCATCGTCGTCGGTTGTGACCTGGTAGACCTCGATACGGCATGGGTTGGGGCAGTCCCTGATCCTGTAGGTGCCACTCACGGTCTCAGTGACCGACGAAGCCGCGACGATGGTTGGGCAATTTATCCCGCCGTTGCTGACGGGATTCACGCAATCGATCCCGTTGGCATCCAGATCGATTGATGTCCCGCCGTTGTTGGTGAATGTGTTGCCCAGGACGCGGACCGAGCCCGCGTTGGCTGACACGACGTTCACCCCATCGGCAACGTCGCTGCCCGTCCCGTCGCTGATCGTATTGCCCTCTCCCGCCGCGATACCGCCGATCAGCACCTGCCCGCTCGACGAAACGCGCACGTTGGGGGCGACCTGGCCGAGGGAGATGACGTTTCCCTGAATTTGGGCGGAAGCCGAGCCAGACACGGCGATATTGGCGCCGCCGTTCATCCGTATCGAATTCCCATCTCCTACTCCTCCGATGAGCACGCCTGTGCCGCTGAGGACCAGAATTCCCGCATTGGTGCCTGTCGCTGGCACGTTATTCGCCTCGATCCTATTCTGGCGCACCCTCACCGTTCCAACAGGCGAGGCGATTCTGATCCCGGAGAGCCGATTCGACAGAATGTCGCTGTCGCCGCCGACTGCGATACTTCCGATATCGACGTGATCGCCCCCGTTGATGTCGATCCCCTCTCCGTTGTTGTCCTGGATGACGTTTGGGGGGCCACCCGTGGCGCTTCCGACGTTCACGTCGCATCCGGTGGAGCATCCGACAGCGATTCGGATTCCGTCGTCTCCGTTGTTCCCGATGTGTTCGCCTTGGCCAACGTTTGTTGTCGTACCACCCGCGATATGTATTCCATCGTCGAAATTGTCGCCAATGGTGTTGCCGCTCAGGAGGTTGGAATCCCCACCAAGTACCAGCACCCCCGAACCACCTTGCTGATCGCTCACCGTGTTTCCGCTGATCGTGGTGATGCCGCCCGATAGCACGGAGATCCCGGCATGCGAGGCAGTGGTTCCGTTGAACCGAACGAGGTTGTTGGAGATCGCGGAGTTCGTCCCGGCCCCCAGTTGCACGCGGATGCCGCTGGCGCCATTACCCAGATCGAGAGTGCCCGTCGGATCTGTCCCGACGATGTTCAGGTCAACGAGATGCTCGTTGACATTGCCATTCAGCCAGATTCCATTCACCGTGTTGGCAGAGACGACGTTGCTCTGGATAGTTAGCGGCCCCGAGGCGGTCTGGACGTTGATCCCGTTTCCCGCGTTGCCCAGCGGCGCGTCGCCGTTCTGGCTAACCCCGATTCGGTTGTTGGTAATCGAGTTGCCCGAGACGCCCCCTGCCACTCGAATCCCATCCCGGCCATTGCTCCCGATCACGTTGGTCTGCGTTTCGGTCGCTCCCTGACCGATCGTCGCGGACCCGTTCGCGATGTTGATGCCATGGCCCTGATTCCCCAGCGCGCCCGCCCTGGAGATATCCACCCCGATGGTGTTGTCGGTGATCGTTGTGTTCTGCGCGCCGCCGCGCAACAAGATGCCATGCGACTCCACGCTCCCGGTGTTGCCAGCGATCACGTTGCCGGCGTTGTCCTCACCGATGATGTTGTTGTCGCCTCCCACAATGTCAATGCCTTGCTCGCCGTTGGGCAGCGTGAGTCCTTGACCGGTAGGACCGGTTCCGATGAGGCACTCGCGGACCACATTGCTGTTCCCGGTGATGTGAATCCCGTCGCCCGTGGCCCCACCGATTTGACAGATCGCTTCGGAGCTTTTGCTTACGACGTTATTGTCACCGCTGATGACGATCCCGTTGGTAAACCCGTCGCCATTACCGAACCCGTTGCTGTCGGTGATCCGAATCCCGCGCACCGTGTTGTGATCCCCACTGAGCGTCAGCCCGTCCACGGTGCAGACTTCCGCGGTCGGCCTCAGGGTGGTGGTCTGCGGACCACCCTCAATCGTGTCGCCCTGGTTGTCCGCGTCCACATCTGACAGGGGCGGCAATGCCCCGTTTGCCAAGCAGTCCACCTGGATCGTGAATTCGCCTGTGAAGACGATCGTGTCGTTCGAAAGCGGTCCGGGCAGGTAGCTGGTTCCGCAGCCGGACCCGCACGCTTCTAACTCCCCCGAGGTCAGCGGGTGGATCCCGCCGTCGATCCCTTCGGTCGCCAGGCGCAGAGCTTCGCGTAGCGTCAGGTCGTTGTCCGCCGTTTCGTTGTCCGCTGCTGAGGTCACGATGATCGTCCCGTCCGCGTAGACCGGCGCCGCCAGTTCATGCCCGGTGGCGAGCGGCACCCCCAACGCGATCGTCCCGATCAACAGCGCTCTCAAGGCGAATCTCCACGCGTTCCGATCGATTCTCAGATTCCGCAGCATTCCGAACCCTCCCACTGTCTCTTCAAACACACTTTTCGAAAACGCGGCCGAACGCACGGTCGCACGTTTGCCACGCAACACTATCCAGAACCACCGCGGCTGTCAAAGCCGTTAGTTTCTGAACTGTTACTTTTTGGTGTCGCCCGCACGCAATTGGTGTTGAATCCGAAGCAGTGGCGTAGGGAGAGCCAACATCGCCGCGCTCCGCCTCATCGTCCCCTAGCACGCAAGCTTGCTGCCCACCGGCTCACTCTGTCTGGCTAGACCGTGGCGCTCGGGGCGGGTATGCTCGTGCTCGGCGGTTGCCCGCGGGAGTGTGGACGGTGCGCGTGGACGAGCTGGATACCCCCTGTCTGGTGGTCGATGTTGACCGCATGGAGCGCAATCTGCGTGATATGGCCGACGCGGCCCGTCAGGCCGGGGTGGGACTACGCCCGCACGCCAAGACGCACAAATCTCCGGTGTTGGCACGTCGCCAGATGGAGCTGGGCGCGTTCGGGCTGACGCTGGCGAAGGTTGGCGAGGTCGAAGTGTTCGCCGAGGCCGGGCTGTACGACGTGGACACCTTGATCGCGTTTCCGATCGTTGGCGAACAGAAAGTCCGCCGCCTGTTGGATCTGGCGGAACGGGGCCGCATCAGCGTGTCGCTGGACAACGTTGAAGTGGCGCGACCGATGGGGGCCGCGGCGCACGCGCGCGGCATGCGAATCGACGTGCTCATGGAGGTCGAGGGCGGCTACCTGCGCGTTGGAGTGAGTCCTGACGCGGCGCTTGAGACGGCGCGGCGGATCTCCGAACTGCCCGGCATTCGGCTGCGCGGGGTGATGACGTTCGAAGGACTGGCCTACAACGGTGCGGACACTGAAGCGCGCTGGCAGATTGTGCGGCCGGTCGCGGAGCGACTGGTAGGGATCGCGGAGAGCCTGCGCGCAAGCGGACTGGAGTGTGAGGTCGTGTCGATGGGCTCCAGTCCCAGTGCCAAGCTGTCGATGCTGGTGCCCGGGGTGACCGAGGTTCGGCCTGGCACTTACATCTTCTACGATGCCAATCACGTGCGGTTGGGGATCTGTCGCGAGGACCAGGTGGCGGCGACCGTCCACACGCGAGTTGTCTCCCGCGCCGCCTCGGACCGCGCGGTGGTGGACGCCGGGAGCAAGGCGATCACCCAGGACGGCTCGGTGCTCGGGAACACCGACCTGGGGCTGGTGATGGGCATGCCCGGATGGCACCTGGTCCGCGCCACCGAGGAGCACGGCATGTTGGTACGACAGGCCGATGGCCCCCAACTCCAGATCGGTCAACGCCTGGAGCTGATTCCCAATCACGCTTGCCCGATGGTCAATCTGTTCGACCAGATGTATCTCGCCCGCGACGGCGAAGTGATCGACGTGCTCCCGGTAGCGGCGCGCGGACGAACCCAGTAGGAGCGAACACGGTGGATGCAACTCGCTCGTTTCTCGAAACGCTGGGGCTGCCGCGGGGCGACGCGCACGCGCTTCCCAGCTCTCCCAAACGCTTCCCGGACGGCGCCCAGTATCGGGTGGAGATTCCCAGCACGGAGGGGCCGCGTAGCCTGGCCGCGGTGATCGAGGAGGCGGATCGCTACGGGATTACGATTCACCGCGTCTCGCAGGGCAGTGGGGTGTTCCTGCAGACCGACGATGAGATCCGCGAAATGGCGAATCTTGCCCGCGGACGACACATGGAGCTCAGCCTTTTCGCCCGTCCCAACGCGGGCTGGGACACCAGCGCGATGGCGTTGGCGAGCGCGGGCAAGGTCGTGGCCGGCCGACTCAAGGGGCAAGAACAGCTCGTTCACGCCATCGAGGACGTGCGTCACGCCTGCGAGCTGGGCATCCGTTCGGTGCTCACCGCGGATGAGGGATTGCTCTGGGTGCTGGGCGAGATGCGCCTGGCCGGGGCGCTGCCGCGGAATCTGGTGTTGAAGTGCTCGGTGATGACCGGCAGCTACAACCCGGCCGCGGTGCGGGTGATGGAGCGGCTGGGCGCCAACACCTTCAACATCCCCACCGACCTCACGCTCGCCGAGATCGCCGCGATCCGACAGGCGGTGGACATTCCATTGGACATCTACATTGAATCTCCCGACGATGTGGGTGGCTTAGTGCGCCTGTACGAAATCGCCGAGATCGTACGGGTGGCGGCGCCGGTGTACGTGAAGTTTGGGCTGCGCAACGCGCCGAACATCTATCCCTGCGGCAGCCACCTGGAGAACACCGCGGTCGCCCTCACCCGCGAACGGGTGCGGCGGGCCAGCCTGGGCCTGGCGCTGTTGCGGCGCTACTATCCCCAGGCGGAGGCGTCCGTCCTGCCGGCCGCGGATCTGGCAGTGCCGCTTGAGGCCGAGAACGCCGGTTGGTGATCGGGTTGTGCCGTTCTCGTGGCCGGGGGGAATGGTCGGCGGCGCGGGAGTGGAGTATGATGGGGCGCGGATCGAACACGGCGCCTGCGCGAGCGGGCGCTAGGGCGAGGGGCAGATGAAACGTCTCGTCATAGCCTTCTTTTTCGCCACCATGATGATGGCCGGCTTGGTGGCGACGGCATCGGCCCACGATGACGCCTGCCACTTCTGGCACGCCTGCCAGCCTGGCGATCCGTCCAGCCATCTGCCGGAGGACACCGGCTACGTGTGCGGCGATCTGGGCTACTTCGATTACTGCCTGGACCCGCCCAACACGAACACGACGCTGGTCGATTTCCTGCCGCCACAGAATCGCCCCACCGGGGCGCTGGCCCCGCCGCCCTCACCGCCGCCGGGCTCGAACCCCACCGGCGTGATCCCGCCGGACACGACTCGGCCGCGACCTCCGATCCAGTTGGACTGCGCTAAGGATCGCGCCAGCGCGGCGGTGCGCAACGAGTTCCTGGAGGGCAAGAACGACCCGGCAACCCTCACCGGCTGCTTGCTCCCGGTCACGGAACCGCCCTACCCGTAGGCCGATCCACCGGATAATTCACCGGCCGCGCATCCGCGGTAGGGGCGCACTGCCGTGCGCCCGCCCGTTGGTGGCGATGCGGTGGACGGAATTTGAACCGGATTGTGGCGGTCACGGCGGGCGCACTGCCGAGCGTGTCTCAGAACTTCGAGTGTGGCGGTGGTGAGGAACCCAGGCGGGGAGCGGAACTCGGGAGTGGGGGCGCCGCGGGAG
>SXGT01361557.1_pt1 | contig 15547 bp, 9 predicted proteins | sample 3176221 | NCBI WGS metagenome assembly SXGT01 (sample SAMN11356862, study PRJNA531348) | freshwater metagenome | isolation source: freshwater sample F1-120 | place: China: Fuxian Lake, Yuxi | collected 2017-12-25
CCACGTGAGCTTTGACGATCGCGACTTTGTCCGCCGCTGAAAACTGACGTCGTGGTTTCTTCATCATGCGTCCTTTCTGGTGTGACTCTACAACACGCCAGTTTCAAGGACGCTCCATTTTCGAAAAGGGCACTACAAAATGGCCACTTTCCAAACACCCAATGCGAATCTCCCAGCGATGTTTTCCTCAACTTCTCCTTTGTTCAGACAACTTGCGTTTGAGATTCACGACCGCCAATTCCCAACCGATGATCTTGCGCGAGCAGCGGTCCATGATCAGCGCGAGGTACGCGAAGCTCTCATCGTCCAGCGGCACATCAGTGATGTCGGCCACCCAGAGTTCATCCCGTTGTGTCTGATCATTCGCGTCGCTGATCAAGTTCGGCGAGTCGCCCAACGTATGACGGCTATCGGTCGTGCGGGGCTTGAACGACTTCGGCTGAATGGTCTGCAAACCCGCAGAAGTCAGCAGTCTCGCGACTCGTTCGACTCCATAGAGTTCGCCGCGCACGCTCAGTTCAAAGGCGATCCGCCGAGCCCTATCGCGTCGTTTGTGTTCCCAGAAGATGTCGCGCACCGCAGGCATGAGTTGCTCGTCCCGTCGCTCTCGGTCTTGGGGAATTTCATCGCACCACGCGTCGTAAGCCGACCGGCTCACAGCCAGCGCTTCGCACACGGAGGTCACTGCAAAGCCTTCACTCGCGATGATCTGCTCGATCGCCGCAGACACACTCGGCCACTCGTTGTGGCCGAAAATTGCCAACGCTTTTTTTTGAGATGTCCCGCTCTCCTTCGACGTGCCGCAATTCGTCTTCCAACTGTCGTACGCGAACCTCCGAGCCCTCGGCCGCCGCTCCGCCGCGACCAATCAACGCCTGCTTCCACTGATACAACAAGTTGGTTCCAGACAACTCCAGCCGCTCGGCCACGGTCGTCGCCGACTGCCCATCCACCAACATCCGCACCGCCTCTTGCTTAAACTCCTCGGCAACCGACGACGCGATCGACGCGACTTCAAACCCTGCTTCATGGACATCTGACGGCCACCTTTTGACCGCCAAAAATAGTGACTCACACTGTCCGTGAAATGCCGAGCACCTCATCACACATCGCGCGGGCCGTTTCTTTCGCATCATGTTGAACGATGTGATCTTTCAAATTCCTAGAAACTTCATGCTGCGAAACTTGAAACCGTGATTTCCGCGTGAATAGGCTGACGTCATGTCGAGCGCCGCGATGAAGTGCCTGTCGCGTTACTTCAGAAGAGGGAACTCGCGTTGAAATGTTGAAAGACCATTCCGTTCTGGATGCGGAGACCTCGCGCAGCAGCATTTCGTCGAGCGTGCTGGACCGCGCTCGCGGTGGCGATCAGTCGGCGTTTCAGCGGATCGTGCAGCTCTATGCGGGGCTGGTGTATCACTGGTGCCGGCGCGCGGGATTAGCTCCGGAGGATTCTGAGGACGTCGGTCAGCAGGTGTTCTTGGCCGTCAGCCGGAATCTCGCGGGCTTTCGGCGCGAGAAGCCCGAAGACAGTTTTCGAGGTTGGTTGCGAGTCATCACTCTGTCACGGATCGCGGATCATTTTCGAGAGAACGGTCAGCGAGAAGTTGCGACGGGCGGAGACTCTTCGTGGAATGCTCCAACGGCGGCGTATTCACCGGAGGATGAGACGGCTGAGAGCCAGCACGCGGAAACCGCGATGCTCTACGAGCGGGCGGTCGATCTCGTGCGTGCGGAATTCGCCGAGCAGGATTATCAGGCGTTTCATCAAGTGGTGGTGGAAGGGGCGGCTTCCCAGGATGTCGCGGCGAAATTGGGAGTCAGCGTCAATTCGGTGTACATCGCGAAGTCGCGCATTTTGAAACGGCTGCGAGATGAGTTTGGCGAACTGCTCGGCGAGGACTTGAAGCCGTTGCAGAACTAGTCCGAAGCGCCAGCGAGTGGCCCAAAGACCTGAAAGCAACCACTCGCTCGCGCGTCGTGCTCAATTTGAAGGCCCACCAGGACGAGTTGGACTCATGGAACCCGGACGCAACCATCTTCTGAAACGCTCCGCTGTTTGCCCGCCGGCCGCACTGTGGAGCGGCTTCTTGCGAGGTGACGTCGATCAGCCGACTTTGGAATCCTTGTCGCAGCACCTCAACGACTGCTCGGACTGCTTGGAGCTCGTGGAGACGCTGTCGTCACAGTCGATTGGCCGGGATCGAACGGTCATTCGATCCCCGTACCTTGGCGAACAACATTGCGAACGGTTGCTGGAACGTGCGTCGCTGTTGCAGCTCACGGAAGAGACGGTTTCGGACTTCGCTGGGGATCAGACACGATCGCGCGATGCTGAACCGCTTCCCGAACAACTTGGCCGCTATCTTGTCCGCTCGCTGTTGGGATCGGGCGGCTTTGGACGGGTCTATCAGGCGGATGACCCGCTGTTGCAGCGATCGGTCGCGATCAAGGTGCCGCGTCGAGCCGCACTGGGGACTGAGGCGGACGTCTCGAATTTTCTGGAGGAAGCCCGCCGCGCGGCAGCACTTGATCATCCCCACATTGTGCCGATCTTCGATGTGCTGACCGCGAACGATCAGCGCGTTTTGATCGTAATGAAGCACATCGACGGAAAGTCGCTGGCCGAAGTGCGGCGACAATCGCGGCTGCGGCCGGAGGTCGCCGTGTCACTGGTGATTCAGATCGCCCGCGCGGTTCATTTTGCTCATGAGCGAGACTTCATGCATCGCGATCTGAAACCGTCCAACATCGTGATCGACGCGAACGGAGCGCCGCATGTCACCGATTTCGGTCTCAGCATCCGCCACTCGGAGCTGAGCACCAATGACGCCGGACGCGGTGGAACTCCGAACTACATGGCTCCCGAACAAGTCCGGCACGACGTGGCCACGATCGACCGCCGTGCCGACGTCTGGGCGCTCGGCGTGTTGTTGGCGGAGTTGATTCACGACAAGCGTCCGTTCCCGCAACGCGACCGGACGGAGTTGTTCCACGCAATTCAGTTTGCCGAACCGCAACTCGGATCACTTGCCGGGTCCGAAGAACTGAATCGCATCATCCGAAGGTGCCTCGCCAAATCTCCCGCCGACCGGTTCGCGACGGCGGAAACACTCGCAACCGAGTTGACTCGTTGGCTGCGACGGTATTTCCCCAAAGGATGGGACCGCTGGCGATTCGGCTGGCGACGCAACGTCGCTGTAGCCGCAGGCGTCACCGCGGTCGCGCTGGGTGTGTGGTGGAACCAAGTTCAATCCCTTCGTGCCAGTCTGCGAGTCACCTGGCGACAATTGGAGTCCGCTCCGGCCGCGCAAATTCCGACGCTGGTCACTCGGCTGCGCGAATCGAACTCCGTCTCGGCTTCGCTCTGGCCGAACGATGTTCGCACGGATGCCTCCGGTCAGTTTCGGCTTGACGCCGGGCGGCTTGCGCTGGGCGTTCATCGCGACGACACCGAGTTGCAAGCGACGACGCTGGCTCGTTTCCTCGATCACATTCCATCGGCCAGCTACGACGAGATTGTCGGCGCGCTTCGAGCCTTGGAGACAACCGACGCCGCACCGCAGATCGCCCGGCTTGCGGCGGCTCGCCTGCAAGACTCGAGCACTGGTGACGTCGCGAGATTGAAGTTCGCAGCCACGATCGCAGAACTTGCGCCGGAAGAGCTGTTGTCGTCGTTGGATCGCAGCACCGAGATCGTGAAATGGCTGACCGACTGCTCCGTAGAAGAACTCGTACTGCGATTGCCGTTGTTCGACCGCGTGGGAGCGACTCAGCTTGCTGAGCCGCTACGAACACAGATGACATCGTCGGAGTTGCCTCGCGAGGTACAGACCAACTCGGCTCGATCACTGGCAAGGTTCGTCGCTACGGACGTCGCTCGATTGGCCCAACTCGTCACTGAAGCGGACAACGACGAATTGGCCGTGCTCACAATGCCGTTGCAGGCGGTGAGAGCCGAAGCCGTTCAGCAGCTTCGCCGGTTGTTTGAGACCATCCACGCTCAGCCGCGCACGGTGCCAACCGATGATTTCGCGCCGCCGACGGTCAACGACGTCCAATCGTCGCGGTTGGCCATTGCCCTCTGGCAGTTGGGAGACACGACCGCCGCTCGCAAATCGTTGCGGCACGACCCCAACCCAACTCTGCAAACGCTCGTGATTCACGGCCTCGCTCAGCAAGCGGTCTCCGCCGAGTCCCTTCTCTCCGTGCTCCGTGAGGTTCAAAACCAGCACAACGACCACGCCGCCGCGATCAAGTTCGGTCTGCTGCAAACGCTCGGCTTGTTGCCGTCCCAACAGGTGCGTCCCCACATCACTGCAAGTTGGCTGACTGAACTTTGGCAACGCGACCCCGACAGCGGCGTCCATGCGACGGTCGGTTGGCTCGCCCAACGGCTGGATTATGAACTTCCGAAGCCATCCGCCGGAGAACATGGCCGCTGGCTCTTCGACCGAACCGACGAATTCGAGCAAACCTTCGCGATCGTCGAGCCACATGTCGCCGAATTGGGCATCCATGATCAGAACCAGGCTCCATACCTGACGATCCCCTGGCCTCGACACGTCCGTCGATTCCCTCGTCGCTTTGCGATCGCGATACAGGAAATCACGATCGAACAGTTCCGACGGTTCGATCGCGAGCTCCACCAAGAAGACCGCATGTTGAGGGGTTCGTCTCGAAACGCCGCGATGATGCGAATGACACTCGACGAAGCCTATCGGTTCTGCAACTGGTGCTCTGAGCGGTTTGGGCTTCCGCACTGTTACGAGACAAGCACCGGCACGAACGGCAAGGCCGTGCTGGTTCCAAAGCCGAATCACTTATCTTTGGCGGGATATCGTTTGCCCACCGATGGCGAATGGGAATGCGCGTGCCGCGCGGGTACGGGCACCAGTCGATTCTTCGGTCAGACACCGTCTTTGGTCCAGCGCTACGGATGGATGGAAGAAACACCCGCGCCGGCACTCGCTGCGGATGGCAGCCTGTTGTCGCAACCCGTGGCTTTGTTCCTTCCCAATCGCTGGGGACTGTTTGATACCTATGGCAGTGCCAAAGAGATTTGCGAGACCAGCCTCGCCCCAACAAGTCCCCAGCTCGAATGCACTGATGAGCTCACCCAAGCGGACTTGGCGGCAAGCCGGGACCGCCCAATGCTCCGAGGGGGAAGCTTGGAGTATTCGGGAGCGCTTTTCGCGAGAAGTGTCTGCCGTACCGACCGGATTGTGGTGGCCACGGATCGAACCGTGGGATTCCGCCTCGCCAGAACGATCCCTCAACGTGAAGAGTCTTCCGGATTCGTATCGCCGGAAGTGAATCAATAACCCCGATCGAAAGGAACGACCATGTCTGCACCGATTATTCCCCCAAGTTCGCCTCGGCGCATCACGTCCTCGCGAACTCCTGCTCCAGTTCCAGTGGATCCGCCGCACCCGCCCAACGATCTGAATAAGAATGTGACTAACCTTTGGAGCGGCTACTCCAGAGTCGCGGCGACAAGGATGAATCCGAGTGACGATTGGACGCTTCGCGGAGCAACGACTACTCTGCAAAGCGGTTCTACCTCTTCGACGGTTCCGCCTCCACCGACGCCTCCCACAGTCGTGATGTGTACCTGGGAATGGCAGGTCGCTTCCGGTACTCCCCCAAGCGCGGTGATGCATTGGGTTTTGATTTCCCCATTGACGCACAATTGCGTGAAGGGCTCGCCCCATACACCGAGACCGCCAGTGCTACCGCCCCCGGGTTCGCCACCCATGCCCGTAGGAATGCAAATCGTCATCCCCTGAATTTGACCTCCGACGTCGTCGCCTCGTTCTGCGCGGCGGCGACGTTTGTCACATGATCGTCATGCGGCGTTGCGGGCGGCGCGGCGTTGTTGCGGGACGCTCTTCCAGCGGCGGTGGACCCAGAAGTATTGCTCGGGGGCGCGGCGGATCAGGCGTTCGAGGGCGGCGGTGTAACGACGAGTGATCTCCCCCACCGGATCGGGGCTGTCGATCGTTTCGGGGTCGATGACTTCTTCACAGACGAGTTGAAACTTAGACCATGTGGGGCCGATGGAATCGTCGCGTCGAAAATTGTCCGGCAGGCGAATGGCTCCGCCGACGCAGATCAACGCGCGATGTTCGAGAGCGAGCAGCGCGATGGATTTGAACGTCGAGGCCGGCTTGCCGAAGAAGTCCACGAACAGCCCGCGCGGGCCGGCGTCTTGATCGCATAGCAGCGCAACGTGTCCGCGTTGAGCCAACTGCGGCAGCATCTGTTGGGACGCCCCTTCCTTCGAGAACAGCCGGTGGCCTGTGTGCTCGCGAAATTTTTTGAACCACTCATGAAGATACGGGTTGTCCAAATCGCGAGCGACCACCCCCATCGGATAGCCGAATAAGCCGAACACCGTGTTGGCGATCTCCCAATTGCCGAAGTGGCCGCTGACGAGCATCACGGGGCGACCGGTGTTGAACGCTCGCCAGCACGCCGGCCGGCCGGGTCCGTACTCGACGTAGTTCAGACAATTCTCGCTGCGAACTTTGCGCGGAAGCTGGACGATCTCAATGACGACTCGGAAGAGGTGCACCCACATGCCGCGGATGTGCCGATCGATGACCGTGTCCGACACATGCGGCCCCAACGCTTGCCGCAGATTCTCTTGGGCAACGTCGTAGCGAGTCAGCTGATGCGGCAGCATTTCCAGAACGACGGAGGCCAACGCCTCGGCCAATTCGCGTCCGCGAGCGGGGGACAACATCAGCACGACGCACTCGATCGCGCGAAAGGCGAGATACTCCAGCCAATGTCGCCAACGCAGCCAACTCATGCGGCACTCCGTTGCCTCGCGTGGGGCGCGTTTCCAACGTGCCCGTCCGGTCAGGCACGTTGAAAACGTGCCCCACGAAAAGCGGCGGGAGTCTGAAGTGGATGCCCATCACCGTCAATGCGAGTGCTCGGCCAACGTCAACGACCAACAACCTGCAACAGGAATTGAAGCTGATTCAGCGTCAGGTTGTTCAGGTTCCGCGATCCTTGCGAGTTGGGTGAGCCACCTGACGAGTTGGACGAACTGGACAGGTTTGCCTGGCTGATTGGATCGTCTCCGCCATCGGAGATGACGACGTCAAACGAATCGCTGATGATGTCGTCGTTGCCAATCCCTCCCACCACACTGTCTCGTCCAAAACCGGACTCAAGGTGGTCGTCGCCGCCGCCACCGAAGAGAGTGTCATTGCCGTCATTGCCCAGCAGCGTATCGCTTTCCGATCCGCCTTGGAGGCTGTCGTTGCCTGTGCCGCCATCGAGTTCATTGTTCCCTTCGTTGCCGGTCAGCGTGTCGTTGCCGGTGCCGCCAAGCAATGTGTCGTCGCCGTCGTCGGATGCGAGCGAGTCGAAGCCAAAGTTATCGGCGTCGCCATAAAGAATGTCGTTGCCAGTTCCGCCGTCGAGGCTGTCGCTGCCCGACTCACCAGACAGCGAATCGTTGCCGTCGCCACCCAGAGCGGTGTCGTCGCCGGCCCCAAGATCAATCGAGTCGTTACCTCCTCCGGCGTCCACGGAATCGCTGCCGTCACCGGCGAAGATTGTGTCGGCACCGCTGCCCGTGAATATCGTGTCCGAATTGGCTCCGCCAAACACCGAATCGCTCCCATCGCCAGCATCGAGCGAGTCCGCTCCAGCCGCCGAAGTGAGCGTGTCGTTGCCCGCTCCACCGAGCAGCGTGTTGTTGGCGGTGTCCGTGCCGGCCGTCAGCCGATCATTCCCGTCATCGCCTTGCAGCGAGTCGGAACCCGCGCCGCCATCGACGACGTCGTTGCCATCACCGGCCAAGAGGCTGTCGTCTCCAGCACCGCCCGACAACACATCGTTCCCCAGTCCGCCGGTGACGGAGTCATTGCCATCGCCGCCGACCAATTGATCGTTGCCGTTGTCGCCGATGAGCTGATCGTCCCCCACACCTCCCGAGAGGATATCCACGCCGATGCCGCCCGCCAGCGAGTCATTTCCAGCATCACCAGTGAGCACATTGTTGCCGGAACCTCCATTGAGCGTGTCGTTCTGGTTGCCGCCGACCAGTGTGTCGTTGCCAGTGCTTCCGTCGATGAAATCCGCTCCGTCGCCCCCTTGAACGTTGTCGTTGCCATGGCCCGCGACGACCGTGTCATTGCCCAACCCCGCCAGAATCGTGTCGTTGCCGTCACCTCCCTTGAGGCTCTCCGCGAACGTGCTGCCAGTGATGCGATCGTTCCCCGCGCCAGCATCGACCTGAACACCTTGAAGTCGTGAAAAGGCCGAGGTTGTGATGGCCGACAGATCAATCCGATTGTTGCCGGTGCCGCCATTGACGATCAGCTTGGAGACGTTGGCAGCGGCCACCGGAGCACCCACCAACGCACCGTTGATCGTGACCTGTCCCGTCGCATTCACCGAAACGGCGATTGCTTCGGCGGCGGTCGCCGTAATCGTCAGTGTGCGGTCGGTCGTCGAGCCAGCAGAGGTGCTCACGAGTGTCGAAATACTCAGCAGACACCGTCCCTCGAATCGCTCGACGTGAACGGTTGCGCGAGCGTCGGATCGTCCAAAAGTTCGCCGACGCGAAATTGATTGATCTGGCCGCCATTTCTTCCAGAAGCTCAACATGATTTCGCTCCATTGACCGGCCGCGCACAGGACTCGCGGTGTGATCGTGGTGATCTGCTCGAAAAAACACGGCGAGCGGTTCGCGCACCGAGTCCTCTTCGATTCCTTCCACGAATCGTCGAGAGCCAGGTCAGCCCTCCAGTTTTCCTAATCGGAATAACCAGATTCTCCGGAAACGCCCAGCCGTGTCGGCGGCAAGAATTGCCGGACAATGCGATTCGCGCAAACCAGTGTTCGTCCGCCGCGCCGCTTTGATCTTTGTGGAGATGCGGGAATCAGCCAGACTGCTGGCCTCTTCGTCGATCGCATCGCATGTTCGAGAAATGTCACCATGCAACTCAGAGACAAAGTCATCATTGTGACCGGCGGAGCTCACGGTATCGGTCGAGCACTTTGTCGGCGGTTCGCACACGAACGACCGCGCGGCATGATCGTGGCCGATCTCGATGCCGAGGCGGCAAAGTCCGTCGCTCACGAAGTCGCTGCCCTCGCGATTCCGGGAGACGTCTGCGACGAGACTCACATTCAGCATTTGGTCGCGGAAGCTGATGCTCGCTGGGGAGGCGTCGATCTGTTTTGCTCAAACGCCGGAGCGACGATCAAAGGGGGCATCGAAACTCCTGATTCCGACTGGCAGCGAATGTGGGAGTTGCACGTTCTTTCGAACGTCTACGCCGCGCGAGCCGCTTTGCCCGGCATGTTGGCTCGCGGTGAGGGATACTTCTTGCAGACGTCGTCCGCCGCGGGACTGCTCACCGAGATCGGCTCGGCCGCGTACTCGGTGACGAAGCATGCCACCGTGTCGTTCGCCGAGTGGCTGTCGGTCAATTATCGCCGCTCCGGCATTCGCGTTTCCTGTCTGTGTCCCTCAGGCGTGCAGACGGACATGCTCAACCTGAACGATCCGGTGCATCAGTTTTTACAATCACACGCCCTCAGCCCCGACGACGTCGCCGAATGCGTGGTCCGAGGGATCGATGCAGAGGAGTTTCTAATTCTGCCGCACCCCGAAGTGGGAGACTTCTTCGCTTCCAAGTCGCAAGACTACGACCGCTGGCTGCACCAATTTTCACGCATGAAAGAAAAGTGGGAGCGCCCGCAAAAGCTCCGCCCTGCCGTGTGATTGGCTGGCTGAACGGGGAAAACGGCAACCCGGCAAATTCGATCTTCTACGTCGCGTTCACCCACGACGGCAGCGGGTTGATCGCGAAGCCTTCCACGCGATCGGCGATGTCGATGAAGACCTTCGCACCGCCATCGCCACTGAGCTTGTCGGTTCCGCCTTGGCCGTTGATCGTGTCGTCGCCGGTTCCGCCGAGACAGGTATCGTTGCCCGCTCCGCCCATCAAGTTGTCGTTGCCGTCTCCACCGTACAGCGTGTCGGCACCGGCTCCACCATTCAGCGTGTCATTGCCGGCGTAGCCCGAGAGCGCGTCGTTGCCGATGCCTCCCAGCAGCAGATCATTGCCATTGCCACCATTCAACGTGTCATTGTCCGTTCCGGTGGTCAACGTGTCGTTGCTGCCGTTGAGCGTGTCGTTGCCGTCGCGTCCCTTGAGCGAGTCGCTGCCGACATCGCCTTGCAGCGAATCGTTGCCGGCTCCGCCAATGAGCGTGTCGTTGCCCGCACCGCCCATTAACGTGACGTTGCCTGTAAAGCCGCTGGCATCCAGTTTGTTGGCGCTAGTTCCGCCAGTGATTTGTGCGGCTTCAACGCTGACCAAGACATCGGTGCCGTTCCCAGTCAGAAGCGAATTCGTGAGCGTGAAGTAGACGTTGCCGCTGTCCACAACGAGATCGACGTCGTCAATCCGGCTGCCGCCGTCGAGCGTGTCGTTGGCGGTACCTCCCAACAAAGTGTCGTTGCCATCTTCACCGTAGAGTTTGTCAGCCTCAGCCATGCCCGACAGCGAATCGTTGCCGTCTCCGCCGAAAAGCGTGTCCTTGAGACTGCCCCCTCTCACCGAGTCGTTCCCTTCGCCGCCGTTGAGAACATTGACGCGTGACGACGATCCGAGCAGCGTGTCGTTGCCGGCGCTGCCGTTGAGTGTCACCGTTCCCGTGCCGGAAAACGCCGTCACAGTGAGCGTGTCGTTCCCAGACCCACCCGTGAGGCTTGCCGACTCGAAACCAGTCAGTGTGTCGGTGCCGATTCCCAAAAGCTGCGTGTTGGTCAACGTCAAATTCGCGTCGGCAGATTCGACCAGCAAATCGCCGGTGCCGGTGCCGCCATCCAACGAGTCGTTGCCGAGACCGCCTGTGACGCTATCGTTGCCCGCTTGCCCCAACACCGTGTCGAGACCCGCGGCACCGACAAGCACGTCGTTGCCTGCTCCGCCCTGAATGGAGTCGTTTCCGGCTCCGCCATCGACCGAATCGTCTTCCGAATGGCCATTCAAGTCATCGTTGCCAGAGCCCCCACTGAGCGTATCCGCCCCAACATTGCCGTGCAGAGAAACCTTGATCGCGAACGCTGAGGCATCGAGCAGATCGTTGCCGTTGTCGCCAATCGCCGATACTGACGCCGCAAAGAGCGAATCGACGGCCGACAGCGTCAGCGTGTCATCGCCATCCTTGGTCAAAATCGTCAGCGACGCAGACGGTGCGGAGAACTCGACCGGCGTACTGGTCGAGACGCTCGACAACTTCGACACGCCATCGCCGACCGTCGCATTGTCCGTCAATGAGGCGTTGTCCGCTGTGGCTCCGAACTGGTATGTACGGTTCATGACAGTCAACAGGTCGATGATTGCCAACGTCACCGCTTGATAATTGAGAACCGAGATCGTCGCGCCGGCCTGCATCGTGATCTTGCCACTGGACGAGTCAAAGAACACATGCGTCACACTGTCGAAGGTGCCATTGGTCAGCACCAGTTGATCGCCGGTGCCACCACCGCCGTTGAAGGTCGCTCCACCAGATGAAATCGGATTGCCGTTGGAAAAATCGATTGTCACGGTATCGTCACCAGCCGTCCCGGTGATCACGACCGGTGTGCCAGGGTTGAGCGGCACAGTCAAGATGACCGTGCCGTTGTCGTCGGTGACTATGATGTCCGGCCCGTCGAGCGTAATCGTCACATCGGTCGGACTGGGAGGCAGCGCGACGACTGTCGGCTGAACTTCGTAAGCTCCGATGTCCGCGCTCGTGCCGACCGGACGTGACATCAGCCGCTGATCGTCCGCCGTCGATGTCGTCGCCGTATTTCCATCGATCGCAGGGCTTCCAGAAAGCAATGCGTGTGTGAATGTCGGGCCACCGTTGTTCTGCAACGGCCCCAGATACGGATCCACATTCTGAAGGTCATTCGTCCGGAATCCGGAGCCACCCAACGTCGAACCAATCAAGTTGTTTCCGTTGCTTGTGATCGGGCCGTACAGATCAGCTCCAAACGTTCCCGTGGAATTCATCGCAAGGATTGAGCCACCCAACGTGAGCTGCACCTGCAACTGACGGTAAATCCCGCCTCCTTCCGCCACCGCAGAATTCTTCGCGATGGTGCTGTCCGAAATCAACATCGCGGTTCCCGAACCGTTGTAGATTCCACCTCCTTGATTTGTGGCGCTGTTGGTCGACAAAGTTGCCAACAGCAATGACGTGGACGTCTCACCGGAGAAATTCACGTTTGCGATGCCAGCGCCGTCGGCCGCTCTGTTGTTGGAAATCGTGCTGTATTTCACGGCGAGCGTCGCATTGTTGTAGATGCCGCCCCCTTTGGCCGACGAACCAGCGTCGTTGAACTTGATCGTCGATTGATCCAGGCTCAGAGAACCGCCACCCGCGTTGACAATCGCGCCGCCGTTGGACATCGAAGTGTTGTTCCTCAGCATGCTGCGTGTGATCGTTGTCAGGCTGCTGTTGAAAATCGCTCCGCCGCCGAGTGAACCGTTTGAATTATTGGAATCGAACACCGTATCGGTGATCGTCAACGTGCTGCCGATTCCCGTGCTGGCGATCGCTCCGCCGCCACCCGAAGCAAAATTGCCAAGGAAGACGACATTTTCCAGAGTCAACATGCCGGAGTTGCGAAGTCCGCCGCCGTTCTCGAGGGAGTACGATGCTCCTCCCACGATCTTCACACCGGAGATCGAGGCGGTGACTCCGCTCAAAATGTCAAACACACGATCCTGATTCAATCCGTCGATAATCGTGTCGGCAGCTCCCGCACCGATCAGTGTCACACCGTCAAGAATGTCTAAGTCTCCAAACTCGGCAAAGTTCTCGCCCAATCCGCCATTCATCAAATACAACGAGAAAGTTCCGGCCGGCAATGTGATCGTGTCTCCACCCGCCAGCGCATTGGCTTGTTGGATGGCCGCTCGCAAGGTGACTTTTCCGTCAGCGTCGGCAGCGATGCCGTCCGCGAGATTCACGTCAGCCGTGTCGGCCGTGCTGTCCACGACGAAGGCCGCGAGCAACGCACGGTCTTCCAAACGCTGAATGGGGCCAGTCCGCAACGACCCCCTTCGCCGAATTTTGCGAAACCGGAATCTCATCCGGGCGAGCCAATCAAAGCGCATAGCAACTCCTCAAAACCGGAGGATGCCCAGCGAGCGATCCACCTCGAATGCACCGGCCCGCTGGTGACAATTCGAAGTCCAGAGTTGGTCAGGAGTCGCTCGCTTGCTCCCGCCGTCAGGCGGCAGACGTCATATTCGAGAGCACATGCTACCGGTGCTGCTTCAGGGCAGCCAGTCTGTTTTTTCAGTAGAAATTCGACGAAACCTCCCAGGGATTCGAGGGGTTCATGTCGTCGTTGTTGGTCGGCCGATGGCGAGAGTAGAGTTGAAACGATTTGCGACAGGCCCGGCAAAACCCCTTCAGGCAGAAAGGCCGTTCCGATGCGAACGATTCTGACGCGATTCAGTTGGCAACGCAGATTATGGACGGTTCTTTGCGCCGCCCTCGTGGCCGGAAGCGTTTCCGCAACGTCTTGGTCGAACGCCGAAGAACCCGGCGCGACGGCCAAGAAACTCGGACTTGATCGCCAATCGAGCAAAAAAACGGCCCTCAAGAAAGGGGCGATCGCGAAGCGACTGGCCGCCAAAGGAATAGACGCTGACAAATCAGATACCAAGATCACTTCGGCCGAAACGAAACCGATCGAACCAAAAGTCACCCTGCTGAACTCGACCAACAGTCCCGTTGACGCGAAGGCCGCCGCCGCCGAAGTGGACCGTCTCATCGACGAACAACTCGCGGCGTCAAAAATCGTTCCGGCTGGTCTTGTCAACGACGAAGATTTTCTGCGTCGAGTCTCCTTCGACATCGCCGGTACGATCCCGACCGCGAAGGAGGTCACGCTCTTTGGACTCGATCCCGACCCGAACAAACGGGCGAAGTTCGTCGAGCAACTGCTCGGCACAAACGACTACGCACTGAATTGGGCACGCTACTGGCGCGACGTGCTGTTCCTGCGAGCGACCAACGTACGTGCTCGCGTGATGGCTTCAACGTTTGAAGATTGGATGGTCAAGCAACTCCAAGCCGATGCCGGTTGGGATGACATCGCTCGTTCGCTGATCACCGGCAAAGGGGAAATCTCCGAGCACGGCGAAACGGCGTTGATCTTCATCCACGAAGGCAACCCCGAAGAGATCGCTGGCGAAGTCTCGCGGATTTTTCTGGGCATCCAAATGCAGTGCGCCAACTGCCACGATCACCCGACCGACAAATGGACTCGCGATCAATTCCACTCGCTCGCTGCGTTCTTTCCTCGCATCACGCTGCAACGCGAACCGAACAATCCGATCGGCTTCACGGTCACGTCGTTCGATGGGCAAGGTGGCCCCAGAGGCCGGCCGCAACTCGCGCAGTTGTTGGAGAACGCAGAATTCGTGTTTCAGCGAAACGACACGAACCGAGACGGCAAACTCTCCAAAGCGGAGGCCGAAAACTCCTTCTTGGGCCGCCCGTTTGACCGACTCATTGAGCAAGCGGACAACGACAAAGACGGTCAACTGTCGCTCAAAGAAATCAAGAACATGCCTCCCCCGCCAATGCCTCCCGGCCGCGGCAAGTCCGAGCATCACATGCCGGACCTCAAAGAACCCAACGCCGCAGGTAAGTTGATGACGCCGGCGCTGTTCACGACCAACGTCAAAGGCCGCGTCGGCATGGAAGACGAAGACCGCCGCGAGTTGCTCGGCAAGTGGATTACGTCGCCAAACAACACATGGTTCGCGAAGTCACTGGTCAATCGCCTGTGGGGTGAATTGCTCGGCGAAGGTTTCTACATGCCGATTGACGACCTGGGGCCGGAACGCAAGCCGCGCATGGTCGCCGCTCTCGACCACCTCGCCGCCGAGTTCGTGAAGCACGACCACGACCTGAAATGGCTGCTCCGCACGATCACCGCCACGAACGCCTATCAACGACAGATCCGCTACAACGAGCCGACCGAGAACCCAGTCCCGTTCGCCTCGGCGATTCCCGTCCGTCTGCGATCCGATCAGATTTTCAACGCGATCATCAGAGTGCTCGGCGTCGATGAAGGACCACGAGTCGTCGGAGGCCCAATTCAGGCCCGATTCCGTCGCGACCCACGATCACAGTTTGAAGAGAAGTTCGGCTACGACCCTTCGACACCGCAGGACGAATTGCTCGGCAATGTCCCGCAGGCCCTGACGCTGATGAATTTCCCACCGCTCACGAACGCACTCCGAGCCGACGGCAACACACGACTCGGCCAAATCCTGGCCAACAATAAAGATGACGAAGACGCGATCGCCGAACTGTACTTGTCCTTCCTCGCCCGCGACCCGTCGAAGAAAGAATTGACCATCGCCACCGAGTACCTCGCCAAAGTCGGTAACCGTAAAGAAGCCTTTGAAGACCTCGCCTGGAGCTTGCTGAACAGCAGCGAGTTCTTGTCGAAGCGATAGCGTCTTGCCCGGTCCCCTCTCCCTTTGGGAGA
>SXGT01652342.1_pt1 | contig 15547 bp, 19 predicted proteins | sample 3176221 | NCBI WGS metagenome assembly SXGT01 (sample SAMN11356862, study PRJNA531348) | freshwater metagenome | isolation source: freshwater sample F1-120 | place: China: Fuxian Lake, Yuxi | collected 2017-12-25
ACTAGTCCGTCTCGCCGTCCCGCACCGAGGGGAACCCGATGCCGCTCACACTCTCCATCGTCACCGCGCAGCGCACCGTCCTCGAACGAGGCGATGTGACGAAGCTGGTTGTGCCGGCGTCGGAGGGGCAGATCACCATCCTCCCCAGCCACGCCGCCCTGATGACGGCGCTTGGGAGCGGCGAAATGCTTGCCACCCACCCGGGCGGCGCCGAACCAATCGCCATCCACGGCGGATTCCTCCAGATCGTGGACGATGAAGTCTCCGTGCTGGCGGATGCCGCGGAGCACGTGCTCCAGATCGACCTGGAGCGCGCAGAGGCGGCTCGGGCCCGCGCTGAGGCCCGCCTGACCGGGCGCGACACCGGCATCCCGCCCGGCGGGCTGGACGTGCTCCGTGCGCAGGCCGCCCTCCAGCGTTCGATCATCCGGATCGCCATCGTCCGTCGCCGTCGCGCGACGGGTGTCCCGTCCTCACGCCCGTAGAGCGCAGTCTCGCGACGACGGACAGTGGGGCCCCACACGGGACCCGTGGTGATCTCAGGTTTCGTATACCGTCATGCGCCGTGAGCCGGTTCGCCCGTATCCTTGCGTCGGGCTGAGGCCCGCGCGAGGGATCGCATGCCTGACCAGGACCGGTACATCATCCGCGGAGGCCGCCCGCTGCACGGGCAGCTAGCCGTCTCCGGTTCCAAAAACGCCGCCCTCTACACCCTCGCCGCCGCGCTCCTGACGCCGGAAACCGTCGTTCTGCGCAACGTCCCGCGCATCGCCGACATCGAAGAGATGGCCGCGGTCCTCCGTGCACTCGGGGCGGAAGTCGTCGTCGATGGCGAAACCGTGACGCTGCGTGCGCGTGCGTTCACGACGACCGTCGCCCCGCCGGAACTCGTCGCGAAGTTGCGCGCCTCGTTCCTCGTCGTCGGCGCGCTGCTCGCGCGGGTGGGCGAAGTGACGTGTGTCAATCCCGGCGGAGACGTCATCGGCAGCCGACCGCTGGATGTGCATTTCACCGGTTTCCGCGCGCTCGGTGCGGACGTGAGCGAGCGTGACGGCCAGCATGTCGTGCGGGCGTCGCGGCTGCGCGGCGCACGGATCTTCTTCGATTACCCCAGCGTGCTCGGCACCGTGAACGTCCTCTTTGCCGCCGTGCGCGCCGAGGGCCGGACGACCATCATCAACGCCGCCGCCGAACCGGAGGTGGAGATGGTGGCCGAGATGCTGGTCCGCATGGGCGCCCGGATCGCCGGCCACGGCTCCGCCACCATCGAGGTCGACGGCGTCGACCGCCTGAGCGGTGTCGACTTCACGGTCATCTCGGACCGGTTGGAGGCGGGTACCTATCTGCTCGCGGGGGTCGCCACCGGAGGTGACGTGCATGTGACGAACGCGCGTCCGGAGCACATGGATTCGCTCATCGCGAAACTGCGTGAGGTCGGCGTCGTGGTCGACACCGCCGCCGGCATCCGGGCCCGCTGCTCCCGTACGCTGCATGCCACACAGGTGCAGGCCGTCCCCTACCCCGGTTTCCCGACCGACCTCCAGGCTCCAATGACCGCCGCCCTCCTCCACGCCGCCGGCACCTCCACCGTCCATGAGCGTGTCTACGAGCGCCGCTTCGACTACGTCCAGCAACTGCATATGCTCGGGGCGAAGATCGAGGTCGGAGCGAACGGCATCGCCACTATCCACGGCGGCGCGCCGCTGACCGGCGCACCGGTGCGCGCCCTCGACATCCGGGCGGGGGCGGCCGTGGTCGTTGCGGGCCTCGCCGCAACGGGCGAAACGGTTGTGGGGGACGTGGGACACCTGGACCGCGGGTACGCCGACCTGGAGCCCCGCCTGAGGTCGCTGGGGGCCGATATCACGCGGCAGGCTGGCTGATCTTCGCCGCTCGTTGAGCCGCACCCCGGCGAGCGGTACGCTCCCCTCCGCCTCTGGGGCCTCTTGAGTTATCCACAATGAGTTCTCCACCAGCCGCCCGCACGGCGCTGATTGGCCCGCCACCGGATGTTCACCAAACGGATTGGTATCGACCTCGGCACCGCGAACGTGCTGGTCGTCGAGCACGGCAAGGGCGTCGTCCTCGATGAGCCCGCTGTCGTCGCCATCGCCGAGCGCGACAACACCGTCGTCGCCGTGGGCGAAGAGGCGCGCGCGATGCTTGGACGTCACCCCGGCTCAATCCAGGTCATCCGGCCGATGCGGGACGGCGTGATCGCGGACTACCTGATCACGGAGGCGATGCTCCGCTTTTTCATCCAGCGCGTGATCGGCCGCTTCACCATCGTGCGTCCCGAAGTCATGATCTGTGTCCCGGTGGGCGTGAACTCGGTGGAGCAGCGCGCCGTCCGCGACGCCGCCGAGGCCGCGGGCGCGCGCCGCCCCGCTCATCTCATCCCGGAGCCCCTCGCCGCCGCGATCGGCGCGGAGATCCCCGTGGGGTCGCCGCGCGGCCACATGGTTGTGGACATCGGCGGAGGCCGGACGGAGGCCGCTGTGATCTCGCTCTTCGGCATCGTCGCCGCGGAGTCGGTGCGGGTCGCGGGCGATCGGTTGGACGACGCCATCGCGCAGTACATCAAGCGCCGCCACAACCTGGCGATCGGCGAACGCACCGCCGAAGAGGTGAAGATCCAGATCGGCTCCGCCGTCCCGCTTGAAGAGGAACTGGTGGCCGGCGTGCGCGGCCGCGACCAGATCACCGGCCTGCCGCGCACGATCTCCTTGCGGTCGTCCGAGGTCACCGCCGCGATCCAGGAGCACCTGGGCGCCATCGTCGCGACGGTGCGCCGCGTGCTGGAACGCACGCCACCGGAACTCGCCTCGGACGTGATCGACCGCGGGATCGTGCTCACCGGCGGTGGAGCGTTGCTGCGGGGGATCGACGATCTGATCCTGCAGGAGACCGGGGTTCCCGTACACATCGCGGACGACCCGCTGCGCTGCGTCGCGAAAGGCGCCGGGATCGCGCTCGACTACATCGACGTGATCGAACGGGCGTTGCCGACGGAAGAAGAGGCGCTGATCGAGGGCTTCGCGCGCTAGGTGGAGGCCAGAAGCCTAGATGCCCCGGCGCTGCTTCAGGTGGTACGTCATGCTCTGCAGGAAGAGCACCGGGTTGATGTGCCGTACCTCGACGCCCGTGGGCGTCTGGACCCGGTTCGGGGTGTAGTTCAGGATCGCATGCACGCCCGCGTCCACCAGCGTGTCCACCACGTCCTGCGCGAACTCGCCGGGCACCGCGACGACGCCGATGTCCACCGCGGTCTTTTTGAGGTCGTCTTCCAGCGCCGCCACATCCCGGACGCGCTGTCCTTCGATCTCTGTGCCGACCAGGCCGGGCGACGCGTCATACAGGGCGATGATGTCAAAGCCCTGGCCCTCGAAGCCCGGGTAGGAGGCGATGGCGCGTCCCAGGCGGCCGATGCCGATCACGATGACCTTCCACCGGCCATCGAGGCCAAGGATCGCCTTCAGCTCTTCTTGCAGGCGCGGCACGGAGTACCCACGGCCCTGTTTGCCGAACCGTCCGAAGTAGGAGAGGTCCTTGCGGATCTGGGCCGGCGTCACGCCGAGCTCTTCGCCCAGCTCCTGGGACGAGACCACCGCGCGGCCTTCCGCATGCAGCCGGGAGAGCAGCCGATAGTAGAGCGGCAGCCGATCGACGACGACGTCAGGGATTTCGATTGGCACGTCCACCCCCGCCCAAGCGCACTCCCACGGATCATGCGCGCTTGGTCGCATGTGCGCAATTTCACAGGCGTGACAGAATAACCCCGATCATCTACTGGCCCTGTGGTGAGCATCGCCTATGACCGCCCCGCAGACTCCCACGCCCGACCCACGGATTGCGCAGCTCCTCCGCGAGGGGCCCGCCGCCACCGTCTTTGTGCCTGTCCCGGCCGGCGAGTTCATCCTCGGTTCCCACGAACAGGCGGATGAGCAGCCCCTCCGCCGGGTCCGCGTCCGCGCTATCGAGGCTGCGCTGACGCCGGTCACCAACGCCGAATACGCGCACTACCTCGACGTCACCGGACATGAGGCTCCGCGTTTTTGGTCGGATCCGCGCTTCAACGGCCCGGAGTGTCCCGTCGTGGGCATCTCCTGGTACGAGGCGGTCGACTATTGCGTGTGGCTCTCCGCGCTCCTCGGACGCCCCTGTCGTCTCCCGACGGAGGCGGAGCGCGAATGGGCCGCCCGAGGTGGGGCCAGCAGTCGCTACCCCTGGGGGGACGAGCCGTGGACGGAGGGCGTGCATGGTCTGGGCCCGGCGGGGAACGACCGCCCGCATCCGGTCGGCGCCACGCCACCCAACGGCTATGGCCTGTTCCACATGGGCGACAACGTCCACGAATGGTGCCGCGACTGGTACTCCCCGAAAGCGTACGACTCGTTCGAGGTCGAACCCGCCGAGTCGCCCGAATACACCGAGGAGACCGTGCGGCGCGCGTCACGGGGCGGGTCGTGGCGGCACCACGTGAAGGTATCGCGCGTCGGGGCGCGCTCCTCGCTGGGCCCCGACCGGCAGTACAATGACTATGGGTTCCGAGTGTACGCCGAGCCGCTGCCCGAAGCGCGGCCGTGACCGCCACCGTCATCGTCCAACCATGGCTCGCGTGTGACGCCGCGGCGGCGCGCCTCCGTGGTCGTCCCGGCCTCGCATGGCTGGATTCGTCGCTGGTCGAAGGGCGACTCGGTCGCTGGTCGAAGGGCGACTCCGACCCGCGTTGGACGCTGACTGGGTACGAAGACGGCGTACTGATGGAATGCGCTGGCGCGCCACGCCGCCTCGGGCCGGGTGCGCTGCACGCCTTTGCCCGTCTCGTCGAGCGTGAGCAGGGAGCGTGGCGCCCTGCTCACGCTCCGGACGGCCTCCCCTTCGTGGGTGGCGCCATCGGCTACCTCGGGTTCGAGCTGGGGCGGGAGGTCGAGCGTGTCCCCGCCACCACACGCGACGACACTGGCGCACCGGTGATCGCCTTCGGCTGGTACGACGCGGCGCTCGTCTGGGACGGCGTCGCGCAGCGCGGTTGGCTGGTGGGCCGGCACGAGGCCGTGGCGTCGCTTCGCGCACGCCTCGAAATGGCGGCGGGGCGGGAGACCGTGGCGCCGCCCCATGGCTCCGTGGGGCTACTCCGCCCCAACATGACGCGTGCGCCTACCTCGACGCCGTCCAGCGTGCGCGGGCATACATCGCCGCGGGGGACATCTATCAGGTCAACCTGACGCAGCGATTCTCCGCATTGACTGACTTCGACGGCTTTGATCTCTATCGGCGGCTGCGTGCCATCAGCCCCGCCCCGTTTGCTGCCTACATGGACGTCCGTGGTGCGTTCGGCGGCGTGGGGGTGCTGTCCTCGTCGCCGGAGCGGTTTTTGCGCGTGGACGGCTCCCGCCCGGAGACGCGCCCGATCAAGGGCACACGTCCGCGCGGGACGACGCCGGCCGAAGACGCACGGCTGGCGGCGGAACTGCGCGCCAGCGCGAAAGACCTCGTCGAGCACGTCATGATCGTGGACCTCGAACGGGACGACCTCGACCGCATCGCGGTGCCCGGCACGGTGCGCGTGCCGGAGTTCGCGGCGCTCGAGTCCTACCGTCAGGTCCACCATCTCGTCTCAACCGTAGAGGCGGAACGCACTCCGGCTGCCGGGCTGGAAGCGACGCTGCGGGCCACCTTCCCTGGCGGCTCGATCAGTGGCGCGCCCAAGGTGCGCGCGCTCGAGATCATCGATGAGCTGGAGCCAACCGTGCGCGGCGTCTACTGCGGCAGCATCGGCTACGTCTCCGCGCACGGGCCCATCGACCTCAACATCGCGATCCGCACGATCACCCTCGCCGACGGCGTCGCGCACCTGCATGTGGGAGGCGCGATCGTCCACGACTCCGATCCCGAGGCGGAGTACGCCGAAACCCTCGCGAAGGCACGCGGCATGGCCCGCGCCCTCGGCGTCGCGCTGCCGGACGAAGCCGCGAGCCCCGAGGCGAACGCTGCCGGGGTCCCCGTCCGGTGAGTACGCAACCGCCGATGGCCTAGGTGGGCGATCGCATCGTCCCGCGCGCGGAGCCCACGGTCCCGCTCGACGACTTCGCTGTCCGTTATGGCGCCGCCTGTTTCGAAACGATGCTCGTCCGCAATCGCGCCGTCTTCCGGCTGGAGGCGCACCTCGCCCGCCTCGCCTACGGCCTGCGGGGCATGGGTGCCGATCCCCCCCTCGACCGAGGCCGTGCGCACAGCGATCGAGCCGACACTCGACGCAAACGGCCTCGTCAACGCGTCGCTGCGGCTCGAGGTGAGCGTCGGTTCGGGGCACACGCCCGACCTCGACGCCGTCACAGCGCCGCTGCTCACGCTCACCGCCAGCCCGCTGACGCTGCCCCCGGAACCGCCCCGTTTGCGCATCGTCTCCGTGCGCCTCGACGAGCACCGTCCGCTGCACGGGGCGAAACGGCGAACTTCCTGACCTACCTTCTCGCGCGTCGGGAGGCGCGACACGCGGGCACGGACGACGCCCTCCTGCTCAACCAGTCAGGCGACGTCGCTGAGGCGGCCACCTCCAACGTCTTCATCTTGCTACACGACATTCTCGTCACACCCGACACCGACGCCGGTCCGATCTCCGGCATCACGCGCGCCGCCGTCATCGAGGTCGCGCGTTCCCTCGCCATCCCTGTGGAAGAGCGCCGGGTGACCATCCATGAGCTGGGGCGTGCGGACGCCGTGCTGCTCACCAACAGCATGCGTTGGCATCCTGCCCGTCGCCGCGGTGGAGGGTGACCGCCCGGCATCCCCTGAGCCGGTGGACTGGCGCCCGTCCGCGACACCGCTCCGCGTGATCGCCCGGCTCAGTGCCGACTACGAGGCGCTAGTGGCCGAGGAGTGCGGGCTTGCGAGGCCGGGCGGCGGGGCGTAGAACCGCCCGGCGACCCGTGCGAGAGGAGACGCCATGCCGCTGATGGAGCTGGGCGACGCCACCATCCACTACGAGGAGCGAGGCTCCGGCCCGCTCACCTTCGTTTTCTGCCACGGCCTCGGTGGCAGCGGCGAGGGCTTTGAGCGCGAAGATATGGACTGGTACGCCCAGCATTTCCGCACGATCTCGTGGGACAACCGGGGTCTCGGTCGCTCCGCACCGTCCGCCAAATATTCGTTGCCGTTGTACGCCGCTGACCTGGCAGGGCTGCTGAAGAAACTTGGTGTCGAGAAGGCCGTGGTGATGGGCGTCTCCTGGGGCGGCGTCGTCGTGCAGCGGTTCGCGCTCGACTACCCGGAGATGTGCGCCGCGATTGTGCTCGACTCCACCTCCAGCGAGAGCAACCCGCGTGCCAGCGACAACTGGTATATGCGTGGCGAGGTTGCCCGGTTGGGCGCGGCGGCGCTCGAAGGAAAGTCGCTCGCGCCCGCGTTCGAGGGGCACGCGACCGTGTCGGCCACGCAGGTGCGTGTGAAATTCGAGCATGTGGAGTCGTACGTGGCGCAGGCGCGCACGGTCGCCGCGCTCCGCGAGCACCCGCTCACTCCCTACCTGTCGAAGGTCATGATCCCGACGCTCCTCGTCGCCGGCGGTAAGGACGAGGTCGCCGGGGCGGGCGGTTCCGTCGTCATCTCACGCCTGATCCCCGGCGCACGCCTTGAGATCCTGCCGGAGGCGGGCCATGGCGTGTACCGGCTCGCGCGCGCCGAATTCCGCGCGATCCTCATCGATTTCTTGCGCCAGCGCGGGCTCGTGTCATGATGCGTGGATGAGCAGACCCGGACCGGAATACGACCGCTACTTCGAGGGCAACCGCGCGAACTGGGATGAGCGCGTCCCGATCCACCTCGCGTCTCAGAGTTACGACGTGACCGGCTTCCTCCGCGGGGAGAAGCAACTCACACGGGTCGAGCGTGAGGAGATGGGGGATGTCCGCGGGAAGCGGCTCCTCCACCTTCAGTGTCACTTCGGGATGGACACGCTGAACTGGGCCCGCCTGGGCGCCGCCGTCACGGGCCTCGACCTCTCGCCAGCCGCCGTCGAGGCTGCTCGTCGCCTCGCGGCGTACGCGGAGATCCCGGACACGCGCTTCATCGAGGCGAACGTGTATGACGCGCCGGACGCCGTCGGCGGCGAGATGTTCGACATCGTCTACACCGGCATCGGGGCCGTGAATTGGCTGCCCGACATTAAGGCGTGGGCACGCGCCGTTGCGGCGTGCGTCGCTCCGGGCGGGTTCTTCTACATCATCGAATGCCACCCGGTGTTGTGGTCGTTGGACGACCGGAGCGATGGCGCGCTGGTGGTGAAGTTCCCGTACTTCGAGACGGTTGAGCAGGGCTACATCGCGGACGAGGCGCAGACGTACACGGACGGGCCGCCGCTGACGCAATCGCCGGTCTCATACGAATGGAACCACGGCCTTGGTGAGACCATCGACGCGCTGCTGCAGGCCGGCCTGCGCCTCGACTTCGTCCACGAGCACCGCGAGGTGTACTGGCAGGCGCTGCCGTGGATGGTGCCCGGCGAGGATCCGAGGGCGTGGGTGCTCCCCGAGCATGTCGAGTGCGTCCCGCTGATGTATTCGCTGCGCGCCTCGAAGCCCGCCTGAGGCAGCCAGCGCCTCTGCTACGCTACGGACGGCGTGCCGCCGTGCGCACGACAGCCGGAGTCTGAAGTGACCTACGTCATTCTGCTGATCGTGCTAATCGCGCTCTCCGCGTTCTTCGCCTCCGCCGAAACCGCCTTCCTTTCCCTCCAGCGGATGCGTCTGGCCCACATGGTGTCGGAGCGCGTCCCCGGCGCGGCGCGGGTGCAGGCCCTCGTCGGGCGTCCCCGCCGGTTGCTTTCCGCGATCCTGCTCGGCCAGAACATCACCAACACGGCCACGGCGTCCGTGGGCACCGCGTTCATGACGCAGCTGATCACGGATGACGGCCGCGCGATCCTCATCGCCACGCTGGGCGTGGCCCTCGCCCTCGTCGTGTTCGGCGAGGCGGGCCCGAAGACGCTCGCTCTCTCTCATGCCTTCACGATCAGTCGGGTGTTCGTCTGGCCGATGACCGTCTGGGTGTTCGTCACCCGTCCCGCCTCGTGGCTCCTCGACCTGATCGCCCGTGGGGCGCTGCGGCTGTTCGGCGGCGGGATGGACGAGGCCGACGCGGCGCTGACGGCGGCGGAACTGCGCACAGCGATCCGGCTGGGCGCGGAGTCGGGGGCGCTCGAAGAGGAGGCGTCTGAACACCTGCTGGGCGCGCTCACGCTTCAGCACCGCCAGGTGCAGGAGATCATGGTCCCGCGCGTGGACATGGTCGCGATCGATGTCGACGCCTCGACCATCGAGGCCGCGCGGACACTGGCCGAGGCGGGCTTCCTCCGTCTCCCCGTCTACGACGGTACGCCCGACCGCGTCGTGGGATACCTCCACCTCTCCGACCTGAACGCCGCACAGGTGCGCGGCGCGTCCGGACGCCGCTCACGTGACCTGATGCGCACCGTCCCCTTCGAGTCCGAGCACGCCTCGATCGCGCGTGTACTGGACGTGATGCAGGCCAGCGCCTCGTACATGGTGATGCTGGTCGATGAATTCGGCGCGACCTCCGGCCTCGTCACGATCGAGGACATCATGGAGGAAGTCCTGGGCGAACTCCGCTCCGAGTCCGGCTTCGAAGAGGAGGAGACGCCCGTCACGGCCGAGGGCCACAACGTGGTGGACGGCGCCATGCTCCTCGCCGACCTGGAGGACGACCTCGACCTCGAATTCGAGGAGATCGAGGCGAACACGGTCGCGGGCCTCGTCCTCGCGCTCCTCCGTCGCTTCCCGGCGGTCGGCGAGTACGCCGACTACCACGGCTACCGTTTCACCGTGGTCGCCGCCGACGAACGGCGTATCACGGAGATCGCGATCGACCGTGTCCCGGAGACCGGCGCGTGAACGCACGTCCTCCACTGCGCGCGGTGATCTTCGACTGGGGCGGGACGCTTTCGCAATACGCCAACATCGAGTTGCTCGACATGTGGCGGCTCGCGGCTGGCCACATCGCGCGGCACGGCGGGCGTGACCCGGATGCCGTCCTCGAACGGCTGGTGGAAGTCGACCTGCGACTGTGGGAACGCACAGCCGGCGACGCGCGGGCGTACGCGCTGTCCGACATCCTGCGTGAGGCGACGCGGGAACTGGGCATCGACCTCACCGAGGTGATCATCGAAGAGGCGGGCACGCACTACCTCGATTCGTGGACGCCGCATATCCGGCACTTCGACGACGCGCGCCCGACCCTGGCCGCCCTGAAGGAGCGCGGGCTGCGCGTCGGCATGCTGTCGAACACGCACTGGCCGAAGGCCTACCACGAGCACTTCCTCGAACGGGACGGGCTTGTGCCGTACATCGACACGCGCTGCTACACGAGCGAGATGACGCACATGAAGCCGCACCCCGAGGCCTTCCGGCACGCGCTGGAGACGCTGGGCGTGGAGGCAGCCGCGGCGGTCTACGTGGGTGACCGGCTGTTCGACGACGTCTTCGGGGCGCAGCGTGCCGGCATGCGTGGCATCCACCGTCCGAACCCCGGCGTCCCGTTGCACGAGGGCGTCACGCCTGACGCGACCATCGAGACGCTCGCCGACCTGCTCCCCATCCTCGACAGCTGGCGGTAGCCCTCGGATTTGCCGCGCTCAGGCATCAGGGTTTCCCCCCTCACGGGGCGCGATGCTCCTCCCGATACTCCCCGGAGCGGCTCCAGCGATGGAGGCGCAGGCGGAGGCGGGTCATGCCAGTCTGGGCAGTGGTGCTAGTCGTCGTAGGCCTGCTCGGCGTGCTGACGTTGCAGGACGTCACACAGCGCGGGCATGCGATCCGGCGTGTCTACCCGCTCGTCGGGCGGCTGCGCTACCTCGTGGAGCGCGTTGGGCCCGAGTTGTGCCAGTACATCGTCACGAGCGACCTCGAAGAGCGGCCGTTCAACCGGGCACAGCGCTCCTGGGTGTACCAGAACGCGAAGGGCGTCGACGCCGCGGTGGGTTTCGGCACACAGCGCGACCCGTCCGCGCCGGGCAGCTTCCACTTCCTCCCCTCGCCCTTTCCCACACTCACCGAGGAGTCGCCCGCGGACCCATACCCCGTGGTCATTGGTCGCGACCGTCCGAGGCCGTTCGGTGTGCGTTCCCGCGTGAACATCGCGCCGATGTCGTTCGGCGCGCTTTCCGCGGCGGCGGTCAGCGCGCTCGCTGAGTGAGCGGCGGAGGCTGGCGTCTACATCAACACCGGCGAAGGTGGTCTTTCGCCGTACCACCTCTCCGGTGGTGGGGCCGTCGTGTTCCAGATCGGCCCCGCGAAGTACGGCGTCCGCACGCCCGAGGGCGACCTCGACTGGGCGCGGGTCGAGAAATGGGGCCGCCATCAGCAGGTGCGCGCCTTCGAGGTCAAACTGAGCCAGGGCGCGAAGCCGGGCAAGGGCGGCATCCTCCCCGCCGCGAAGGTGACGCCCGAGATCGCGGCGATCCGCGGGATTCCGGCCGGGCATGCCTCGCATTCGCCGAACCGGTTCACGGAGTTCTCCGACGTGCGTGGCCTGGTCGATTTCGTCGAGCCGATGAAGGCGCTCGTCCCCGTGCCGGTCGGCGTGAAGGTCGCGCTGGGCGAGGTCGGGTTCATCGACGAGCTCGCCGCGGAACTCGCGCGCACCGGCCGAGGGCCGGACTACATCTCCGTGGACGGGGCGGAGGGCGGCACCGGCGCCGCGCCGCTCTCGCTCTCCGACCACATGGCGTTGCCCCTGCACGACGCCCTCGTCGAGGTGGACGACGCGTACCGCCGTCACGGTGTGCGCGACCGGATCGTGATCATCGCCGCCGGGCGCACGATCACCGGCGCGGACGCCGCGCAGTCGCTCGCGCTCGGCGCCGACCTCGTCAACGTCGCGCGCGGGTTCCTCTTCGCCCTCGGCTGCATCCAGGCGCTGCGCTGCCATGAGAACACCTGCCCCAGCGGCGTGGCCACGCAGAGCAAGTGGCGTCAGCGTGGCCTGGTCCCCGAGCAGAAAGCCCCCCGTGTCGCGAACTACGCGCGCGCCGTGCAGGAGGACCTGATGGTCGTCACGCGCGCCATCGGCCTGCGTTCGCCGGGCGAACTGCGCCGTGAGCATTTCGAGGTCGTGGTGGACGTGGGCCGGCGGATGAAGGGGAGCGAGCTCTATCCGTACCCGCCGCTGGCGCTCCGCGTGCTGGAGGAGACCGACACCGAGGCGTTCCTCCAGTGGGCCTCCTAGCGCGACGTTACGTGCGCGCTTCCTTCGACCACATCAGGTAGCGCACCACCAGCGCGAGGACGATCGCGACGGTCGTGAGGTTGGCGATCCGCCGCACCTCGCGGTTGCCCTCGAAGTTCAGCAGCGACATGGTCACCGTCACCGCGAGGCAGACGAGCAGCGCCCCGACCAGCGGGTGGCGTGCCGCCATCGCCACGAGGCCGCCGTCGTGGCGGTAGGCCCGCAGGACGAGCACGACACCGAGCGGGAGCAGCGCCAGCAGCGCGGCCAGGTGCGTGATGACGAACATCACGCGCCAGGCACTGCCCTCGGCGAACAGCAGGATCCCCGTCGAGATCACCGCCATCACCGTGCCCGCGCCCAGGATGCGGAACCAGCGGTCCGCGGTGAATAGCGCCCGCTCGTTCATGGTTGGTCCTGCCTGTGATCGAGTGCGATCGAGGTACGGCGTGACGCTTGCTACGCGACGCGCGACTGCCGCTGCGCCGCCTCGTGGTCGAGCAGCCAGCGCTTGCGGTCCATCCCGCCGCCGTAGCCCGTCAGCGCGCCGGTGGAGCCGACGACGCGGTGGCACGGCACGACGATGGCGATCGGGTTCTGTCCGTTCGCGGCGCCGACCGCCCTCGACGCCGTTGGGCGGCCGATCGAGGCCGCGATGGCGCCGTACGAGGTGGTCACGCCGTGCGGGATGGGGCGGAGCGCCTCCCACACCTGGCGCTGGAACGCGGTGCCGCGCGGCGCGAGCGGCAGGTCGAACCGTGTCCGCGTCCCGGCGAAGTACTCGCGCAACTGGCCGAGGGCGGTCGAGGCCGCCTCGGCGTCGCGGCGCGCGGGCAGGCCCGCGTCCACCGACAGCCGCACGCCGAACCGCTCTTCGTCCTGAGGGCCATTCATGAACTCGACGCGGTGGACGCCGGCCGCGGAGCCACCGACGAACAGCGTCCCCACGGGCGATTCCAGCAGGTCGTACCAAGCGTATGCCGCCGCGGGAGACGCCGTCGGGCTACTCATCCTCGAGGTCGCGCAGTTCCCGCAACTCGTCGAGCTGCGTGAGCGCGTCGGACGCTTCGGGCCACTGCGCGACGTAGCGCGGGAGCGTGTAGTTGAGGCGGTAGTGCGGCATGTCGCAGCCGCCGGCGTGCGGAGAGCACTCGTGGTCCGGGTCCAGATGCTCCGTCAGGCGAGCGTGCAGTGTGTCGTTCACGGGGGTCTCCTCATCGCGATGTCGTGCGTCGATCCTACACCGCCTGCCCCGTGCGATCCCCCGCCCTGCAGCACAGCGACGAGGGCCGCCGGGGCCGGCGGGCTATACTCCCGCGCATGCCCGCACCCAACATATTTACCGCGGTCCAGACCGAATCGGACGACCCCGCCTGGTTCGAGGTGGAGCGCTCGATCATCGAGCCGGCGGGCGGCCGGGTCGTCGTCCAGCGGGCCGCCTCGACGGATCAGCGGGTGGCGCTGCTGCGCGACGCCCAGGCCGTGCTGGTCGGCGGGGCGCAGATCACGAGCGCCGTCCTCGACCAGTTGCCGGGCCTCGAACTGATCATCCGCTACGGCGTCGGCCTGGATTCCCTTGATGTCCCCGCGGCGACCGCGCACGGCGTGGTGGTGGCGCACTACCCGGACTTCTGTCAGCCCGAGGTCGCCAACCACGCGATGATGTTGCTCCTAGCGGTCGCGCGGAAACTGCTCCCCCACGACCGCGCGATCCGGGTCGGGCAGTACCGCGCTCCGGGGATGCCGGTCGTGCCTCCGATCACCGGGCAGACCCTCGGTATCGTCGCCCTCGGGGCGATCGGGCGTCAGGTCGCGCAGCGGGCGCGCGCCTTCGGAATGCACGCCCTCGCCTACGACCCGTACCTCGATGCCGCCGCCTTCACCGAGGCCGGCGTCGAACGCGCCGCGACCTTCGAGGAGCTGCTGGCACGCGCTGACCACGTGACGGTGCATGCCCCGCTCACCCCGGAGACGCACCACATGTTCAACCGCGAGGCGTTCGCGCGGATGAAGCCGGCCGCCATCCTCGTGAACACGTCGCGCGGCCCCGTCGTCGAGGAGGCCGCGCTCGTCGAGGCGCTCCGCGACCGCCGCATCGCGGGCGCGGGGCTCGACGTGTTCGAGGTCGAGCCGGTCGGGGCGGACTCCCCGCTCCTCGAGTTCGACAACGTCGCCCTGACGCCGCACTCCGCGTTCTACTCGGAGGCCTCGAACCAGCAGATCAAGGAACGCGTTGGCCACACGGTCGTCTCGTTCATGCGGGGAGAGTGGCCGTCCGCGTTCGCCACGATCCCGAACCGCGACGACGTGAAACCGAAGCGGGCGCTTCGCTAGTCACCAGCCTCGACGTCACCGCGCGAAAGGCGGCCTCATGCGACCCAACACCACCCTCCGCGCCTGGCGCGCCGGCAAGCCGACGATCGGCGCGTGGCTCTCGATCCCGTCCGCGCACGCGACCGAGTCGATGGCGCACGCGGGGTTCGACTGGCTCTGCGTGGACATGCAGCACGGCATCATCGACTACGCGGACGCCGTCGACATGATGCGGGCGATCTCCACCACGGACACGATCCCGTTCGTCCGCGTCCCGTGGAACGACCCCTCGATCATCGGCAAGGTGCTCGACGCCGGGGCGTACGGCGTCGTCGTCCCGCTGATCAACAACCGGGCCGAGGCGGAGCGCGCCGTCTGGGCCGCGAAGTATCCGCCGGCGGGCGGGCGCTCTTCCGGCCCCGCGCGCGCCACGCTCTACGCCGGCGCCGACTACCAGGACCACGCCAACGACGAGACCGCGCTCATCGTGATGATCGAGACGAAGGAGGGCATCGACAACCTCGATGACATCCTCTCGGTGCCCGGCGTCGACTGCGCCTACGTCGGCCCGTCCGACCTCGCCTACGCGCTCGGCCTGAAGCCGACGGGCGACAACCGCGACGAGGGCCACCAGCGTGCGTGCATGGAGATCATGGAGGCGTGCCGGCGCCACGGCGTCGCCCCCGGCATGCACACCAGCTCGCTGGAGTTCACCAACAAGTGGCTGAAGGCCGGCTTCCAAATGGTGACGCTCGGCTCGGACGCCGGCTTCATGCGCGCCAAGGCCGGCGCCGACCTCGCCGCCGCCCGTGGCGACACGGGCACCCCGACCACCCTGCCCGAGGCGTAAGCGCGAGGTCTGCGATGACGATCACGCTCCCCGCGCCGCTGCTCACGGACTACCTCGTACGCGTCTATCGCGCGGCCGGCTGCCCAGAGGACGAGGCGCGCATCGTCGCGGAGCACCTCGTCGAGTTCGGCCTTCGCATCC
>SXGT01775367.1_pt1 | contig 15547 bp, 15 predicted proteins | sample 3176221 | NCBI WGS metagenome assembly SXGT01 (sample SAMN11356862, study PRJNA531348) | freshwater metagenome | isolation source: freshwater sample F1-120 | place: China: Fuxian Lake, Yuxi | collected 2017-12-25
GCCGCGCGCGGGCGACGGCGGCGTGCGCGGCGCCGCGGATCCCGGCGGCGTCGCCGCCGACGATGCGCCGGTCGCCGTCGACGCGCTGCCCGAGGACCTGCGCAAGGAGGTGCAGGCGGCCATCCAGTCCTGTTGGCACGCGTGCGAACGGCTCGGCCTCCCGATCCGCGTCGACGAGTGGCCGCGGCTGCGGCCGTCGGCGGCGCGCAGCATGGCCCAAAGCGAGGCGGCCCTGCAGCAGGAGCTGCTGCAGTCGGCGCTCCGCGAGCAGCGCCTGCTGTCGGCGCGCCTGGCCGCGGATCCTTCGCTCGGCATCCGCGTTCCGGCCAACGAGCGCGGCCGCCTGCAGCTCGAGCTGCACAAGCGCTACCCCGGCTGGCCCGACGGCTATCGCTACCTCGAGGACAGCGACGGCCGCGAGATCCACGTCGCCGCGTGGAAGGTCGAGGGCGATGCGGAGCTGGCGCAGCTCGTCCGCGACCACGACGCGCTCACCGGCGACTACGCGGCGTCGGTGCGCGCCGGCTACCGCTTCTGGTTCCACGAGTGACCACCGAGCAGGCGACCACGGAGGACCCGCGACCATGGAGAGGCTCGAACGCAGCCCGCTGGTCGTGCTCTACGGCATCCGCCGTCTCGCCGAGCGGATCGAGTGCGCGGGTGTCCGAGGCCTTCTCCAACAACGGAACGGCTCCGGGTTGCTGTTACCGGCGGCCAGAAGCTGGTGAGGAGGGGCGATACGAGGACGATCGGGTGTCACCTCCGGGCGCGCGGGCTCGGAGCTGCGGCACCAGCCTGCGACGGAACGCTTCCCCGTCGGCTGTAAGCCGCTCGTGCAACCGCGCGGGGCGTCGTCGCCGAGGCCGGCAAGTTCGACGAGAGTGCAGTCGTCGTCCTCGCGACGCCTTTCGGAGTCGAGCAAGGGCCATCGGCGCTTGCAGGCCTCGACGACCGGGCCGGCCTGGGGCGGAGGACGACGGCCGAGGAAGGGAGGGACAACCGCGTCGAGTTGACACATCGTCGGCTTCCGTCGTGCGCGACGAATTCGCTAGACTGAGGCCGGCTCAGTCGTTCCTGAGGCCGGCGTGAATCCAACTCCCGAAGATGATGTTCTGGCTGAGAGGCTGGTGCTTGCTCTCCAGCCGTTCCTCCGGCTGCGACCAGAGTCCCGCAACCTCGTCGGAGTTCACGCGGCGTCGCAGAGAGTGGAGACCATCCTCGTCGGTCTAGGGTTTGCAGTCCGACGGTTCGAGCTGGGCAGGCATCCCGTTGTTCTCGTCGCAGATCGACCGGGCAGAGGTTCCCTGCGGATCGGCCTCGCGGGTCACTATGACATCGAGGAAGCAGGCTGCGGTTGGTCGACGGAGCCGTTCACCGTCACCCGGGCTGCCGGTCGCCTCTTCGCCCGCGGCATCGCAGACAACCTGGGGCCTCTTCTGTTGCGGCTGATGGCCTTGGAAGGCCTCCACGGGGCACCGAGCCTGCTTTTCGTCTTGCAGGGGGAGGAGGAGGTCGGGTCGCCGGCTGCGCACCGCATCTACCCGCAACTGAACCTGCCGCGAGTGGATTTCTGGCTGGAGGAGACAGGTTACTACGAAGCGGACGGCAGCCAACGGTTGCTGGCTCGCGGCATCGAGCGGCTACCCGAGGTTGTTCGCGATGCACTCATGCGTTCCGCCCGTGAGCACGGCCGCCAGGTCGTGGTCCACGATCGGTTCCTCAACAAGGCGTTCGGCCAGCAGCGGTGCCCATTTCTGACGCACCTGATTGGACCGGCCCCGTATCTGGCGATTGGTCCGAACGACTCATCCTCACGAATCCATCGGACCGACGAGTCGCTGGCCATCGCCAATCTGGCCGCGAGCGTGCATCAGTTCCGGTCGATCTTGATAGCTGCGGGGGGGGGCTGAGTGACCCCGCGGTTCGAGTGGAAGGACCCAGCGGCGAAGGCGTTCTTCGACGACCACGGTTTCGTGATCGTCGAAGGCGTGCTCTCGTCCGCCGAGGTCGGCCTCGTGCAGGAGGGTTGGGATGAAGTTGTCGCTGTCGCTTCGCGTGCATGCGGCATGACGGCTGAGGCGTTTTCTTCTCGCTTCCCCCAGAACCGTGACCTGTGGTGCAAGTCGTCGACGTTCCGGAGACTGCTCTTCGAGACCGAACAGGCCGCTGTAGCTCAGGCGTTCCTCGGCGCGAGTGGCGTCCGGCTGTTTCACGACCACGCCATCCGGAAGCCTGCGGGAGCATCCGGCACGATCCCATGGCACCAAGACTCTGCCTACTGGCCATTGGACCGTGCGGGGTTGTCTCTTTGGACACCGGTCAGGGACGTGTCGGAAACCGGCGGTTGCTTGCATGTGCTCGATGGTTCCCATCGGGATGGGCCAGGTGAGGTCCAGGACTTTCTGGCCACGCCAGGGGGCGCTCGCGACCTAGACCCACGTCGGTTGCCGCTTCCGGTCCGTAGCGGCGAAACGGTCGTGCTGCACGGCCTGACCTGGCATGGAAGTGCGCCGAATGTCGATGGACTCGACCGGCTGGCCTACCTGACCCTCTGGGTTCCGGCGACATCGCGGTTTGTTCCCGAGCACGCTGCTTGGCATCCAACCTCGGCTCACATCAAGGTCGATGCCGGAGACAGGCTCTCCGGCGATAGGTTCCCGCTCTTCGGAGCGATCGCCGCGGAAGACGAGGGGATGCCGGTCGTGTTTCAGCGCCCACGTCGAACCCGTGGACCCACCATGTTCAGCGCGAGTCGGGACATTGCTTCACAGATTGCATGGTTGCTGTGCTGCCCTGCCACCAGCCTTGAACAGCTCTTGTCCTGCGAGGGGCGTGACCAGGTGCTCGCCCGGGCGGTGGCGCTGGGGCTCGTCGACCCCGCCGCGTCGCGAGATCTTGCCGAGGTCATGGAAGATCTGGTTCTCCAGGAGAGAGTCCGGAACGAGTCCACCGCGCGTGACGTGTATCTCGTGAGCGTCACGCGATGGTGGACCATCGTCGGGCACGCGATCCAGGAGGCTCGGGGCGATGACTGATCGCTCGGATGTCGGCCGGCTGATGGAGCGCCTCCGGATTCATGGGGTGCCCACAGTCGAATGGCTGCACGAGTTGCAGCGACGGTGGTGTTTCTCTCAGCCGTTCCACAACCTGGACCTGCTGGCAGGGGCTGCTGCCCATGTGCCGCCAGTGGGCCGGGCAGAGGCCATTCGGCGGTGTGCCGACGGGCTTGGTGGCCCATGCCACGTGCAGGCTTGCGGCCTTCACGCGGTGCTGGCCGCCGTGGGCTGCGAGGTGGAGTTTGCTGCCGCGACGATTGGTTACGCCGGAGACCACTTGCTGGTTCGGGCCACCATCGAAGGTCGAGCTTTCCTGTGCGACGTGGGAAACGGTCAGCCTTACCTGTGCCCTTTTCCCGAGGAAGAGGCCATGGTGCAGGAGCATCTCGGGTGGCGCGTCAGCTCGACTCCCGAACGAGGGGGGGTGGTCGTTGAGCGTTCGTCGTACGATCAGCCCGTGCCGCGTCGGGTGTATCGCACAGAACCCGGCGTGCGGCAGTGGGAGGATTTCTCGGAGATCATCCGCAGGCACCACTCCGAGCTTGGGTTCGGTCCATTCCTGACCGGGCTCCGCGCGGTACGGATCGGCCCAGATGTCATGGTCACGGTGCGCGACGAGGTCGTGACCCGTTATCGATCAGGCTCGTTCGAACGATCGACGCTGCGGCCGCGGGAACTCGTGGAGTTTCTGCGAGGCGAACTTCAACTCGGTGCGCTGCCGGTTTCTGAGGCGGTCGAATCATGGATGGCCAGGAGGGCTCGGTGAAGCAGCGTGCAGAGGTTTGGGTTGCGATTCCGGCAACCGATCGTCCTGCTTCGCTGGAATTGCTGTGCAAACAACTGGTCGAGCGTGCCGCGCGCGCAGCGGTGCCCCTGAGGATCTTGGTGGCCGAGAACAGTCGTCGAGAAGTGCATCGAGCCGATAACCAGCGAATGCTGGCGAACTTGCAAGTGGCGGTGGAGTTGGAGAACACGACAGGGGGTGAGTCGATCGCTCTCAGCCGGCGGCGGCTCCAGAAGATGATTGCGTCTGCTCTGAGTCGACATGATCGGCCTCGCCTGGTGTGGATGCTGGACGACGACGTGCGGCTCACGCATGTGTTTTGGGACGGCTCTCACGTCGTCGATCGTCCTTTGCACAATCACATTGAATTGCTGCTGGACATGCATCAGCGACATCCCAACCTCGACGTCCTCGTCGGCGAGGTGACGGGTGATCCACCGATCCCGGCGTTTGCAACGTTGGCGACCCGCTTGACCGATCTTGCGTACAACCTGCGCCTGCTGCTTGATCGTAGTGAAGACGATCCCTGGTGTGTCCCAGCGGAGAGCCTTCGCATCGTGTCGGATCGCGACGCCTACTACGACCTTTCGCTGGACCGATCTCCGGCTTGGTTGCAGCCCGTTGCCTGGTTGCCGCGCGTTCGCGGGGCTCGAACGGCCGATGTTTGGCGCGAGCTCGCCGCGACGGTTTCGTGTATCCCATTCGGTGTGGCATCGACTCGCCCCGTGCTGGCGCGTCTGGACCACTTCGATGTCATGGACCACCATGCTCTGCGCGGCGGGAACGCAGTGTTCTTCGACGTCGATGCATGCCTCGAGCACGAGTACCCGTCCATGGACATCGCCGGGGTTGCCACTCGACGAGGCGACATGGTCGGCACTCGCCTGCTGCAGCGGAAACGCCCAGGTCGCGTCATGACATCCGCATTCTCGGTAGCTCATGCTCGGCCAACCGAGGGGAGTTGGCCGACCCGCGCTGAGATGCACCGCTCGGTGCTGGGGGACACGTTCGGCGCTTTGCTGGCACGCGAAGTCGACGCTGTCATCCGCGGTGTCTGCCCGGGTGACTTCGTCCTGCAGCGAATCGAGCGCCTGCGCCTCTCGGCCCACCGGCTCCGCGCGGCCTGCTGTGAAGTCGGCGAGCTTCTCGATCGAACGCCATGTGCCTTCGGCTGGTCTCCGGATGGCGTGCGACCCCTGCTCGACTGGGTCGTGCAGGAAGTGCCGACCGGGGGCGGGGTGCTGCCTCGGGATCTGGAAGCGAAGTTGGGGGACCCCGAAGTGCATGCCAGAGTCGCCGAACATGCTCGCGCCTTGGTGGGGAGGAACTGACGATGCGACGACTTGTGGTCTCTGTGCTGGGCGCAGCTCGGCTCGACAACCCGGATCACGTGGTGATGGGGCGGCAACTTGGCGCCGCGCTGGTGGAAGCAGGCTTCCGGGTCGTCACGGGAGGGCTTGGTGGGATGATGGAGGCAGTCAGCTATGGAGCTCGGCACAGCCATGCGTGGTCCGAAGGCTCCGTCGTGGGGATCCTTCCGTCGTATGCTGCCAGCGAAGCAAACCCATGGTGTGACCTGGTCATCCCGACCGGCATGCAGATCGCTCGGAACGTCCTCGTGGTCTCATGCGCGGATGTCGTGGTGGCCGTTGGCGGAGGGGCTGGAACACTGAGCGAGATCGCGGTTGCCTGGCAGCTGAACCGTCCGATCGTCGCGCTCGGAAGAGAGGGGTGGTCGGGGCAATTGGCCGGCACCGCGATCGACAGCCGAAATCCTGGCTCGATTCGCGGTTGTTCGACCGTCCAGGAGGTCGTCGATGCGTGCCTCGAGCTTGCGAAGACTACCGCGGAGGCCGGTGACATCGGAAGTGGTTGGCGGACGCCTGGGAAAGGGCCTTGACGATGGAGCTGCTGGTCACTGGTGGCTACGAAGACGGATCTGGCGAGTGTTTCGTCGACCGAGTCGACCCGTCTGGTCGTCGCGAGCGGGTGGTCTCCTTCACGCCACCAGAGACGCACCGAGTCCCCAACAAGGGATTCACAGGTGCTGCATGGCTGGACGGGGATCTCCTCGTGTGCAGCTTCGACGCCGTATGGCGCTTCGGCCAGAACGGGAAGTTGCTCGGGCGCATTCACCAGCCGGACGCCAACGACCTGCATGACGTCGCAGTTCTGGCGAACGGTCGAATCGCAGTCTGCAACACCGGCCTGGATGCAGTCGACCTTTTCGATGCGGACGGCAGGTTCGTGGGGCGATGTGCGTTCACTCCGGCTTGGTTCGAGGCGGAGCGGCAGCGAGGGTTCGCCGTGGACCGGGCCGACTTTCCGCAGGTGTTGCGGGCAGGTTGGAGCTCGCAAGCCATGGCCAGGTTCGTTCGTCCCGAGGGTGGCTACTACTCAGGTGCCGATGCCCAACCCTTCCATCGGCGAAAGGTTCGCGACTACCTGCACCCGAATCGGGTGGTTGAATTCGCGGGGAGGCTTGCTGTCACGATGTTGGCGACCTGTGAGGTTCGTTGCGCCCGAAGCTTCGAACGATTGGCGGAGATCCCCGGTCATCCGCACGATGGTGTCGTCCTAGACGGCCGCCTGTTCGTCACCACGACGGATGGCCGGATCGTCGCGGTTTGCGACGATGGATCGCTCGAAGTCGTGGTGGATACTGCGCACACCGGACACAGCGGCTGGTGCCGAGGCTTGGCTGTAGCCAGGGACTGCATCGCGGTTGGGCTGAGCGAGATCCGTCGGTCGCCGCGGTTCACCTGGAAAGGCCCACCGTTTCGGGAGACGGAGACATCTGTGTTGTGGCTGGACCGGAGCGGATCCTTGCAGGCGCAGGTCGATCTCACCGATCGCGAACGGCAGTCGAAGGTATTCACCCTGTTGGAACCCATATCCGGCTGGCGATGACTCCCGCGTTCGTGCTGATGTATCACCGTATCTGCCAGCGGAATCGCGAGAGCGCGCCTTGGTTCGCCCGGGGAACCGCAGTCAGCCCCGATGCCTTTGCTCGCCAAGTCGAGTGGCTGGTGACGCGCTTTGATGTCCGCGATGTGCCCGGAGTCCTCGATTCGCCATCGCGCCCAACCGTCGCGATCACGTTCGACGACGGCTACGCCGACGTCTTGCATCATGCACTTCCCGTGTGCGAGAAGTTCGGGATCGTCGGGACGACGTTCGTGTCGTCGGGCCCCCTTCGGACTGGTCTGCCTCTCTGGTTCGATGCCTTCTACGCAGCCGCTGCAGCGCCCGAGGCGAACGCTGAAGGGTGGTTCGCCCGTCACGGACACTCCAGGCCGCGCACTCCTGTCGAGTGGGCGAATGGGCCTGCAAAGTCGTGGTTGGGAGGCCGCGGCCATGAGCGTGCCGCATTGGTTGCGGAGCTGGCGCAGCTGTGTCCTGAGAGGATCGTGAGCTACATGTCGGTCGCAGATCTGCGCCAGATCCTCATGCGAGGTTGGACAATCGGTGGGCACGGTGCCGAGCACCATCGGTTGACCGAACTCGACGATTTCCACATCGCGCGTGAACTCGAGGAGTCGGCGGCGCTGCTGGATTCGGTCGGAGCGCGTCCAAGGGTGTTCGCCTACCCCGACGGAGCCAACGACGAGCGTGTTGCTGGGTTCGTGAAGCGGGCTGGCTTCGAGATCGCGTGCACGGTGCAGCCTGGTTCGGTGGAGCCTGGCGCAGATCGCTTCCAGGTTCCCCGATTGTTCGCTCGCGGCGAAGACCATGTTCCGCATCCGATGCTTCGCGCGTGGTGCTGAACAGCCCATTGAAGGGGCCGCTTCCGGCGATGGGCTGAAGTGATCGCTGGCCCCGGGCAGCTGACGACCTCGGTGATACGTCAATCCTGCTTCGTCGCGGCGAGCATCTTGTTCCGCGCCGCGTAGAAGGGGGGGCCGGGAAAGCGCGGCGGCGCGCTCGTTGGCACCATCAAATCCTGCTGGGACTGATCACGACGGCGACCGAGGGCCATGCGACGCATCCACGTACGAAGCATCGGTAGTGGCTTGTCCGGGTCGCACTCTTTCGACGGGCGGATAGGCCTCGCCGAGTGCTTCGAGCATCCGCTGCGCCTGCTGGCGCGGGCCAGGCCGATGGTGATCCTGGAGATCCACGTGGCGAATGCACGCTTGGCGATAGGTCGCGGCCAGGCAGGTTGCATCGAGTCCGAGATGCGAGCGGCGGCTCAGGATGTCCGCGGCCATCTCGAACAGGCGGTCGGCCATGGGGCTGCTCATGTTCGGCGGCCAGAAGCTGGGGAGGAGGGACGACACGAGGAAGATCGCGGTGTCACCGCCGGTCGCGCAGGCTCGCAGCTGCGGGATCAGCTCACGACGGAACCCGTCCTCGTCGGCAGCGAGTCGTTGGTGCAGTTTCTCGGTGCGATGGGTCACGGATCGTTCCGCTCTGTGGTCTGCCTCGCCGTGGGCTTCGCGCCGGAGGTTCCGCGCCACCCGGCGTTCCCACGGCTCGTCGGCTCCTACGACGTCTTGGCCGGCGAACAGTAGCAGACTCCCCATTCGTGGTTCAGGAACACCGCCAGAGCCCCGGGAACGATCGAGAAGATCGCATCGCTGCACTCGGCCAACGACGCGGCGGAAGCTTGCTCGAGGGTCATCGCCAGGCCGACAGTGGAGTCGCCGATGTAGATCCCGTTCGAGCGGAAGCGTGGATCCCAGGCTGCAGGCCGACTCTGCTGGACGTCCCACGTGCAGGATCGCGGATCCAGACGCGACTCCATGTAGCCGGACGTATCCGCCCGCCACCCGTTCCGCCGCAGGAGGTTGCGGACTCGGACACGAGCACTCTCGACGACGAAGGCGTCGACGAATGCCGACAGATGCAGCTGGGTCACGTCTGCGGACATCGCAACGCGCGGGATCCCTTTCGCCTTCAGCCTGTCACGCATGTTCGAGTGTCACCGCATGTCGTTGGTCATTGAGCCATGCCACCATCGACCGGCAGACCGCCATCGTGCGCGATCACGGCCAGCCGCCGCATGGCTTCTTCGGGGCCGAGGAAGCCAAGATGACCATGCTGCCTGCCATGGTCGGCTGTGGTGAGCCGAGGCTCGAAGCGGGCGAACAGGGCCGCGTCGCCTTCATGGCCATCGAGCGCCCACCGTTGGTAGAAGCCCTCGTAGGCCCGCAGGAACGCATCGAAGGTGATCTCGCCGCGAACGCAGCGGACCACGAGAGCGTCGTGCTCGGTCAGGGCGGCTTCGAGTTCGTTCGCCTTCATGGCGTGCGCCGTCCGGGCGTGTCCGATGGCACGGATGAGGCCGATCGATCGTTCTCTGCATTGCTTCGTGCCTCGGCGCGGGTGGCTGCGGTCCAGGCGATTCCCAGGTGGAGGATGCCGAACGTGCAGCCGATCCCGAACGCAGGGATGAACCCGAGCTGCAGCCACCTCATGCCCAGCGTGGTCACGATGGCAGCGCTCACCATCGACAGCGCACTCCAGAGTCGGTGTCGGCCAGCGAGCACCAGCAGGCAGAATGCGTTCCCGGCTGCGAGCATCAGCGGCGGGCCGATCCGCAGGACGGCCAAGCAGCAGACGATGCTCGCCATGCGACCTCGACCTCCGATCCTCGTGAGTCGCAGCCGATGCTGTGCGAATGCAAGCGGCCGTGGGGTGCTTCGCGGTGGCCGGGAGCGCCGTTGGGTGAAGTGGTCGGGCCGGCCGGATTCGAACCGGCGACCTACTGGTCCCAAACCAGTCGCGCTACCAAACTGCGCTACGGCCCGACTGCTCGCAGGCTAGCCGCGCGCAAGCAGCAAGGGAAGGGACCGCGCGCGGAACGCCATCGTCCCACGCCACCGTCCCACGCCAGCGCACCACGACCCCTCGCCGCGCCGTCTCCGTTCAGCCCTGGTACTCGATCCAGCCCGCCAACCGCCGACCGACCCAGCGCGACAGCAAACGGAAGCAGATGCCGCCGACGCTGCGCGGGCCGTTTCTGCCGACGCGCGGGTCCTCGGCCGGATCGCGCTGGTCGGCGGCGTCGGCTTCGGCGAGGCCGACTTCGGCCAGCTTGCCCTGCACCTGCGCCAGGTCCCACTCGGCATGCGCGGCGAGTTCGACGGCGAGGCGCGCGAATACGAGGCAGCGGTGGGCGCCGAGGTAGGCGAGGTAGTTGGCCAGCGAACGGCGCGGGCCGGGGGCGGTCTCCTGCAGCATCGCCGCCATCTCGTCGGCGATCGCGTCGTCGAACGGCGGGAGCGCGCGCGGGGCCGGCAGCTGGTGGCGGCTGTAGAGCTCGTCGTAGCGCTTGGGCTGCAGGCCCTTCAGGCGCAGGCGGATGCTGGCGACCAGCAGCGCGTCTTCGCTCGGCGCGAAGATGGCGACGCCGCGTTCGCCGCGCGTGATCCACAGGCCGAAGCGCCGCAGCGTGCGCGCGTCGGCGTGGCGGCCGGCGCGGCGCAGCAGCCAGGCCTCGGCGGCCGGCGGCGACGGGAAGTAGGCGAGGTTCTCGCGGTCGAACAGCACGTGGCTCGCGCCGAGGTCGATCGAGCGCAGGGCGGTGAGCAGGTCGCCCTTCTCGCGCTTGTCGGTGAGCTGAGCGAGTGTGGTGCGTTCGATCGCCGGCGGCAGGCCGTCGCCGTCGTTGCCGGCGAGCACCATGCCGCTGTCGGTCGGGATCGCGATCCAGCGTGCGCTGTCGACGGCGTCCGGCTGCTGGCCGCGCAGGTCGGCGAGGCACGCCGAAGGAGTGGCGAACGGGCCCGCATGGGGGAGGCCTGTGGCCTGCAGCAGCGGGAGGAGCGATTCGAACGTCGTCATGGTGTCGGTCGGAGGCGGCGGGGCGCCCTCATTGCGGACCCTGGGGTGGAGTCTCGGGGCGCGGTTCGGTCGGCGCTGGCGGCGTGGTGGGCGGCGGCTCCTGCTTCGGTTCGCGCAGCCGTTCCTGCGGACGCAGGTGGCGGCCGAGCCAATCGTGCAGCAGCTGCAGGAAGTGGCGCTTGTGCGCGCCGGCCAGCGCGTGGTCCTGCATCGGATACGGGAAGTAGTCGATCTGCTTGCCGGCCTGCACGCAGCGTTCGACGAAGGCGAGGCTGTGCGACCACATCACCGTCTTGTCGTCGGTGCCGTGCACCAGCAGCAGCGGCCGCTGCAGCTTGTCGACGAACGGCAGGCAGCTGGCGAGCTGGTAGCCGTCCTTGTTCTCGCCCGGGCCGTCGAGGTAGCGCTCGGTGTAGCCGGTCTCGTACATCGTCCAGTCGGTGACCGGGGCGCCGCTGACGCCGCACGCGAACGTGGTCGGCGCCGCCAGCAAGAGACGCAGCGTCATGTAGCCGCCGTACGACCAGCCGTGCACGCCGAGGCGCTGCGGATCGACGAACGGTTGCTGCACGAGCCACTCGACGGCGCGCAGCTGGTCCTGCACTTCGAGGATGCCGAGGCGCCGGTGCACCGCTTGTTCGAACGCGATGCCGCGGTGCGGCGTGCCGCGGTTGTCGAGCCGGCACACCACGTAGCCTTCGGCGGCGAGCGCCTGCAGCCACAGCGGCGCCCCGCCGAACCAGCTGTCGGTGACCAGCTGCACGTGGGGGCCGCCGTAGACGTAGAGCAGCACCGGGCAGCGTTCGCCGTCGGCGAGGTTCGGCGGCAGCGCCACGTGCCCGTAGAGCACGGTGTCGTCCTCGGCCTTCATCTGGAACATGCGCTGCGTCGGCAGCGGCACGTTGGCCAGTGCATCGTGTGCTACGGGCAACGGCACGACGGTGCCGTTCTGCAGGTCGACGTGGCGCGCGTTCGGCCGCGTCTCGAGGTTCGACCAGACGACGTGCGCCCACTGCGCGTCGGGCGACAGCACCGCGTGGTGCGTGCCGCGTTCGCGCGTCACCTGGCGCACCTCGCTGCCGTCGAGGTTGGCGCGGAACAGATGGCACTGCCGCGGGTCCTCGCCCGACGCTTCGAACCAGATCGCCTTCTGGTCGGCGGCGAGCCCGAGCACGCGCTGCACGTCGAACGCGCCCTGCGTCACCTGCAGCGGCTCGGCGCCGGCGCGGTGCAGCCACAGGTGGCGATGGCCGGAGCGCGACGACCACCACAAGAACGCGCCGTCGGCGAGGAACAGCGGCCCGTGCTCGGGTTCGACCCACTCCGGATCGCGTTCTTCGAGCAGCGTCGCGAGGCGCTTGCCGGTCGCGGCGCTGTAGCGCACCAGCTCCAGGTGGTCCTGGCCGCGGCCGACGCGCGCCGCGTGCAGCGTGTGCTCGGGGCCGAACGTCAGGTTCGTCCAGTAGACGTCCTCGGCGGTGTCGTGTTCGAGCCAGCGCACGCCGAGGTCGGTGGTGTCGAGCACGCCGACGCGGACCTTGCTGTGCGTGCGGCCCGCCATCGGGTAGCGGCCGGCGACCGGCCGCGGCGGCATCGCTGCGAGGTCCTGGTACGGATACGGCGCGATGGCGCGCAGGTCCTCGCGGTAGAAGGCGAGGAAGCGGCCGTCGGCGCTCCAGAACAGGCCGCGGTCGATGCCGAACTCGGCGCGGTGCGCGGCGCCGCCGTAGACGATGTCGCTGCTGCCGTCGAACGTCAGCTGGCGCGTGCGGCCCGAACGTTCGTGCAGCCACAGCTGCTGCTCGCGCACGACGACGACGCGCTGGTCGTCCGGCGACAGCGCGTGCGTCGGGTGCGCCGCCGCGTCGCCGGCCGGCCACAGGAACCACGGCGTCACCGTCGCTTCGCCGGGCGTCCACAGGCGCACGCCGTCGGCCTGGTCGAGGCGCAGCGTCTGTGCGTCGTGCCAGCGCATCGCCGGGAAGCGCGCCGGGCCGTCGCCGGAGGCACCGAGGGCCTTCTGCAGCGCCTTCGCGTCGGCGAGTGGTGCTTCGACCAGCTTGCCGTCGGCGAACGCGTGCAACGTCTGGTTGCCGTCGGCGGCGGTGACGACGACGGTCGAGCTGTGGCCACCCGGCAACCACAGCGTCGTCGGCAGCGACGGCAACAGCGCGGCCCCGCGCGCGATCACGTTCGCCATCGTCAGGTCGTTCGAGCCTTGCGCCGCGACCGGCGCCAACGGGGCGCAGAGCGGCAGGAGGGCGAGCAGGGAGCGGCGGAGCGACGCGGGCATCGTGGCCCGGCATCATCGCCTGCGAACGTCCGCCACGCCACGGTTGCGCGCGACTCGCTGGCGCCGCAGCATGCGGCGATCGTGATCTCGTCGTCGTCGTTCGCGCTGGTCCGTGGCATCGAACGCGCGCGCGCGGCGTCGTCCCGCGGGCCGCGTCGGCGAGGCCGGCGATGACGTCGCTGCCGCGCTACGTGCACGTGTTCGCCACCTTCGGCGCCGGCGGCGCGCAGATCCGCGCCGTGCAGCTGATGGCGCACCTCGGCCCGCGGGCGCACCACGTCGTCGTCGCCATGGACGGCCGCACCGAGGCGGCAGAGCAGCTGGCACCGGGCCTTTCGGTCGCGTTCGCGCCGGCCCCGGCGAAGGGCTCGTTCCTGGCCACGGTGCGCGCGCAGCGGGCCTTCCTGCGGGCGCAGCGGCCGGACCTGGTGCTGACCTACAACTGGGGTGCGATCGAGACGGCGGCGGCGGCGCGTTCGCTGCGGCTGCCGTTGGTGCACCACGAGGACGGCTTCGGCCCCGAAGAAGTGGTGCGGCGCTTCCGGCGGCGGTCGTGGATGCGGGCGCTGGTGCTGCGCTCGGCGGAGGTGGTGGTGCCGTCGACGGTGCTGCAGGGCATCGCCGCGCGCGAGTGGCACCTGCCGAGCCGGCGCGTGCACCTGCTGGTGAACGGCGTCGATCTTTCGCGCTTCCGGCCCCGCACCGAAGCGAAGGGGACGGCGCACAGGACGCTCGGCACCGTCGGCGGCCTGCGCGGCGAGAAGGACCACTCGTGCCTGCTGCGGGCGCTTGCCCAGCTGCCGCCGGCGGTGACGCTGCGCATCGTCGGCGGCGGTGCGCTCGCCGAGCCGCTGCGCGCCGAGGCGAACGCGCTCGGCGTGGCGTCGCGCGTCGACTTCCACGGCCCGGTCGCCGACACCGCGCCGTGCTACCGCACGTTCGACCTGTTCGTGCTGTCGTCGCGCACCGAGCAGATGCCGATCGCGATGCTCGAGGCGATGGCGACCGGCCTGCCGGTGGTCGCCACCGACGTCGGCGACGTGCGGGCGATGCTGCCGGCCGAGGCGGCGGACTGCATCGTGCCGAAGGAGGACCCCGCGGCGCTGGCGGCGGCGATCACCCGCGTGCTCGCCGATCCGTCGCGGGCCCAGCGGCTCGGTGCGGCGAACCGCGCCGTCGCCGAGCAGCGGTATCCGGCCGCGGCCTGCCTCGACCGCTTCCTGCAGCTCTACGAGCGCGTGGCGCGGCGCGGCTGAAGAGCCGGCCCTGCACCACAGCCGTTCAGAAGTTGTCGCGGTGCAGGTCCCACATGACCTGGTGCCAAGGATCCCAGCTGCGCGTCCACCCGACCGGCTCGTAGTCCATGTAGATGTCCGTGTAGTCGAACAGGGCAGGATGGTTCCACTCGTCGCGCAGGCCCATGACGCGGGCCACCAGCACCGAGGCGTTCCACGCGTTCGCCGTGCAGCAGCGGCGATAGCTGTCGTGGTTCCAGTTCGAGTTGTCGAGGTTCGGCATGTGCGTGTGGCCGTTGCCCCATTCGGCGCGACCGACCCACGACGCGTCGTAGCCACCGTAGCCCCAGTTGTAGACACCGGGCGACGTCTGCTGCACGTAGAACGTCTGGCAGTCCTCGCCGAACTGGCTGCGGTTGTTCGGATGGTTGTTGCCGAAGAAGCCCGACGGATGGGTGACGCCGATGTTCAGCTTCTGGCTGTCGCCGAGCAGGCGGCCGGCGAACAGGATCGGGAACTTGCGGCCGCTGCCTTGGCCGCCGACGCCTTCCCAGGTGCCGCCGTTCAAGACGTTGGCATGGAAGTCGATGCCGATCTGCACGAGGCGCACGACCAGGTCGCGCTTCTGCGCGTTGGTGTGGCCGTCGAGGTTCGCCATCAGGAAGCCGGTGCCGAGCAGCGACGTGAAGTCGCGGCCGTAGTCCGGCATGTTCTGGATCGGGTGCATGTAGCGGCTCGTCCAACTGGACACGTGGTCGAGCCAGACGCGCTGGAAGCGCGGCGCGATCGCGCCCATCGACGGCGCGCCGCTGCCTGGCGACAGCGAGGCCAGGGCGGTGTAGTCGAGCTGCGCTTCGCGGTAGAGCACCGTCTTGTCGTTGCCGGCGTACGGCGGGCGGAACGCGTCGGCCGCCGGAGCGGCGCCGAGCACGGTCAGCACCGCTGCGGTGGAGAGCTGCGACTGCGAGCCTTCGGGCGAAGGGCTGGCACCCATGTAGCTGATCGCCGAGATCAGGCTCTTGCCTGCGGTCAGCACGAGCGGAGCGTTCGCCGAAACACCGATGGCGACGTTCAGGTTCGCCTGGTAGCGGCCGTTCTCGAACGGATGGTAGAGCATGCTGTCGTAGCCCTGTTCGCCGTTTGCCAGCGTCGTCGGGTTGACCATCGAGCCGTTGATCTGGCGGCCCCCGACGTTCTGCGTCGGCGGCGAGATCGAGGTGATGCTGACCGGGCCGACGACCCACCAGTCGCCATTGCAGAACTGGCCGACTGGCACTGGCTGCGAGAACTGCCAGGTGACACCCCACTGCGACAGCGAGCTCGCCAGGGTGACGGGTGTGCTACCACCGCCGCCGCCGCCAGTGCCGCCGCCGGTGCCGCCGCCGGTGCC
>SXGT01901387.1_pt1 | contig 15546 bp, 16 predicted proteins | sample 3176221 | NCBI WGS metagenome assembly SXGT01 (sample SAMN11356862, study PRJNA531348) | freshwater metagenome | isolation source: freshwater sample F1-120 | place: China: Fuxian Lake, Yuxi | collected 2017-12-25
GCTTCGTGCCGCAGATCGTGAAATCGAAGTCCGCTAATTCCGGCTTTTCCACATGCTTTTCGCCACGCCTTATCGAGCGAAATCGGGGTTACATCAAACACCCTACCCGCTATGGATTGAACTGTAGTTTGCCTTTGCTCCATTATGATTGAAACAGCCTCATTAGATAGAGGTACACGCCGCATGTCACCATTTTTAGTCATCGGTAGCACCGCAACCCGTGCATCCAAGTTGACGTTAGCCCACAGCAATGACAACACCTCACCCCTACGCATAGCTGTAGCCAGTGCAAACCTTAGGATATTTCCGTACACAGGAGCTAGCGCAGCGATAAGCCTTGACTCTTCATCATCCATTAATCGTCTTGTTCTAGATGACCCAACCGCAGGTCGCTTAATATCAGCCACTGGATTACTAATTTGGATGCACCATTCCTTACGCGCATGATTCAACACAGCAGACAGTGTATTCAATTCGCGCACTACAGAGGGCGGTTTAACTTCTTGCAGCCTGTCGTCTCGCCAACCAGCCAGTACTCTCGCATTTAACTCATCTATTCTGATGCTACCTAATTTGCCTTTTAGGCTGGCTAGCATAAAGCCCGTTGTTTTAGACCTGTGTTGGGGTGCGACTTCCTTATTGTATTGGTCAAAAATGTCTCCAAGCGTTTCCGTTGGCTTCTTGGTTTTAGGTGTAAACTCATTGCGTTCAATATCCACTTCAGTAAGCCGCGCCCACAATTCACCATCTTTTTTATTCAGGAAGGTTTTTGTTACTGCGATATCGTCGCGATTTATACGAACTTGCCACTTGCCATTTCGTTTACGAATTGATGCCATTTAATATCTCCGTTGGACAGGAGATGGACAGAGACTGTTTTTGCCCTATGAATTAGAGTAAGCTTCAATTGATTTTTAAGGCGTAATCGAGTATTGTTACGCCCTCGCAACACAGTGCATCAAAAACGGAGAGCTGGCCGAGTGGTCGAAGGCACTTCCCTGCTAAGGAAGCATACGGGCTTAAATCTGTATCGAGGGTTCGAATCCCTCGCTCTCCGCCAAAAAATTAAAGCCCCTGCAATGGGGCTTTTGTTTTTTGCGATATAGGAATGAGAACCCCAGTGTTCGCGGAGCAAGCGCTGCTTGCAATACACGGTGAAATTCCTTAAAGTTTTTTTACTGACAGCGTCAACGCAATGCACTTAGCTTGCGTTATAGCCCGCGTAATTCCGTTAATTTTAATGTAAAGGATGCTCCATGAAAAAATTATCTCTAGCACTGTTCGCGGCTTTGGCCTTAGGCTTAAGCGGTCTAGCGTATGCCGACCACTATTGCGACCAAGCTTGCAATGACAAGCATTGCGATTATAAAAAACACGGCATGGCTGACGCCGATGCCAATAAAGACGGTGTGATTAGCCGTGAAGAATTTAGCACGGCGCACCAAGCGCGCGCCAATAAAATGTTTGACGCAATGGATGCCAATAAAGATGGTCAGATTGACGCCGATGAACGCAAAGCCAAGGGCCACGGTAAAGATCGTTGCAAAATGAAGTCACCTAAGCTGTACGACAAAGAAGATAAAGGTGGCGATAAGTAAACTATGCGCCTAGCGCTACGGGGCGTAGTTTAGTTTTAGGCAAATAAAAAGCCACCCATTGGGGTGGCTTTTTAGCTGTTATAGCGGATAATGCGCGATGCGGTGCTTATCTGCTGGTATAACTTAGTGGCCGATTACCCCGAAGTAGTAGCCTAGCATCAACAGTAGAAAGAGCGTGATGGATAAGCCTATGCGCACGGTCAGCGCCTTGACTGTTCGCTCACCACCACTTTTGTCTTTGGATAAAAAGAACAGTGCTGAAAATAAGCTGCCCACGATGACTAGCAGCATTAAAACAATGATGACTTTTATTAACATAATTTTACCTACAAATGAATTTGAGCGACCATTATGGGTCAGATGCCGCACAATTTCAATCGCGAAAAAATCGGTGATATAAACCATGCCAGTTAAAGTGTTTCAGTTTGTGTTTAAACCGTCCCTCGTTGGCACCATAGCCACCTTGGTTTGCATCCCCTTATTTATCCATTTTGGCTTTTGGCAATACCATAAAGCCCAACAAAAAATGGCCGTACAGGCCGTTTATAATCAGGCAAAAGTAAACGGGGCACTGCCTTTCCCCTTAAGCCTGCCTGCGGATTTGAGCCCAGCGGATTGGCAATACAAAAAGATTGTAGTGCACGGCGAGTACGAACCGCGTTATCAGTTTTTATTGGACAATCAGGTGGAAAATAATCAGGCCGGCTTTCATGTGATTACCCCTTTAAAAATTGCCGGCACGGCGCAGTACGTATTGGTTAATCGCGGCTGGATAGCGGGCAATAGCACGCACAGCCATTTGCCCAGCTTTAGCACCCCTAGCGGCTTGCAAACGGTGCTAGGCCAAGTGTGGGTGCCGAGCAAAAAAATCTTCAGTTTAGAAAGCAAAGCCAGCCGCCTCAGCCAAGCGCAAGACGCCGCCTGGCCTATGCTGTGGCAAAACATGCGCATAGCCCAATACCAAGCACGGGTGCCGTTTAGTGTGTCTGACATGGCGATTAAATTAGACCCAGCAAGCGAAGCCGGTGGCTTTGTCCGCAACTGGACGGTGTCGGCCGAGCGCATCACCACGCACATGGGCTATGCCTACCAATGGTTTGGCTTTGCACTGGCCACGCTGCTGATTTTTATTTACATGAGTTTTAGCAAAATTCGGCCTGAGCAATATAGCCATTAAAATACCAAATAGCTTTGTGCTGCTACAGCACGGGCAGTTACAATAGCGGGATTTATTTTTAACCCTACACATGAGTGTTACATGCCAAACGATAAACAATCTTTAGAATTAGCCCAGCAACGCAAAGGGCGCATCGTGCTGATTTTGATGCTGACCTTTTTTGTGGTGCCACTCTTGGTGGTGATGTTGATGTATAAATTTAACTGGATGCCACACAGTGAAAGCGTGGGCGAACTGGTGCGCCCTGCTCGCCTACTGAGCCATGAACATGCCTTACAAGAATCCAATGGCCAAGCACTGCCTAGCGACTTTTGGCAAACACGCTGGAGCATAGTCACCATCGCCGATGATTGCCAGGCCGCCTGTTTAGCCAAGTTGCACGACATGCGTCAATTGCACGTGTCTTTGTATAAGGACATGCCGCGCGCCCAACGCGTACTGATTACCCGCACCCAAGACATCGCCGCCATTAAACGCGATTACCCAGACTTGATTGTGCTCAACCAACCCTTAGAGCAGATTGCTGCATTTACCGCGCAATTTCAGTTGAGCGATGAGAATGTGGCGAGCAGCCAGCGTTTGTATTTGGTCGACCCGCTGGGTCATTTTATGATGAGTTATGACCCAGCATTGCCGCTGGCGACGGTGCGCAAAGACGTGACGCGTTTATTGCGTTTTTCTTGGGCGGGCTAAGCATGTACCAAAATTCCAACCATTACCGTTACTTTAAAGGCTTGGTGTTGGCCGCCACCATCTTGGCTTTAAGCGTGGTGGCGCTCGGCGCTTACGTGCGCTTAACCGATGCCGGCTTGGGTTGCCCAGATTGGCCAGGCTGTTACGGCACCCTAAGCGTGCCACAAAGTGAAGCGGCCATTATTGAAGCACAAACGGCCTTTCCACAAAGTGCGGTGGTGGTGGGCAAAGCCTGGCGCGAAATGGCGCACCGCTACTTAGCCGGCACCTTGGGCTTGCTGGTATTGGCGATTTTTGTATTAGGCTGGAAAGCGCGCACTGAAATTAAAAGCTCGCCGTACACCCCCAGCTTTTTACTGCTGCTCATCGCCTTTCAAGCCATGTTAGGCATGTGGACGGTAACCATGTTACTCAAACCGGCCATCGTCAGCGCGCACTTACTGGGCGGCATGTCGACCTTGGCCGTGCTGACCTGGCTTTGCCACCGGCACTGGGGTTATTACTCCAGCAGCATAGTCACGTCTAGCCGATTACGCTTGGCCATACGCTTAGCCTTGTTGTTGCTGTTTATGCAAATCTTTCTAGGCGGCTGGACCAGCACCAATTACGCCGCATTGGCCTGCACGGATTTTCCGACTTGCCATGGCGCATGGTTGCCCGACATGGACTTTAAAGACGCCTTTCACATGGTGCGCGAGCTGGGATTAAGCAAAGACGGCAGCGCCTTGTCCTTAGCCTCGCTGACCGCCATACAGTGGTCACACCGAGTGGGCGCATTAGTCAGCTTTATTTACTTAGGCGCACTGGGCTTAACTGCTTTAAAATACTGGCAATTGAAACGTTGGAGTGTTTTATTACTAGTCGCTTTGCTCACGCAAATTGTTCTAGGCATCAGCAACTTAGTGTTACACCTGCCTTTGGTATTGGCGGTAGCCCATAATTTTACCGCCGGCTTATTGGTGATTATTGTGGTGGTACTGAATTCTAAAATTAGCGGCGGCAAGGCAAACTAAAAACCAATCATTTTTAATATTTTTAATGGCATGGGATGCATTTAGCTAAGCCCATGCAAGATAACGAGCACCCCATGACCAGCAACAGTCAAACCATGCAAAACTTAGGCGCAAGCTTTAAAAACTTCTTTTCGCTGTGCAAGCCTAGAGTCACTTCACTGATCGTATTCACGGCGCTCATAGGCATGTTTATGGGCACACCAGGCATGGTGCCATGGACCTTGCTCATCGCCACCACCTTGGGCATAGCCTTTGCTTCGGGTGCGGCGGCGGCGTTTAATTGCCTGATTGAACATAAAATCGATGCCATCATGGCGCGCACACGTGGTCGCGCTTTGCCAACTGGCCAAGTGTCATCCGGCCAAACCAGCATTTTTGCCACCCTATTGGGCGCGGCCGGTTTGGCTATCTTGTACTTTTTTGTCAATCCACTGACCATGTGGTTAACCTTTGCCACCTTTGTCGGTTACGCGGTGGTATACACGGTGTTTTTAAAACCAGCCACGCCGATGAACATCGTGATCGGTGGCGCATCGGGTGCCATGCCGCCGATATTAGGTTGGGCGGCAGTCAATAATGTGGTGGCGCCTGAATCGCTGATTATGTTTTTAATCATCTTCGTTTGGACACCCCCACACTTTTGGGCTTTGGCTTTATACCGCCGCGAAGAATACGCCAAAGTCGGCATGCCCATGTTGCCAGTAACGCACGGCGAATCATTCACCCTGTTGCACATTTTGCTGTACACCGTCATTTTGGTGGCGGTAGCATTAATGCCTTATGCCATGGGCATGAGTGGCTTAATCTATTTAGCCTCGACGCTGATTTTAAATGCCATTTTCATGGCTTACGTGATCGGTTTATACCGCAAGTATTCGGATGATTTAGCCAAACGCACGTTTAGGTATTCCATCATTTACCTGACCTTGTTGTTCGCCGCCCTACTGGTCGATCACTACTGGTTTTTCTAAGCCTGCAGTTGGGCTAGTCTGGATAAATCCCGAAGCACTATCCGTTTGGTCGGGATTCATCCCGACATGATACAAACGCTGCTCTCATCCCGACTTATGCAATAAAAAAGCCACTTCTTTAAGTGGCTTTTTTAAGCAATTTTCACTTACGCTAAGGCGGCACTGACTTTCGCATTAAATTTACTGCGCGCTTGCCATAAATCATAACTGCTTTGTTCTGCCAGCCACAAATCTGCGCGGCCACCATTTTCAATACCCAACCACTTTTCTAGCCGCAGCGCCATCTCTGGTGAAATCGCTGCACGGCCATTTAACACCCGCGACAAGGAAGGCCTAGCGACACCTAATTGCAAGGCCGCTTCTGTGACAGACAAGCCTAAGGCTGGCAACACATCATCTCTAAGTGTTTCGCCGGGATGTGGCGGGTTGTACATCGAATTCATCTTACTTATCTCCTAGTGGTAGTCCTGGTAATCAACCAAAATGGCATTTTCGCCTTCAAACATAAATGTCATGCGCCAGTTTCCATTGACCCATACTGCATAATGCTGATTCAACCCACCTTCTAATGCATGCAATTTCCAGCCTGGCACATTCATATCGGCCGCTGAAACAGCCCCATCTAAACGCCGCAGTTGTCGGCCCAACTTCGATGCGTGATGCGGCTGTATGCCCGCCTTACTGCCGGTCTCAAAAAAAGACTGCATGCCTTTATGTTTGAAGGTTTTAATCATAGCAGATAAAGTGTAATGCGTAACGTTACAAATTGCAACTGCAGCAGTCGGGGTTCATCCCGACATGATACAAACGCTGCTCTCATTACGATTTAAAAATAAAAAAGTCACTGAAGCAGTGGCTTTTTTATCTCTGCTTGCCGACTATGCGTTTAAAGCGTATAGTTTTTCTATGTTTACCGTTATAGAATCCAGCGTTTTCATCAAGTATGCGCAGGCTATCTGGTCTGACGAGGAGCGCATGGCATTTATTAACTGGATAGCAATGAACCCCTTAGCTGGCGATGTGATTGCCAATAGCGGAGGCTGTCGAAAAGTTCGCTGGTCAAGACGTGGCGTAGGGAAACGGGGTGGCAGTCGCATTATTTACTTTAATCAATTGGAATCTGGGAAAATTGCCTTGTTAATCGTGTACGCAAAATCTAAGTTTGACAATTTACCTAGCGAATTCTTGGAACAGCTAAAAAAGGAATTTAATCGTGCCTAAAGACATTGAAATGGAACAATTTAAAGCCGACCTACTGGCTTCAGTTCGAGAAATAAAATCAGGCAAAACCGCACGGCAAACTCAAGTTGCGCTACCTGATGTTGTCAACGTCAGAAATAACATGGCGCTGTCACAGAGCCAATTCTCCAGCCTACTAGGCGTTTCAGTTCGCACACTTCAAGGCTGGGAGCAAGGCAGAATTGTACCGTCAGGTGCCGCCAGAACGCTCATTACCGTGGCCACCAAGCACCCCGAAGTATTACGTGAGCTTTTGCTTGCCTAATCAGCAGTCGGGATAAGCCAGCCTATGGCTTCCCCACATAATATTAGGCGATTGCATTGCCTTATTCTAAGTGAAATCCCGACAAATAAAAAAAGCCCCGACCAAGGGGAGGAGAGTCGGGGCAAAATGCCTTAGGATCTAAGGCTTCCGCTAAGGGAGAAAAAAGCGGAATGCTAGCCAAGTTCGCATCAGCTATCATGCACGGTCAGACTTAACGCTTTTTCGTTTGGTTCAGATTCATTTGTAACAGTTTGTATACGCTTTAGCTCCCAACTTTTGGCCCATCCCATGCGATAATAAGGGCATGGAAAATCAATCAACTTTACTCGCCGACCTTAATAACAAGCAGTTGGAAGCGGTCACCCTGCCGCACCAGTCGGCCTTGATATTGGCCGGTGCCGGCAGTGGTAAAACCCGCGTACTGACCGCGCGTATCGCCTGGTTGATACAAACCGGTCAAGTGTCGCCGACCGGCTTATTGGCCGTGACCTTCACCAACAAAGCCGCCAAGGAAATGTTAACCCGCATCACCGCTTCCCTGCCTATCAACACGCGCGGCATGTGGGTGGGCACTTTTCATGGTTTGTGCAATCGCCTATTGCGCGCCCACCACCGGGAAGCCGGCTTGCCGGCCAGCTTTCAAATTTTAGACATCGCCGATCAGTTATCCGTCATCAAACGTTTGATGAAGTTGATGAATGTGGACGATGAAAAATACCCGCCTAAACAAGTGCAAAACTTCATCAATGGCTGTAAAGACGAAGGCTTGCGGGCCAATAAAGTGGAAGCTTACGATGCGCACTCGCAAAAAATGCGGGAAATCTTTGAAGAATACGATAAACAATGTCAGCGCGATGGGGTGGCGGATTTTGCTGAACTGCTATTACGTTGCTATGAATTACTCGAGCGCGATGCCAACATCCGCCAACATTACCAAAGCCGCTTCAAATACATCTTAGTCGATGAGTTTCAAGACACCAACCGCTTGCAATACTTGTGGCTGAAATTGCTGGCAGGGCCTGGCAATTGTATGTTTGCGGTGGGCGATGACGACCAATCCATCTACGGCTTTCGCGGCGCCCGCGTGGGCAATATGCGCGATTTTGAAAAAGACTTTCAGATTCAACACATCGTGAAATTGGAAGAAAACTACCGCTCCCACAGCAACATCTTGGATGCCGCCAATGCCATCATTTCGCACAACACCAAGCGCTTAGGCAAGAACCTCTGGACCTCGGCCGGCGCCGGCGAACCGGTACGCGTTTACGATGCTTACAACGATAACGACGAAGCGCAATTCATCGTCGATGAGATTAAAATGTTGCACGCTGAGGGCACGTCTTTAGGCGACATTGCTCTGCTCTATCGCTCCAATGCACAATCGCGCATCTTAGAACACGCCTTGTTTTCAGCCAATTTACCTTACCGCGTATACGGCGGCTTGCGCTTTTTTGAACGGATGGAAATTAAACATGCCTTGGCCTATATGCGCTTAATTGCCAACGCCAACGACGACACGGCGCTGTTACGCGTGATTAACTTTCCGGCGCGCGGCATAGGTGCTCGCAGCCTAGAGCAACTGCAAGAAAGCGCCCGAGCGGACAATTGCAGCATCTGGCAAGCGGCTATAAACAAGGTCGGTAACGGCAAATTGGGCGCCAAAGGCATAGAGGGCTTTGTCGCCTTGATACGGCAAATGGTCGATCAAGCCTACGGCATCAGCTTGGCCGAACTCACCGAACTGGCCACCTCGCTATCGGGCTTAATGGCGCATTACGAAAACGACAAAGAAGGCGAAGACCGCATCGAAAACTTGAAAGAATTGGTGACGGCCGCCGTGTCATTTAGCCAGCAAGATTTTGGCAATCACAACAACGTGGACGGCGACAGCGAGCAAGATTTGCTCACACAATTTTTAAGTCACGCCAGTTTAGAAGCCGGCGAACACCAAGCCGACGTGGGCAAAGAGGCCTTGCAGCTGATGACGGTACATGCCTCCAAGGGCTTGGAATTCAAAGCGGTGTTCATCAGCGGCTTGGAAGAAGGCTTGTGCCCGCACGAGCAAAGTCTGTACGAAACCCAAGGCCTGGAAGAAGAGCGGCGCTTAATGTACGTGGCCGTGACCCGCGCCCGCCAGCGCTTGTATTTAAGTCATGCACAAAGCCGTATGTTGCATGGCAAAGTGCGCTACGGCATAGCCTCGCGCTTTCTAGAAGAAATCCCCGAGCAGTTACTCAAGCACATCAACAGCAAACCGGTGGCAAGATCAGGTGGCAGTCGTGATTACAACGCCTTACCGGCCATGATGAGCACCCAGCAAAGTAGCGGGCAAAAAAATGCCATGCCATGGAAAATAGGCCAGCAAGTGGCCCATGCTAAATTTGGTAATGGCGTGGTGGTGAGCTACGAAGGCAATGCCAGCGACATGCGCGTGCAGGTGAATTTTGGACGAGAAGGCCTAAAGTGGCTGGCCATGGAGTTTGCTAAATTAACGCCTTTGTAAGTTAAGGCTTGGCTGTCTAATGCGCAGCATCCACGGCAAACACATCGACATAGCTGGCATACAAGCTGGTCATCATCATGGGCACGGCCACGATTAAGCCCAAGCCCATGGGCATCATGGCAATCAGCAATAGCGCGGTAAAAATCACCCCATACAGCAAAAACGGCAGTATGTTTTTAAGGCAAGCCATAAAGCTTAGTTTTAGGGCTACGCTAGCGCTTAAATTATGTAAGCCTACCAACACAGGCGCATAGCAATAGGCCATCAATATCGGCACGATGAACAGCATGGCGAACAACAAGGGGCGCAGCAAAACATCGGTTTGCTCTGGCGTTAAATCTTGGCCTAATTTCAAAGCAGCGAGGGTAGCGTTGTCCATGTTTAACACCAGCAGGATCACCACTGCTAGCAAGCTCGCCAGATACATGCCGCCGACGGCGAAAAGTTGTGCGGTATTTTTCTTAAAGCCGGCAAATAAATGGTTGATTTCCAAGTCTTGCTGCTGTGCTACCGCCTGACAACCCGACATCATGCCAGCGGCAAACACCGGAGCTAACAGGGATGTCAGCACCGAACCCAGCGGGCCCAAGAATGAAATCGGCACAATAATCGCCAAATAAATCAGCCAAAGTATGATCCACATGGCAGGGTTGGCTTTAAATAACTGAAAGCCACTGACCACCCAGGCCCAAGCGTGGCGGGCTGGCACTTGCCTAAAATTCGGGGTGATTGCAGGGTGGGTTGTGCTCATAGCGGTTTATCCTAGCGTGCGTAAGGTCAGTATGCGTTGAAAATGCTGCGGGTCTTTAGCATGGGTTAATTCACCGGCTTGCGGGTAGATTTGATCGTACAAACGCGACAACCAAAAGCGCAAGGCGGCTATGCGTAACAAGCTAGGCCAAGCGACTTGCTCGGCCGCGGTAAAGGGTCGAACCGCTTGGTAGGCATTGAGCATGGCGGCCAATCTGGCCTGATCAAAACGCCCGTCGGCCGCCACGCACCAATCGTTAACGGCTATGGCCAAATCGTAGGCCAACACATCGTGGCAAGCGTAGTAAAAATCAATCAGCCCACCTATTTCATCGCCGTCAAACAATACGTTGTCGCGGAACAAATCGGCATGGATGACGCCACTGGGCAAGGCCGACAAATCCAGCCCATCTTGAAAAGCTAGGCTGTTGCTTAATAGGGCTTGATCAGAAGAACTTAAATGCGGCATGACCAATGCGGCGGTTTTTGTGCGCCAGGCGGCACCACGGCTATTGTGACTATTATGGTGATTAGGCTGCAAGTCGAAGGACAAACTGGCCAAATGCATCTCGGCCAACACGCGACCGACCGCACTGCATTGCTGCACATTGGGTTGCTCTACATCTTGACCGCTGAGGCAACTAATCAAAACCGCCGGTTTGCCGTTAAGTGTATGCAAACTAATGCCAGCTTTATCTTTAATCGGCGCAGGGCAAGGTATGCCATTAGCTGCCAAGTGACTCATTAAATCAATGAAATACGGCAGTTCTTCTATGCTGTTGTGCTCAAACAAAGTCAGCACGTATTTGTTTTGACTGGTGGTGACAAAATAATTGGTATTGGTAATGCCCGATGCGATGCCTTTTAATTCCAGCAGCTCGCCGATAGCGTAGTCTTGCAGCCATGCTTGCAATTGGGTAAAACTGACTGAGGTAAATACCGACATAAATTAAGCGAGTGAGTAGTTTGTATGGGCAAGGGTTGGGCCATCAAAAAGGCCAGCTTGCGCCAGCCTAGGATGCCCCCACACGGCGTTTAAAATCGAAATAAGGTCCACTTCGGGATACTGAGCGGTGGCACCGGGCCATTGTTTATCCAGCCCCCGTCTTGGTCTTCTTTGTGCAGGTAATACGGCACCCCATGCGCCGGGGTGATTTTCATCATGTAGAGCTGACCTGCAATGCGGTATTCTTCTATGGTCTCACCGTCTTTTTTAATGATGGTAATCTGTGGCTCATCGGCATTTTCTTCATTGCTGATGGCCGGTGGCGGCAGTTCTTCTAGGGTTTGCAAATCGGCTGGTGGCGCTTTGCTCTCTGTTGCTGCCAAAGCTGGTGCCATGAGCGCCAGCAACACCGCTAAACTAATAGGAATTTTTCGCATCACTGCCACTCGCTCTCTTTTTGTCTGGTATCGATTGCAACGGTTTTATTTTAACAAATTACCTGCGCCTAGTCTTACATAGATTGCAAATAAAGGCTTATAAATAAAGCTGGACGCGCTCTTCTTCGGCCGACAATTTAAAGCCCCGCGCTTCGTAATGCTTGAAGATGGCAGCCACAATTTTGGCCGGCTCATCTATCACTTGAATTAAATCGAGGTCTTCGGCAGAAATCATTTGTTCGTTGACCAAGGTGGTTTTAAGCCAATCCACCAAGCCACGCCAAAAAGGTTCACAGACCAAAATAATCGGTATCTTGATGGTTTTGCCGGTTTGCACCAAGGTCACCGCTTCCATCACTTCGTCTAAGGTGCCAAAGCCACCCGGCATGACCACGTAAGCACTGGCGTATTTTACAAACATCACTTTACGCATAAAAAAATGTTTGAAGTTTTGGCTGATGTCTTGGTAAGGATTGCGGGTTTGTTCATGCGGCAACTCAATGTTTAAACCCACGCTAGGCGATGTGCCAGGATACGCCCCCTTATTGGCCGCTTCCATAATACCAGGCCCACCACCGGAGATGACGCTAAAACCCGAATCACTTAACAGTCTAGCCACTTCTTCTGTTAGCTTATAATACGGGTGGTCAAGGGGGGTGCGGGCGCTACCAAAAATAGAAACGGCGGGGGTAATTTCTTTAAGTCGCTCGGTAGCTTCAACAAACTCTGACATAATCTCAAACGCACGCCAAGACTCTTGTCCAGTTTGATGCATGCCCTGCACATCCGGGTCGGTTATTTTGGGCACCTTTTGCGATTTTTTTGTAACACTCATGTTCTGCCACCTAAGTAATGATTGAAAGCACGACTCTATGAAAACATTGTTATTGGTTGATGGCTCATCCTACCTGTATCGGGCCTTTCACGCTATGCCTGACTTAAGAAATAGTCAAAATGAGCCGACCGGGGCCATCCAAGGCGTACTGAATATGTTGCGCCGGTTACATAAAGATTACCCTTCGGATTATAGCGCGTGTGTTTTTGATGCAAAAGGCAAAACTTTTCGCGATGACATTTACCCCGAGTACAAAGCCAATCGCGCCGCCATGCCGGACGCGCTTAGAGCCCAAATAGAGCCCCTACACGCCGCGATTAAAGCCATGGGCTGGCCATTGATTATGGAAAGCGGAGTCGAAGCGGACGACGTGATAGGCGCGCTGGCCAAACAAGCCGAACGGGAAGGCGTCAAGGTCATTATCTCTACCGGCGATAAAGACATTACGCAATTGGTCAACGAACACATTACCGTGGTCAACACCATGCGCGATGCCTTTAGGCGGGTCGATGACGTGCTGGACATCGCCGGCGTGGAAAAGAAATTTGGCATCCCACCACGCTTAATCATCGACTATTTGGTGTTGGTAGGCGACACCTCAGACAACGTGCCTGGTGTGGAAAAGGTCGGCCCAAAAACAGCGCTTAAATGGCTACTGGAATACGGCAGCTTGGATAACATCGTCGCCCATGCCGACAAAATAAGCGGGGTGGTCGGCGAGAATTTACGCAAAGCCTTGCCGTGGTTGCCCACTGCACGCGAGCTCATCACCATACGTTGCGATGTCGGCATCCAAGAAAACTTAAGCGATTTAGCCCCACAAAGCATGGATAAAGTGAAATTGGCCGAGCTGTTTGAACGCTTCGAATTTAAAAGCTGGCGCCGTGAATTGGACAACATGGGCGAACAGCAAGCAAGCGCTAGCACCGCCAAAACCAGCAGCCCGCTTGCTAACAGCCCAACGCCTAGCAGCGCCACGGTCGACATGTTTGCCGTGGTGCAGCAGCCAGCCAATACTAGCCGCCAATACGAAACCCTACTAAGCATGACGCAGCTAGACGCTTGGCTGGCTAAAATGCAAATAGCCGAGTTACTGTGCTTTGATAGCGAGACCACCTCGCTAGACCCCATGACCGCTAAAATTGTTGGTTTGTCGTTTAGCGTGGAAGCGGGTAGCGCGGCCTACTTACCCTTGATGCACGATTATTTTGACGCGCCGCTGCAACTCAATTTTGCCGAGTGCTTGGCGAAGATTAAGCCCATTTTAGAAAACCCAGCCATCAAAAAAGTGGGGCAAAATCTCAAATACGACCAGCACGTGTTAGCCAACCATGGCATCGCCATGCATGGCATAGCCCACGACACCCTATTGCAATCCTACGTATTCGAATCGCACAAAAGCCATGGCATGGACGCCTTAAGCGAGCGGCATTTGGGGTTAAAACCGATATCCTTTGAAGAGGTCGCCGGCAAAGGGGCAAAACAGGTCAGCTTTAACCAGGTAACGGTGGAAACCGCGGCCGAGTACGCGGCAGAAGACGCCGACATCACCTTGCAACTGCACCAAGCAATGTACCCACAAATTGCTGCAGACAGCAAGCTGGACTATATCTACCGGCACATTGAAATGCCCAGCTCGCAGGTATTATTTAACATAGAACGTAATGGCGTGCTCATAGACCGGGCCATGTTAGCCAGTCAAAGCAATGAAATAGGGACCAAGTTAATTGCCTTGGAAAACCAAGCTTACGAACTGGCTGGCCAACCGTTCAACTTGGCCTCACCCAAACAATTGCAAGAAATTCTGTTTGATAAATTGGCCATCAAGCCGACTAAAAAAACGCCATCGGGGGCACCGTCCACCGACGAAGACGTCTTGCAAGAATTGGCTTTGGATCACCCCCTGCCCAAGGTGCTGTTGGAATACCGTGGCTTGGCTAAATTAAAATCCACCTACACCGACAAATTGCCGCGCATGATTAATGCCAGCACCGGCCGCGTGCACACCAGCTACAACCAAGCGGTGGCCATCACTGGCCGCTTAGCCAGCTCCGACCCCAACTTGCAAAACATACCCGTGCGCTCAGCCGAAGGGCGGCGCATACGCGAAGCGTTTATTGCGCCAGCAGGCAGCGTGATTGTGTCAGCCGATTACTCGCAAATCGAATTACGCATCATGGCGCATTTATCACAAGATACCGGCATGCTAAAGGCCTTTGCCAATAACGAAGACATACACCGCCATACCGCCGCCGAGATTTTTGGCGTGGCACTGGCCGCAGTTGACAGCGAGCAACGCCGCTATGCCAAGGTGATCAACTTCGGCTTAATTTATGGCATGAGTGCGTTTGGCTTGGCGCAAAACCTCAACATAGACCGCGCTTCTGCACAAAGCTATATCGAACGCTATTTTGCACGCTATCCTGGGGTACGCGATTACATGCAAAGCACGCGCGACATGGCCAAGCAACGCGGTTATGTAGAAACCTATTTTGGTCGACGCCTGTGGGTGCCAGAAATAAACAGCGCCAATGGTATGCGCCGTGCTGGCGCCGAACGTGCCGCCATTAACGCGCCCATGCAAGGCACAGCAGCGGATTTAATTAAGCTGGCCATGATAGCCGTGGACGCATGGCTAACCCAAGCCAAACTGCAAAGCAAACTGATTATGCAAGTGCACGATGAACTGGTGCTGGAAGTGCCTGAGCATGAACTGGATTTAGTCAAAGTGAAAATCGCCGAGCTCATGCAAGGCGTGGCAAGTCTAGACGTGCCTTTGCTGGTGGAAGTCGGGGTGGGTAAAAACTGGGAAAGCGCACATTAAAACCTTTTAACGGAAAATCTCTTTTGACGCCGATAAACGCAGATAAAACCCACCCAACAACAAACCTTAAAACTCTATCGTGACGATAGGGTTTTTCCCGTGTTTATCTGCGTTTATCGGCGTCAAAATGTTCTGTAAGGTTTAATCTGTGTGCCTATTCTGTGGTGAGCTGTTCTATTTTTACAAACAAAAAAGGCGATGCAGATGCATCGCCTTTTTCTATTTAGCTAAGCTTATAGCCAGTATACAAACACGAACAGACCTAACCAAACCACGTCCACAAAGTGCCAATACC
>SXGT01475477.1_pt1 | contig 15542 bp, 14 predicted proteins | sample 3176221 | NCBI WGS metagenome assembly SXGT01 (sample SAMN11356862, study PRJNA531348) | freshwater metagenome | isolation source: freshwater sample F1-120 | place: China: Fuxian Lake, Yuxi | collected 2017-12-25
CAGAGCGCTCCGGGCTTCGCGCAGCCCGTCAATTACATTAAAGTGGTGGCGGTCCGGCTCCTGCACACAAGCCGTGTGCGCGCCAAGGCCGGTCCATGCGTTGGCCAGCAGCGCACTCTGGCGGATGAACTCAGAGCGCTCGGCGGCACCCACCCAGCACGTGAGGCGCGTCCCGGTCAGCGGCACCAGCAGCGCCGGGCTCTCGCGCTGTGCCTCTGCCTCATCCAGCTTGAGGGTTGTGTTCATAGCTGTGCGCAACAGGGGGCGCAGATCGTGCACGCCGGAGATGGAGAGCGTATGCCGGATGCGCGCGCGCACTGCTGCCGGCAGCGGCGAGGTGCTGGTGACCATGCGCGTCACCAAGTGGCCGCCCGCAGAGTGGCCGGTGAGGCACAGCGGCCCCGTCACCATTTCCGCAGCGCTCGTAATTGCCGCGCCCACTTCGCGCGTGATCTCCGTAATGCTCACATCCGGGCAAAGGTTATAGGACGGGACAGCCACCGCCCACCCACGCGCCATTGGCCCCGCCGCCAGCCGAATTCAATATATCGCTCGCAGAGATCCCCATTGCCCTGATTTGCCCTCAGATTTAAGCAGACAGTGGACTCGCCGAAGTTACCCAACGTTTTATCGACCAGCATTCAATCACTGGTCGCAGTAACAGCGAGGGTCGTAAGCCTGAGCTTAGCTAGTAATCAATAACAATCCGAATGTGTTTGCGAACTAAGGCCGGCAATAGACCTAGAAGGTAAAAATACTGTTAGACGAGTAACTCGTGACAAAATATCACAACATAATTTGAAACCCTGCTTTGCCATTCTTGCGCAAGCACTGCCCCATCCCCCTCGTTGTTATCGCGTTCAAACTCCTCGGGACTCGAAATTTCTATCTCCTCGACGAACTGATAAGGGGACTGACCGCCCCAAGCGATATCCCCGACCTCATAGTCTCGAAATGCAAGAACAGATGGCATTCTTAGCATGCGTGGGTGCACCTGCTCCAGAGACCATCTTCGGTATTCCTCGATGGGCACGTTGGGTTTTATATTAAATAGAGTAAATGCTTTCATATGTAAACTCCGCGACTAGAAAGACACGTCCGTACACTTGACACCTCACCCTTGAAACAGTCTGCTAGACAATGGTATTTATGGTGCGATCCACCTCCAAAATTTTTGACGAAGCCGAAAACCCATGCTGCGCGGCCGCGAACCGCCCAAGCCCCAAAGCGCTAACTCGGATGGACAGCCACTGTGGTAGCGGCGCAAATTTTTGCATTTTGCACTTTATAAATGTCCCACTTTGCTGTATCCAAATTGCACATCGCACATTAATTCTCCTGCAAGTTTAAAGTCAATTGCTTCATTAATGAGGAATTCCTAGTATAGAGCTCTCGGTAAATTTTGTAGTATCCAGAATATCTTTTTTGTGTCTCAGGATCGGGCTTTACGCTGTGTTTGGACTTGAACCATTCGCTTGCTTGGCTCGGACTCGATAATAAACCGCAACCGATACCTGCCAGAAAAGCATCGCCGTAGCTCGCGCCTACTTGCTGTTGCGGTATATACTGTTCCACATTTGCAATATCGCTCACTATTTGCACCAAAAGTGAGTTCAAGGTACCGCCGCCGATTGCAAAAATCCGTCGAGGTGTCTCTCCCTTCAGTTTCAAAAATTCGATGTTGTGCAAAATACCATACCCGATCGACTCAAGCAATGCACGATAAATATCCGCGCGCGTGTGGTGTAACCCGAGGCCGAAGATAACCCCTTTTGCGTCAGGATCGAGGATGGGCGTCCGCTCGCCAGAAAAGTAGGGAAGCATCACCAAGCCGTTTGCGCCAGGCGGTGAGGATGCGGCTATTTTCTCCAAGGCTGAATACGCACTTGCTCCGCCTTGCTCCTCGACCTGAAGTTCCAGCGGTGCAAATCTGTCACGGAACCATCGCGTAAGACTACCACCTGTCGACATACCACCGGCAAGCACATAGGTATTAGGTTCCAAAAATGGGGCGCTCCAAAAATGAGGTGTACGCAGCATTTGTTGGGTACGCAAGATAAAGAACACGCTACTCCCATACATCACCATCAGATCTCCCGGCGTTGACACCCCTGCGCTGATGGCTTCTGCGGCCGCATCGGCCGTACCTGTAATAACTATTGTGCCCTCCGCCAGAGCGCTCAGGCGGGCACCTTGATGGGTTACCCTACCCGCGATTCTATATGGCCAGGTGATTAAGGGTAGATATTCGCGCGGGGCAATGTAATTAAAAGAATTCTGATTCCACTCGCCTCGCTCCAAGTCAAGGAATGGAGAATAAGCAGATGCACTGTAAACATCTATCGTGTTCTCACCGGTCAACCGATTTAGGATAAAGCCGCTTCCATTTACAATTTGACGAGTCCTCGCCCAAACTTCGGGGGCGTAACGGCGAATCCACTCTACTTTTGGCGCAGCAGACTGTGAGGAAAGCTGTATGCCTAGACGAGACATGCTTAGGTCTTGGTCTATGACCTTCTGAAGATCCTGTACCTCGCGCACGGCGCGAGTGTCGATTCCATACAGAATAGCTTGACAGAGTGGCCTACCGTGTTCGTCAATAGGCAGAATGGCAGGTGATATAGCACTAATTCCAATCGCAGCAATCTGACTCGGCAACAGTCCGCTGAATAACAAAAGATTCCGTGTGAGTCGGACAAAGCCATCCCACCATACGACCTCGGCATCGTGCTCTGCCCAACCCGGCCGGGGAATGTCCAGTGTATGTTGTACCGATGTGCTCCCAACAATATCGCCCGCTTCCGTGACCAACACTCCCTTAGACGAATAGGTTCCAATATCAATCCCAAGTAAATATTTCATGGTGTGCGGCCGGATTTTTTTTGGCGTGTTAAGTGCCAGCCAAAGCACGTTTTTTGTCAGGCATAGTGCAATGTGGAAACATTTTTAGATGGCCAAAGACGCAATTAGAGGGAAACTACCCCACTCTGCAGGATGCACCTGTTGTCCACGTACACTGCACCTTCCTTACGAATATCCTTGATAACATCCCAGTGAATGGCAGACTTATTGGTTCCACCGTTTTCGGTATACGCGCGACCCAATGCAATGTGAATTGTCCCGCCGACTTTTTCATCCACTAATATATCGGTCGAAAGACGCGTGATGCCCAAGTTTGTCCCTAAAGCAAATTCTCCAATTTGACCCGCTCCTGCATCAGTGTTAACAATAGATTGGAGAAAATCATGATTTGTGGACGCTTGAGCTTGGACCAGTCGTCCGTATTCCCACTGTAAGGTCAGATCATGCATCAGTCGCCCACCCAAAACACCAGGATTCTCAAAATAGATTTTTCCATGCACAGTCTCTGTGATGGGGGATGTGTAAATTTCCCCATCTGGCATATTCGACTTCCCAATGGCCGCGCACCATTTACGTCCCAATACAGAGAAACTAAGATCGGTCTTTTTTCCAACAACCTGCACATGGGAACTTTGGTCAAGAGTTTTGGCCCACGCGAGCCATTTTACGCCTTCCGTTTTCCAATCAATCAGGCAGGCATCAAAAAACATATCCATAATAGTTCCCAAATCAGTCCCGGCTTGTTGGGCGAAATCAGCATTGGGAACTCGAACCAGACACCACCGTGTCTTTTCCCAACGCAGAGCCGAGACCTGACCCATCGTCGCCTGATTGAGTGAAAGCCGATCAGAGGGAACATCCCAATGTTCGTGAAGATTGTGGGCGCCGCGTAACCCGAAATACACATCACCCCATTCCATTCCATAAGCTTCAATCTCTGGCATCCAACTCAACAGTTCTGGTGTCCCATACTTGACTAACGAGCGGCGGAGCGTCTCCGAGAGAAATTGAACCTGTGGGTACGCGCCCGCCCTAACGACTGCCTCATACACTGCATGAACGAGCGGAAAAGATTCACATTCATTCATCGCGATCATAACCCGCTCGCCCGATTTAACCTCGGCAGAGTAATTGACCAAGAGGTCCCCCAACTGTTTCCAGCGCTTATCCGAAGAATACACTTGTTTTGCCGTTCCTTGCGCGAGTGGCGCAGTTAAATCAAATAATAACAAACTCGTTTAGCATCGCAACTACACACCGTTCCAACGATAGCTACCGCCCTTGAACACACTGCAGACAATGACGCCATCCACAGTGGCACACTGCTCGAAGGCGTTGTTGTTGCACCCACCCATATTTCCAAATCGGGCACATCCCCAACTGCTCGCATGACAACACAGGAAGTGTTCACTGGGGTTTCAAAATCTATTGCGCAGCTCCAAACGCGCGGCATATCAAATAAAGCAAAACTTTACGAGACTCATAGTCGAGTGTGTCATCCCGACCACCCAGAATCGCTATAGTACCACTAAGTCCACTCCTTTCAACCTGGCTCACCCACCCGACCTAATCGACTGGGTCGAGCGTGAGCAAGGGGAAATCAAACATCGTAATTTACGTGACGAAATTAACAGAAACTTACCTCAACTAACTAATCGCCCTACTTCAACTCGAAAAGCTCTTACCATAGCAAAGGATTTCTACTTGGTCTTTTCAACAAACATACGCGGATATTCTTCTGTTTCGCGAGTCCAAATTTCTTGTACACGATCGAATATATCGATATTTCGAACGCGGGCAATCTTCGAGACTACATCAAGCCCTAGCGAATTTGCAATACCCAAGCACAAAAGTTGTAGGGGCAAACATGCAGTGAATGGAGACCACTTTTCGGCAATAGCGGGGATAGGAAAAGTCATAAACCCTCTGAATTGTTCTGAACAATCAGTAATGACACCAACTCGCGCACCCAGTTCTCCTAAGCCCCCAACGAATTCGGCAGCACGCCTTTGACTGTATCCATCAGGCGCAATCATGATGACAGCATCACCCTCCTTTAACATAAGGTGTGCACCGTGAGCAAATTCCTCGAGCTCGAATGCTGAAGCAAGCAGGCCGCCTGCCTCCCACATTTTAGCTGCGCCATATTGGGCTGTGGCCCAATGAGGCCCCGCGCCGAGAAAGTAAAAGTGTTCTGAGTGGGCGAGATGCGTAGCTCCCTTTGAACAAGACTCAGCCGATTCCCGTAATCCTTTCGCTACAAGACCAGAAATCAAATCCAATTGATCTAACCTACGTCCAGACATTTTTTCAAGAATCACAGCAAGCGCAAGCAAAGTTACCAAATAATCTACACTGTGAGGAGTCTTGCGTGATAAGGATCGGACCGGGATAGTAAATGTAGCGTCGCTATTTTGCGCCAGTCGACTGGCCGGATTTCCAGAAATCGAAAGCACCCGCGCGCCGGCGGCATGTGCTGAAAGCTCAGCCTCCACGGTCCTTCTCACACTGCCAGAGACCGAAATACCTATCAACAAATCGCCGGGGCGAAAGCTAGCATATTGCGATGCCTCCATCGCTGGCAAGACTTCCACAGGTATATCCAAATATTCTTGGTAGAGGTGGCGTAATGAAAACGGAGCTACAAAGGAATCTCCACAACCGGTAATAAAGAGCCGTTTAAAGGTCTGGGAAAGAAGCGGTTCGCTTGAGGCGCTGGAGCGAAACAACGGCAAGTTCTCATGCAGAACACCCGGTTGGCTTTGAATTTCGCGCAGCATAACATCATTCATGGTCAAGAATCCGCTGTTCTAGCGCAAATGCTTTGCTAGCACGGTAAATTTCTGATGGCGGCAACACCCCTTGCTCAGTAATGTATGCTCCAATAAGCGATGCCGGAACTGCATCTAGGTCAGGCGCCATCACAGAAACCGAATCTGGGTGGACAAATGTATCAGGATAACCAAGTACATTGCAATAGTCGTGCGGAGAAATTGGTTTGCGGACTCCTGCGAAAGAGCGAGTATCAACCTTCAACAATTCAGTTGCGACGTAATACGGCACGCGCAAGCTGCTCCCAAGCATCGCAATTGGCAACGACCCAATCGTGTTCCAAACTGTGCCATCTGCCTGAAATGACTCAGCGCCGATGAGTACCGCATCACTGTGGGTTAAGCAGTCCCACAAAGCCATGTCCACAGTGAATACGATGCGATGGCCCCATGCTACAGCCTCTCGGGCGATGGGTCGACCGCCGTCAAGGGCGCGACTTTCCAATACATACAGCTCTTTGTGCAAACCGCGGTCAGCTAAAGTCTTGAGAATTGTCAGCATCGTACTGCTGTAGTCAAAAGGCATCAGCGTTTTACAATCAGCTAACAGGTTCGCTCCATATATACCCATACGTCTTAAGTTTTCGAGCGATTTTTCATTATAGCTTGCACGTTTTGCATAAATGAACTCGCGCAGCCGATTTACACTGTCGTCGGGGTCAAGCCCATGAAGGACCACCCGTAGCGCATTGCCTATGACAGGTGTGTTTTTCCCACGGGTCCCTATGAAATAATCGCCCACTTGCCGGATCAGAAAAGCAAGCTCAGAACCTGATTCTCCTACCCAATTTTTTGCAATGTTGCAAAGCAAATCGTTAATTTGCCGAGTGTTTCGGCTTGCACCGAGCGTCTTGCCGCTCTCCATTTCGTCCACAATCGCCTGAGCCGCAGGGGGCAACAGAGGAAGAGTAATCGGCTCTGTTAGCTTCACTTCTGTTTATCTAAAGCTACAGAAATTTATTCTAAATTATGCCGATCGGCACGTTTCATAAATTCTTCGACCTGCGTTAGCGTTGGCGAACCACCATGTCCACCTCGCGCTTGAATATTAAGCGCTGCTACCGCACTTGCAAACTCAGCTGCTTCAACCACTGTCTTTTCTTGCAAGTAGCTATGAATAAAACCCGCAGCAAAAGTGTCACCAGCGCCAGTGGAATCTACTACAGGAACAGCAAACGCAGTGATATTCCACGAGTTTGCGTGCGTGGCGACGAGACAGCCGGCCGCTCCCCGAGTAATACATACAATTGCCGGCCCGTATGCAAGCAGCTGTGCAGCGTGTAGCTCAAGGGACTGGGTGTTTTTGAGAGCCTGATGATTGACAAACAAAATGGTGATATGCTTTAAGAGTAAGCTCATTTCGTCGGCCTTTGGAATTACACTGGCTTCAAGGTCGAGCGAGGTACTAAGTCCATTTTCACGGGCAACCCGGGCTGCATACATGGCCGTATCAATGCACGCGGCAGTCGTGTGCATATGTCGTCCAGACGCAATAAGTTTACGGTCAAGCTCAATTGGAATCGGAAAAATGGCTTCGGTCGGTGCAACGACCAACGCTTTTTCACCACTGTTGTCAAGCATCACAACGCAATAGTAAGTATGGGCTCCCTGTTTGATATAGATGCCACTCACATCCACGCCGTATGATTGCAAATCCTTTCGCACCAAGTGGCCGAACTCATCATCACCCACTGGACCATGAAAAAGGCAACGGGAACCCAGACGACTTAGTGCTGCCGCGCAGTTGGCTACCATCCCGCCGGCGTACCATGCAGCTCCGGACGCGAGGATTTTTTCATCTCGCTGAGGGATGTGATCTACATCAAGATAAATATCTACATCGGCATCACCGACACAAATCACGTCAAAATGAGGGGTCATAATTGGACCTGAACCACGTCCCCATTCGCAAATGGAAGCCATGCAGGCCCCCGAGGTTCCAGCGGATGCTCCTCGGTCGAGAAATAATATAGCGTCTCACCCTCCACCGGAATTGCCGCACAGTGCCATGTACCCGGAGCCATCAGAATTGCTTGCCCCGGTTCAACCCTAAAAGCGCGGACAGTATGTGCCTCGGGGTTTTGACAAAAAACGCTCATGTCGCCGGGAAGTCCGACAGCCTGAATAACTGCGCCCGTTACGGGCAACAAGAATTCTACTGTTGCCTCTCGTTCCATCACTTCGATCCGCCCGCTGGCCGGACGCGTGATCACAATACCCAACTTAGGATTGGTGCATGATAAAATGCCTACGCCAAACCAGCAGTCCCAGTCATCACCCACCTTGGGTGCAGGAGTAGCCGGAACAAGAATAGCTTCACCGTACGCGGCAAAGTTTTCGACGGTCAGTGGCTCGATCTGTACTATATATTGTTTGCTCACAAGCATCTTGTCTCCGGGCCGGGCTATGAAGCTAGATGATCCATGTGTTGGGATCATGTTCGCGTTCATAGCGACGCCCAACTGTGTTGTCCTCAGCAAAGTATTGATAATGACCGATATCTTCTAGGGCTTGATTCATCTCGACCAGTACGTCGAGACCCGGAAATTCCCAAACCTCAACCCGTGACCAAAGGGATTGACCGCGGCATTTGTAACTTCCCAATCGCTTTGCCCCGGCAGCCTCGCCCTGCTTTATCACTTTAGCGTAATCATCGAAATAAGCACGACGTGCATCGGGTGACAAGTAATACCAATCGTCCTTTGGCTTCCAGAAGTTGATCCAACCGATAGGTGTCGAGTCGTGTTCCATATGTCCTACTCCGTATAACGCTGCAAGTGCACGCCGAAGCGATATTGCGGCTCAGCTATACCAATAATATGACGCGAATCGGCAAATTTGAAATCGCCCGCGGGTTCCAGCTCACTAATAAACCAATCTAACGTCTGCATATCCGGTATGATCATAAAAGTAAAATAATCCCAGCGGGAGGACCACCGGCAGTTGTAGTTACCAAAGGTCAGGACCCCACGGTCACGCGCACGCAGAAACACATCGCGGACTGCGCGATCAGTTTCATCCCATTCCTGCTCGGGGGCATGAAAAGAAGCATCCTTCATATTCCATAGCGCGAGAAAACCAAGGGGGCTTTCCGACTTACGTTTTAAGTCTGGGATTTCATGGATCGCCACTTTATCGGTCAACTCGGTATCGTCCAGCTGCAACCCAACAATGTGCTCTGAATCGGCAAACTTGAAATCACCAGCGGCGGTCAAGCGGTCCATCGTCTCATCCAGAATTTCAAAACTCGGGCATAGCCAAAACGTAAAATACTGGCGCTCACTCGACCAACGTGATCCAAAACGTCCATACATTTTTACACCTTGTTCCCGCGCCCACTGGAAAGCATTCTCAATCTTTGCACCCGTCTCTTGTTCTTCCTTTGCGCCTGCGCGGTATTCGCAATCCTTATTCAACCACAGGGCAACAAACCCAACGGGTTTTCCCGTCTGAAGAGAACCAAACATTCGTTTAATTTTTCTCATTTAATTGCACCTGAAAATAGTCCGCGCTCAATATAGCGCGACAAAACCATTGCACAAATCGAGCTTGGAATCAAACTGAGTGTGGAGAGCACCGCCATCTTCCAATACTGTACCCCAATACTTGTCACCTGGGAGGCGAGTAGAAGCGGCACGGTAACCGATTGTTCAAAGGTAAGAATCAATGCGAAAAGATACTCATTCCAAGTAAAAATAAATGAGAGGATAAACGAGGTTACCAACCCAGGTGTAGCAAGCGGAACGGTAATACTGAAAAAAGAGCCCAGACGACTTGCCCCCTCGATGAGAGCGCTCTCCTCCATTTCTACTGGAATCTGAGCAAAATAATCACGCATAATCCAGATCACCAGTGGCACGCTAAAGCTGATGTAAGCGAGGATTAATCCAAGGTGTTCATCCAGCAAACCCAGCGATTTGTACATAAGTAAAAACGCCATCACAGAGGCGATCGGAGGCATCATACGTTGTGAAATAAACCAAAATCCAATCTCGTTATTACGCCATCTACCAAAACGGTACTGAAAACGAGCCAAACCAAAACCAGCCATAGTTCCGAAAACCACTGCAAGAGTAGCGCTCACAAATGAAATTGCGAGACCGTTGCGAAAGGCGGAAGAGATACGTAAACTTTGGACCCCAGTAAACATTTCAGACCACGCCGCAAGGCTCGGCATGAAGTCGATCCACGGTATATACGTCGCACCACGACTAATGGCGATGGGCAGCTTAAACGCAGTAATCACCATCCAATACAGTGGCAAATAGACAATACTGAGCCATACAATAATGCTGGCGGTCAACACAACACGAGAAAAGCGGAGGCGCTTACGCGGCACCCGCGCGATAACATATTTTTCACGGGAGAAATTGGAGTAAATCACAGGGGGTATCACTGAGAGGGGGTAATGCGGCGCGCGATAGCGAGTAAACCGTTTGCGTACATAACCACTACAAACAACAACACGTAGGCAATCGTCGCACCATATGAAATGCTGCCGGCCTTAATGCCTAGATCATATGCATACAGGGAAACCGATTCAGTGGCTTGGCCAGGTCCTCCGCCAGTGACCACACGAACAGTATCCACTACTTTAAACACTTCCACACTGCGGATCAAAATTCCAGTCGCACTAAGGGGCATTAGCAGTGGAAATGTAATGTCGCGAAAAATAATCCAGCGAGATGCACCGTCAATCCGCGCAGCTTCGTACAACTCTGACTGAATCGCTTGCATCCCTGCGAGCAAAATCAGGATAAAGAATGGGGTCCACTGCCATGTATCCACAAGGATTAAAATGAGCATCGACAAGAAAGAGCTATTCGACCAGCTTGGGAGTGAAAAATTCAGTCGTTGGGCAATGTCATACAATGGTCCTATATTTTCATCTAAAACCATTTTGCCAATCAAATAACCGACCGCCACAGGACTGATCATCATAGGAAGAATAAAGCTTACGCGCAGAAAACGTCGAAACGCAATTTCTTCACTTAAAATAAGGGCAAATATCATCCCCAAGCAATATTGCAGACTGGTTCCGGTAATTACATACGTGAGGGTGTTAAGCAACACCTGACGAAAACTATTATCCTGAAATACCAGAATCCAATTTGCTAGAAACACAAAATGAGTTTTCTGACCCAGTAATCGCATGTTGGTAAAGGTCAAGCCAAAAGAGAACAATAGCGGAAAGATGCTGAGGGAAAAAATTAGAATTGTCGCAGGAAGGATAAACAGTCGCCGCTCAAATGAGGAAATCATGATGGATTTATCTCTGGGCTACCCGGATTCTGTAAGAATGCGGGTAGCCCAAATCTCTTATAACAATTAAGGAACGCAAGCCCTTAAGACTTAAGGGGCAGAAACTCCAATAGACTCTCGATAGTACTTCAACTGTTGCTCACGGCCAATACGGTCGGTAATCTGTTCCCACTTCTTGGCGGCGTCGTCTAAAGCCGCTTGTGGTGAAGCCTGCTTGGCAAGCGCTGCCGAGACCGCTACCTCAACAGCGTCCTGATATTCAGAATACCCAGGGATGCGAAGCTGAAAAACCATATTTTGATTTCCAAGTACATCTGAGATTGCGTCGAGATAACTCTTGGCGTCTGCATCAGACTTGAACCCTGAATTAACCCATGAAGCTGTGTCCTGCAGCGCCGACTTGCGGGCCGGGTTCACGCCGGATGAGGATGCGAGCGAGGCTTTATTCATTGAGTCTTTTGTTCCAAGAAACGTCGCCAGATCAATCGCGCATAGTTTCTGTTTAGCAGTCTTGGGCACGACGTTGACCCAACCACCAAACGCCGCATAGGAGGCGGTATTACCGCTCGTCGGTTTGTCCCACTGCTTTGTTTTGCTGTTGTACACTTGCGAATTTCCCGGCAAGGGAGCAAATGCGGCGAGACCATTGACGAGTGAGTTTTTGGGGTCGTAAACCGCCGGGCCCATATCCGCCCAATTAACGTTGAGGGGTACCTGTCCACTTGTAAATGCAGCGACGTTCTCCACAAAACCCATGTTCAAAAAGTTAGGGGGAGCATAGTCGAGGATGGTAACCCAGTCCTCAAGTGCTTCGACAAAGCCGGGATTGTTTATCCGAGCATTCATTGTTTCTGGATCGAAGAAGAACGCAGGGTCCTCTGGATGCTTGGCATATGAGACAGCGCGCGAAACGAAACCATGGAAACCATGCCCTTTGCGGAGAGGCAGCTCGGCAAAGCCATAGTGCTTTTTGCCATCACCCCAATCAGCCTCAGAAAAATATTCGGCAATGTCGCGGTACTGCTGCCATGTTGACGGCACCGCCAGATCATAGCCATACTTAAGTTTAAAGGGTTCTTGATACTTAGCGTCACCAAAAAGATCTTTGCGATAGGTCAAAAAGTGAATGTCACCATCCCATGGGTAAGCGTAGGTCACACCACCCCAGTCCAGTTGTCGTTCTCGATAAGCCGGATAGAGATCGTCCCAATCCATTTTTGCCTTGGCGCCATCAGACACGGGTTCGATGTAGCCACCCCCCATTAAGTCACCAGAAAGACCGTTAGGGATATTTAGAATATCTCCAACATAGGTATTGGTGCCCACTGCCGTGAGGATTTTGTCCTGAAGGTCTGCATACGGTACAGCGTTCAAATTTACTTTGCCGCCAGTCGCTTCTTCCCACGGTTTGGCACCCACCGCAAAGTATTCCACATTTCCCCCCGCAGGACCGATAATGGTAACTGTCTCCCCTTTACATGCTGAAGCAGCGTCAAAAGCAGTTGTAGCTTGAACAGCTGCTACGGTCGGCTGCGCCGCAGGCTCGGATGGTGCGGCACAGGCAACCGCGACAAACACGAGTGACGAAGCCAATAGTAAATATTTTGTGTGCATAATTGTTCCTTTTCTATAATCTCTTTGACGGAAAAAACCAATTAACATACCTTGAATCAGCTTGGGGCCAAGGGACACCACCTCCTTGTTTTAGTAGGAAAAGACTAATCATGATCGGGCACATAGTAATCACAAAAACAATATAAATAAAGCATAGTAATAGCCAGCGCTCATCAAGATTGGCTTTGCGCTTATCTACACCCGTCCACTGACCCAGAAACCATTCGAGTTTGGCCCTTAAGCTTGCTCAAGCGCCACCAAGCCATGAAACAAATTGCTGCCAGAAACGCTCATAATGAACCCAATTCACAAATTCGGTGGAGCCCCAGTGCGGGGAAACATCAGAAGCGTATGCACCCGTGCGCCCCTCACCAAAAGTGCCAACCACGAGAATGGGATCGCGCTCATGTTCGAGCAGCACTTTACTGCCTGGTTTTGCAGCAAAGCGGTTGTAGCCCAAAATGGCTGGCCATGGCGGATCGACGCCTTCTAGAATGGCATGGTTTACAGAAGTCATGGTCGGCGAAATGCCTTCCGGAGTCTCAACCCGATCATCAAAAGGTGAAATTTCAACCGGAAGAATTTCTTCTATTGAAGTTTTATGATAATGCGCTTGCCCCCCGAAACCACCAAATGACATATACCCCCCAAACATGGCAAAGCCGCCCCCTCGCCTAACGTACTCTTGTAAAAGGCGCAACCGATTAGGTTTTGGCTGCGTTCGCAAAAATGTATCGGGGTCTAGCAGAAGGGTATCCGAGCCAACATCGCTAAAAAGGATGACGTCGTAGGTTTGAAGGGCGTCCACCGTGTTGGGAAATTGTGTAGCTGCCAGATGACTGGGTAGGTGAGTCAGTTGCGCATAACCGTCCATTGCCCTTGCTAATGGTTCAAGTCCCACTTCATAATACCCGGTCGAAAAATTATTAAAACCTTTAACATGAGTTCCGAGGCTAAACCATGACTCGCCAACCAGAAGAACCCTAAAAGGGGTAGCTCGCATTATCTGTTATGTCTCCAAAGGTGAAGCACCTATATTTGCGATGCCGCAATACTCGAGCGCAAAGTAAGCGTAAATCTTGATGGATTGCACTAGCATTTCAACGTCAACACACTCGTTCGCGCCGTGAACTCCATCCAAGCCCGCCGCACCGAATGTAAGCAGCGGCTGTCCGCGCGCAGACAAATAGGCGCCATCAGTCGTCCCAGACATGCAGGAAAGCACCGGTTCTTGATTCAAGACTTTACGAAATGCTTCTATCATTTTCTGGCAGCCCGGATGGTCGGGCGGCAAGTTAACAGGTGGCTTATGGTCAAGCATGTAGGGCACCGTGAGGACGGGGGGGTGCTCAAGCAACCAATAATCACTTTGCACCACACCTTCAATAGCACGCTTAAATTCGGCCAGTGCATCCTCATAAGTCAGAGCAGGGTTGTAGAGAACACTGCCGGTCAGTTCGCATTGGTCTGCCATTGCAGAGTAGATATCGCCGGCGTGGATTCGCGACAGGTTAATGTTCATGTTTCCAGGCGCCATTAGCGGGTGTCGCTGCCAGACCGCCCACTCGCGGTCCAAGTTGTAAAGTGCGCTTTGTATTTTATACATCTTATCAATGGCGTTCACACCCTGCACAGCTGCCCCAAACGGACCGGGGTTTACCGCAAGATGGCGACTCACCAAACTCGTGGAAAGCCCCTGAATTTGGATCATAAAATAAAACTCGCCCATGTTCGCGGGGGCAATCCGCATGTCCGTCGGTTCCGCAATGATGCAAAACGGAGCGGTATATCCAGCTTCTGCCAGGCAATCCACACCAATTTTGTGATTACCGGTCTCTTCACCGGAAACCATTGTTGCAAGCAAATCCCCTTTTAGTTGAATACCTGTGTCTCCCAAGGCGCGGATTGCCCAAAGAAATGCGGCATTGCCGCCTTTCATATCGCTCGCCCCGCGCCCGCAGAGTTTTCCGTCAATCACTTCACCACCAAAAGGTGTACCGGCATGCCAGACCCTCTCCTGTTCTGGGGTCACCGGAACAACATCACTGTGTCCGTTAAACAAAAGCGCCTTACCATCGCCACACCCTTTTCGTCTGGCAACAACATTTGGTTGTTCGAGGGCAGAGCCGATTAAGTCCACCTCATCAAAAATGTGCCAATCTCGTATCTCATTGGCCAGCCACTCTTGACACCCGCGCATTTCTATTTTTGCGCGGTCGGCGAGCATATCTGGGTTAACTGACTTGAATCGGACATAGTGGCTGAGAAAGTTGAGGAATTCTGCCTGACTATTTTCTACATACTTCAAAACAAGGCCGTGTGCTTGATCGTGAAGTTCACTCATTTCTTCACATCAACGTGTTGAATATTGCGGCGTTGGGATTGCATAGCAGAAAACAGTGACCTCAATCGTTTCCGCCGCCCCACTTGGCACTTTCCCAACTGATCGTGCAGAGCCGTATAAGGGCACGAAGTGGAAATTAAAGCTTGCACACACATTGCCATTGTAGCGGGTAATTGCGTGTCTGTCAAGTACCCTCTTGCGCTAACCGCAACTCCCATCGTCTCATGGCCATCGACCACTTTTGTCACTTTTAAACGATAGTCCAAGAGGTACGATCAGCGCAACAAACGCAAATTACACAACGCCTACAATACGGCATTGGCAGTCCCAAACATTCAGTGCGCTCAGCGAGTGGCTGAACCACACCCACCCACGGTCCACCGCATGTGCTATTTCTGCAGCGTAGGGTTACCAACCCTCACTCCGCTCCAGCGGCAACCCCGTCGTTCGAAGCCCAGCGCGCAAGCATGGTTGCGATCGCAGTGCTTTCCGCCCCAACGCTTGCTACCAGCGGAATGCGGCCGCGCAACAGCTTGAGCACGGTCTGCCACTGGCCACGGCGCTCTTCGGCGCTAAATCGCAACACCTCTGAGACCATCGCCAGCACCACTCCGTCCACTCCGCATTCA
>SXGT01420765.1_pt1 | contig 15541 bp, 12 predicted proteins | sample 3176221 | NCBI WGS metagenome assembly SXGT01 (sample SAMN11356862, study PRJNA531348) | freshwater metagenome | isolation source: freshwater sample F1-120 | place: China: Fuxian Lake, Yuxi | collected 2017-12-25
AACAACTGTAATTTGCCGGGCCAACGGTGGCTTCGACTTAAATTCCTCCGCCCACCAATGATAAAGCCAGTCAACTTCTTTGGGTGAGTTTGATGAAATTCCGCCTTTATTCAGAATTGAATTTATCTGCTCTTCAGAAGTAACATCGATAGCTTTTATCACTTTTTCATTTTCCATGCTAAATCATCTCAGTTTGTTTACTATCACCTTCTTCAAATCTGCCTGCACGTCTTCCCACTTCTGCTCGGAATTGACCACCACCCACCGCCCCGGTTCGGCTTTGACCATCTCCAAATATCCCGCGCGGACCCGTTGATAGAACTGGATCGTCTGGTCGTCCATGCGATTCCATTCGGATTGATTTTGCTTTTTACGCCGCAACCCCACTTCCACGTCGAGGTCGAGCAAAACTGTCAGGTCAGGAGTCAAGCCGCCTGTTGCATATTTCACCAGCCCGCGGACTTGATTCAAATCCTGCTGATGTCCGTAGCCCTGATAGGCAATCGTCGAATCATAATATCGGTCAGAGATGACGATCTCACCCGCTGCAATCCTCGGCTTGATGACCTGCTCCACGATTTGCGCGCGCGCGGCTTGATAGAGCAGGGTCTCAGTGCGCGGATGCATTTCAACATTTTTCAGATCATGCAGAATATCTCGGATTTGCTCGCTGATGGATGTACCGCCCGGTTCGCGGGTGGAAAAAACAATATGTCCCTTCTCGCGCAGATATTCCACGAGATGCGGGATGTGCGATGTCTTGCCAGAGCCTTCGGGACCTTCGAGTGTGATGAACATGAGGGAAGTATACAGGGAGACAGAGAGAAAGTAAACAAGTACAAACAAAAACAGGTAAACAAGGTGTGCATCAACTTGTTTACCTGTTTTTGTGTCCACACTTTTTACTCGCGGAAGACGCGGACGTGACGTCGTGGTTCCTTGCCGTATGAATGGGAAACCAATTCAGCATTACGCGCCATTTCGTGCTGCAGTCTGCGGACAAGTGACGTGCCAGGAGGCAGATCCACCCAGCGTTCCCCGTTGAGGACTGCGGAGATTGCTTGCTGCATTTCTTCACGCACGCCATCCATCCTGTCACGCGGATGCTGCTGTTCGGTCAGGTTGTATAGGTCACCCAAAAACTGCTCGACCTGAGCTACTGAATTTGCGCGCAAAACATAAATGGGCATCCCGCGATGTTCGGCATCCATAACCGTCTGCTCGCGGTTGCGATAATACGTCCGCAGGGTAACGAGAGCGTCGGCTTCGTCCACATCGGTCACGATCACGGCCGGCACGCCGAGGCGCTTTGCGGCCTGCATTAATCTATTGCGCGCCACACCGTATGCAAACACGCGTACTGTCTGCAAAGGCGATGTTAGGATTGTCGGAGTCTGATTGGGAGTAGGACTCTGCCCTTCGATAACGGAATCAGGCTTGGGCTGAGTCGGCTCCGCGGGTTGACGTCCACGACGCGGAGTCTTAACGACTTCCCTCGCCTCTGTTCTGACCTTTGGGGCTGGTGCGGCTTTCTCGATCACGATCTTCCCTTCGGCATCGCGCGTGCGAAGTTCGGGCGGCACAGGCACGCCGCGCAAAAGCGAATCCACCGAAGCGGATATATCCAGATGCACAGCAAAGCGATCACGAGTCTGGATTTCGATTACCACATCAAAGGTTGGAGGTGAGCGCCGCTCGAGCACCGTTTTCTGGGTGCCGCGCCGACGGGCTTCCTCATCTGACAAAGTGACCGCTTCGATGCCACCGATCAGATCACTGAGCGTTGGGTTGAGCAAAAGATTATCAAGCGTTTGACCATGCGCTGTGCCGATCAACTGCACGCCACGCTCGGCAATCGTGCGCGCTGCAGCAGCTTCAAGCTCGCGACCGATCTCGTCGATCACGATGACTTCGGGGTTATGGTTTTCAACGGCCTCGATCATCACTTCATGCTGAAGCATGGGCTGGCTGACCTGCATTCGGCGCGCCCTGCCGACGGCAGGATGCGGCACGTCGCCGTCGCCGCCGATCTCGTTGGATGTATCCACGATAACCACGCGTTTATTTTCGGCAAGAATGCGCGCGGCCTCACGCAGAAGAGTTGTCTTGCCAACGCCAGGGCGTCCGAGAATCAAAACGGATTTGCCCGATTCGATAATGTCTTGAATGATGTCCACGGTGCCGTACACAGCGCGGCCCACGCGACAGGTTAGGCCAACGACAGCGCCCAGCCGGTTGCGAATGGCAGAGATGCGATGAAGGGTGCGTTCCATGCCCGCGCGGTTATCTGCGTCAAATTTACCAATGCGCTCGGTGATATGGTCAATTTCTGCGCGTGTGATTTCTTTTTCCGAGAGAATTACTTCCGTTTCGACAAAACGCGCAACGGAAACGCGGCCCAAGTCAATGACGATCTCCAGCAGTTTTTCGCTGTTGTTCGCCTTTTCCACCGCATGACGAATATTAAGAGGGAGGACGTCGAGGAGTGCTTCCAGGTCGTCTGTAATTCGATGTTGAGTCATAGTTAAGGTACCAGGTTTATAAATTTACATGTTGAAGATTTCAAGTTTCAGGCTTGCTGGCTGGAACTTGAAAAGGCGTATGCGCGCACAAATAATCTGCGCGGTTTGATCTTGAGGGAAATTAGAGGGAAATGTTGAACATGGCGGACTACCTGCCTTGTTGAGAGAAAGTCACGCACCGGGTATTGGTCACGTGCATATATATTATAGCAGTGTACCCGTTAACAAAAAATTAAAGGCTTGTGTTAATTTTGTTGAGTTGTCAGACCAATTGAGGTATTCTTCCTATGCCAATTCTTGAGCACAAGATACACAATCGGCAGGCTGGGCTTCAGTCCCGGCAGACTCACAGATTTTTTGCCAACAAGGTTGAGTTTGACAAAATAAAATTTTCCATTTCGAGCTTGCTGGTATTTTAATTCAACAGATTGGACTTCATCTGCCAACACTGTCGTTTGTCTGGAAAAATATTTTATAAGCAGTTTTTTTCCATCCACTGTCACAGATTGTGGTGCTGAAAACGATATTCCAAAAACAACAATGCCAACAACAAGCAGGACGAGGAGAGGGAGAAAAGCAAGGATGCCGGCCTCGGCATACATCTGCAGCAAAATAACAATGCCGATACCAATTGTGAATAATGCAATTAAAGGGAGGATCAGCCCGTATTCCAGATTTTTTGTCATTTTGTCCTGTTCCTGCGGATTGAACAGATCAAGACGTTTTGCCCCGATGTATTCCACAACCTCCGTGTAATTCGGTAATTGGTCGCTTGGAGCAACTGTCACATCACCATCAGAGTTGTGCAACTTAATGGCAGTTCCACTGCCTGAAACCCTGCTGATCTCCCCCCAACGAAGAGTTTTTGTACCGAGGAAGTTTTGGGAGGAAATCTCATCCTCAGAAATAATCGTCTTCAATGTCATCGAATAGAAGATCGATAAAAAAATAATTCCAGAAAAGATAACAAAAGGAATCAAAAATGGGTTGTCATTTCGTATTATCCATACCAGCACGCCAATGCCCAACAATGCAAGGAGTAAAAGGGCAAATGCAAGTTCAATTATTGAATGACGGTAGATACGTGGTTCATTCTGCATGGTAATTTCTCCTTCTTAATGGCACTTAATAGTCAGGTAAAGCCTCAAGGCAGGCAAGATTCCCATAATCGCTGGTTTATTCCACACTACCACTTCAGGATCGTTTTCACTTTATCCCAATTCACATTTGGAGAATCCTTCAGCAGATATAACTTCGCGTCATTGTATTTCACGCGCATATAATAATCTTCCGCCCATCCGCTGAGTTTTTCAGCGCCGTAATCGAACTCTTCCACATACGTGGGGAGCAATGTTTGAATGGAGTAGGCAAGGTCATGTTTATTATGTCCGGGCATGCTGTCCATACCATACCCTGAACTCTGTCCTGATCTATCGGGAGGCAGGTTGGCAATATATTTGTCGGATTTCCCAAGAAAATCTATCGCGACCCGATCCACATAATACGGGAGAGTACCCGCCCAAAAGACACCAATCGTCGCGCCTTCATCTGTCAGCTCATTAATGGCAATGGCGACTTCCACGTGAGCGCGGGCATAATCATTCTGATACGGGAGGTCAAGCAGCAGGAATTGGCCCATGAAACGGGAATTTGTGAAATACAAACCTGCGAAAGCCATAGTAATAAGCAAAACATTTCCCACCCAGGCCGGCACCTTGCGGGCACTCCTCATGAGATCCGAACCTGCGAGAACAAAGATGAGAAAGAGAAACGGCATGGTGGGAGCCATGATACGCCAGTAATTCCACGCATCACCGCCGACATAGATCTGGTAAACAAACGAGACTAGAAACAATCCAAATAAATATGCTTTTTGTCTGGAAATTCCAAACAAGATACCCACAATTGCAATGACGATCACAAACCCTGTTTCCTTCAAGAACGGCTGGACAAATCCCCATCCGTTTCGCAGTCGTTCATCCAATGCCATTCCGACGAGTTTTAGCGTGTATGTGTTCGGGACCAACTCTCCATAATATGCATATCGAAACACAAGCTGACCTGCGACAAACAACCCATAAAGTCCTCCTGCGAGCAGGAAGTAGTAAATCTGTTTGGAACCAAGTTTGAGGGTCGAGATCAAATAAAGGAAGGCGAGCGCCGCAAAAAGCAGGGATTCGTTTCGAGTGAGATGGGCAAGCCCGAAGCAGAGGGACATCAGCCACAAATATTTTACATCCAGTTTTTCGCCGTACAACATTGAGCAAAGCACACCAGCGCTCAACAAAAATGCCAGCAGACCTGTTTCCATTCCCATTAAGGACCAATAATTCAACGGGTAATACAGCAGGATCACGGCGAATAGTAAATAACGCGAAAAAATAGTCCCAGCAAATTGTCCGATTTCGAATATCTTCAAGGCAAAAAAAGCAGTGCCCAGCATGAAGAATATTCCCATCACTTGAATAACAAAAACAGCGTATCGCTTTTCAAATAAGAAGGTTGAGGCTGACATCACCAGCGTCATGAGCAGATTGGTATATCCCTCCACGCGCTCGCCGACATTCCAGACCAGTCCATTTCCATGCGCAAAATTCCATGCATAACGCATGGAGATCATGGCGTCATCAAATAAATTGAAATAACGCCGCCCATCCACTGCCACATACGAGGATTGGTAAATGAATGCAAGCGCCCATCCAACAAAGAGCATGGACAATAACAGGAATACCCAATTCTGCTTTAAGTAAGCGCGAACTTTCTCGACCACCATAATCTTCTGCATTTATTCAACGCCCAGTTCCATCACAGGAATAGGCGGTATCTCTTTGTTATATAACCAGGTATTAAAGAACTCCGTCAGTTCTTTTCCGCTGACGTCTTCAGCTACGGCAGTGAAATCATCGGTAGCGGCATTTCCGTTTTTATAGCGTTCAAAATATGTTTTTAATATCTCGAAGAATATTTCATCGCCAACTTCAAGGCGTAAGGCATGGAGGGTCAATCCTCCCCAAACGTAAACGCCGCCATTAAACAAGTCATCTGCTGGCGGCTTTCCTGGCGCAGGATAGTAGGCTTGATTATCAACCACATCTGCATATTGGGATTTCACCCAATCATCCAATGCTTCCCGCCCGTTGAGATGCTCGATCCACAGTCCTTCGGCGTAGGTGGCAAAGCCTTCATTAAGCCAGATGTCGCTCCAATCTGCCACGCTGACACTGTCGCCAAACCACTGATGGGATAGTTCATGCGCCACGGTCAACTCTGTGCCTTCCACATCCTCATAATCGATCATGTCGATTCCGTAAATGGATAGGGTTTGGTTTTCCAATGCCGATTCGAATTCAGTGTTCATCACCATTGAGCCATATACCTCAAACGGATATTGACCATAGACCTCGCTGAAATAATCGAGCATTTCACCCTGCCGTGCAAACGGTTTGCGGACCTCGGCAGGCAATTCCGTCGAATAATAATTTCTGATCGGAATGCCATTGTCTGACTGCATGTTTTCGACATCGAATTCGTCGATATTAATGGTGGCAAGATAGCTTGCCATCGGGTCGCGTGTTTCAAAAACAAAAGTGGTTTTGTCGCCTTTTTCCAAGGTTTCGATCAACATACCGTTAGCTGCAACCTCAAGCGGATTGGGGACAGTCACTCGGAAAGTATAAGTTGCCTTATCCCGCGGATGATCGTTCACGGGATAAAAACTCGCCGACCCGTCTGGTTCGCTCAGCACAAAGCTGCCGCCATCAACAGTCACCCAGCCTGTTTGTACAGGCAAAGCTACGGATTGCATCTCTTCAGGTGAGCCCATGTATTTAATTACTACTGTGAAAGGCTGCCCATCCACCAATGGTTTAAGCGGGGTGATGGTCACTTCCTGCCCCTTACGGTAATAATCTGCCGGCTCACCGTTAACTGTGATCCCATTTATTATGAATCCTACAAAATCCAGGTTGAAACTGCGCAGGTCTTGAAGCGCGCTCGCTTCGATGGTCGTGCTGGCAGACAGGTTACTTGTAGCCACATCATTGACTACAATATCCAATGTGTAATGGTCCACATCGTAGCCGCCATTGCCGAAGCCAGGGTAAAGTGAATCACCCAAGCCTGACGTGCCAGCGGATGGCTCAACCCCGACAGCTTCCTCGGGAACAATCACGGCTGTTATGGCAACTGAGGGCGAAACTGATTCGCCTGAAAGTTGACCGCACGCCATGGTCATCGACACGGTCAAAAGACAGGCAAGAAATATCTGTATGTGGTTATTATTTTTCATATGACATCCTTGTATTTAAGGCAGTATATCACGCTGGGATATTGTAAAATTATACCCACCTGACAGAACCATTTCAAAAGGAGTATCATGCCAACACGTCCCCGCTATGAGATGCCCGACTTTTTTCGCGATGCGCTCAATGCACACAGATTGATGAACGCCTACCTTGCCCGCCCGCCATATCAACAAAATGATTACATTGGATGGGTCACGCGCGCCAAACTCGAAGCCACCAAACAGAAGCGGCTAAATCAAATGCTGGATGAATTGGAGCGTGGCGGGGTTTACATGAAAATGAAGTGGAATGGATAAATCAGAATCATGAATCAAAGCGACATCATCCAACGAACAGCAGACTTTATCAAACAGGAATTTGGCGATGACTCCTCCGGTCATGATTGGTGGCACATCTACCGAGTGTGGAAGAATGCCATTGCCATTTGCGAACGCGAAAAAGCCGACCTTTTCATTGTTGAACTCGCGGCTCTGCTGCACGACCTCGACGATTGGAAATTCAATGACAGCGAAGATGAAACTCCGCACCGCGCCAAAGCCTGGATGGACTCCTGCGGTATTGATCCACAAATAAATCATGCAGTCTGCGAGATCATTTTGCATGTCTCGTATAAAGGTGCACAGGTCGAAAATAAAATGAAGACCCTCGAAGGATTCATTGTACAGGATGCTGACCGTCTCGATGCCATCGGCGCTATTGGCATTGGGCGCGCCTTCGCCTATGGCGGATACAAAAACCGCCCGATGTACGACCCTGACACATCAAACCAAATGCACGCGACCTTCGAGGAATACAAGAACAGCAAAAGCGCAACCATCAACCATTTTTACGAAAAATTGCTCCTGCTCAAAGATAAAATGAATACCGCCACAGCAAAGCAAATCGCAAAACAGCGGCATGAAGTTATGCTGAAGTTTCTCGATCAATTCATGAATGAATGGGAAGGCAGGGATCTGGAGTGAATCAAGTAAAGCGGGTGACACAGTTATTCTTTTACTTCGAACACCAAAGCGGTTTTTGACTCATACACCAGCGCATGTGAGTCAGAAGCGCGGACAGAAAAGGCAAGGCTTCGCAGATAATTTGCGAAATCACTTTTGTCTTCTTTTTGTGGAATGGCCACGATCAGGTAATCGTAGTCCACGCTGTTGGTGGCAGACCACGCAGTCACGCAAGCCAGATCGTCACACTGCTGAAAATCCACCAACTGCTCATACCAGGGAAAAAACCTCTCAGCCAGTGTCCACTCCAACCCTTGCAGAGTGGTTGCGCTGTGCTGCCTGGTCAGCGCGGGGAACCATTCCTGCATCGGGTCAGACATCGAAAACTCGCGCCCGGTTGAAAGCAAAAAAGTTTTTCCATCTTTCACATTGGAATTTACCCAGCCAATCAATTTTATATCCTCGGGCTTCAAACTTGTATTGACCAACTGAAAGTCGGCAATAGCGGCAACGAGGAGAAAGTAGAACGCCGCACCAAACACGAGAATTTGGCTGGCGCGCTTCATCATCACGCCCTCAGGCTGGCCGTTGTCCGAGCGGCTGATCCAGGCTGAGAGTTTAAGCAATCCCATTCCCGCCAACATGGACATAGCCAACAGTGCAATCCCCTCGCCTCCTCTTGGATCGATCACATAGGCAAGCATTGCCCAGATCAATAGAAAGAATTCACGCCGTTCAAATGCGATCCAAACACCGATCAAGGCAAATATTAAAGTTGGAAGGAAAAGATAATCATCCAAACCATTGAAGAGCATTAAGTAAGACTCAACTGTGCGCTGACTGGTTTGCCCTGCTGAAAGAAAGGGTTCAAATCCATGGCGCAAAAATACTGTCCCCCACCAGGGAACAGTCAACAAGATCGCGCCCACGCCTACAAGCAAAGCTGAAATGATTCCACGTTTATTGCGTCCATAAAAAAGGAAGATCAATATCCCGCCAAGTACAGCATGCAAAGCCGTTTGCGGGTGACTCAACACCGTGAATGCACCAAAGAGAGTGGTAAGCACAAGCCTTTTGAGAGTGTACTCTCTGAACAATTGAATCGCCTGCCACAACATGAGAATCAAGAACAACATGCCAAACGCACGTGTAATGCCTCCGCCCATCACCTGCCAGAGGAAAGCGCGCGACGAAAGCGCATAAATCAATGTTGCCAGTGAAGCGGTCATGCGCGAAGGGAGAATCTGCTCGGCAAATTTATAAAAGGCAAAAATTGCGAGGACATTGACCAAAGCCGGCAGCCAGAGCAATATCTGTAGATCAGAAACAGGCATAAGGCTTGAAAGAGATGCGGCGATATAAAATCCAAGCGGAGGATAAACGAAAGGAATATCCACAAAATTATAGGATGTAAATTGTGGAAGAATAAAGTGATTTGCTTTTAAATCACGGATCATCGAGTAGAACATCCCGCCGTCGTTAAGCGGAAATCCACTGGAGGCGGCAGGCACAAAACGAACCACTGCGCCAAAGAGCAATGCAGTAAAAAGAAAAAGTGCAGACCAATCCAGTTTGCGATCCATAAATGCCTCTCTATATGTTCATAAAAGCCCTAAAGGTTTTGAAAACCTTTAGGGCCTGAAGTGTCTTTGATCTTTGATTATTTTGCGGGTCTTACAGGAGGCTCCAATAATTTTGCCAGTTCCTGGGCGCCCTCCGCATCTGTGACAGCCAGCACCTCGTCACCTTCCTCAAGCACACTCGTGCCGCGTGGAAGGTTGATCTGCCCGTGACGGATGATTGCCGCAACGATACATTGATCAGGCAGACCGAGATCTTTTAGCGGTACGCCAATCGCCTTCGCTCCTGCAGGGATCTTCTCCTCAACGACTGAATAACGCCCGCGACGGAGCTTGAGGAGTGTCATCATATCGCCAAGAGACATTTCCTCCTGAATCAGGTGAGCCATCACATCGGCGTTGTTGATGGTTTCATCTACATGAAAGTTCTGGTCAAACAACCAGGCATCACGCGGATTATTGATACGGGCAACTGTACGCCTGGTCTTGAACAGGGTACGCGCCAAATAGCAGATGACGAGATTGGCAGCGTCGTCATTGGTACAAGCCACAACTACATTTGCCTTATCCAAACCTGCCTGCTTTAAAACATTCGGATCTGTCGCAACGCCTTCATAGATCACTTCGGTTGGAATTTCATGATGCAACAAGCTCAGCAACTCGCGCCGATGCTCCACCAATCGCACTTGATGATTTTGATCCAATAATTGCGTAGCCAATTGTGCGCCGGTTCTTCCACCGCCCGCTATAAAAACGAACATATTAAGCCTCCATTCCTTGCTGCAAGCGTGCTTGCAAGGCTGTTACGCCTTCCAATGTTGCGCTTACAGTGAGAATATCGCCGCTTTTCAGCACCGACTCAGGTGAAGCCATTTCGGCGCGCCCTGCACGCGTAAGCGCTGCAACAACAATTGTATTTGTACATCCAGATAACAAGGCAGAGACGGTGCGTTCTTTCCAGTTTTCAGGGATGGGCATTTCATATAGTTCCACTTCACCATTTCCGGCAGAAAATACTGCACGAAAGGATGCATCGATCAACAATTCCTGCAAACGTTCAGCCCCCCAAGCCGTGGAGCTGACAATCTGCAAACCAAACGTTTCAAGCATTTCACGCATGGCAGGGTCATAATTTCGAACAAGCACCTGTTTTACCTGTGGATAATGAGAACGAATAGCATGTCCGATGACTGCGTTCATGGTATCCGAGTTGGTAACCACAGCAACACCGTCAGCCGCAGCCACTCCAGCGCGCGTTAATGTATCCGCAGAGAGTTCGTATCCTTCAACAGTCCGCCCGTGAAACTCGGCGTGAAGACGATTAAAGGAGTTTTTATTGCTATCCACCACAACAACATGATGTCCAGTTTTAAACAATTGATAGGAAAGTTGCGATCCAACCCTTCCACATCCGATGACAATGAAATTCATATTTACAACTCCTTACGTTATTCTTCTTCATGTACATGATAAGGCACATTGGTAATCACAATACCATGCTGGTTTTTTAGCTGTTCACGTAGAATATTTGCAGTATTTGTATGCAATGCGCCACTCAGACGATTTTCTGCAACGAATTCAGGCACCACAATAGTGATCGTTTCACCTGGCTGACGTTTAGCGGCAATATCAGAAATATAACCCAATATAGGCTCAATGAAAAGACGATAAGGGGAATCCAGCAAAACCATGCGCACGCCTTCACCCCACGTCTCCCATTTGGCACGGACTTTTTCAGCATCGGCTGGCTCAATCACAACATGCACAGCAGTCACATCATCCGATAACATGCGCGCATAACGAAGCGCGGCAAGCGTGCCCTGGTGTACGCCGCTGACCGGCATGATGACGCGGTGGCGAATGGTATGAGGGGGAATGGCACCAAAATTATCAAGTGAAAGCGTTTTAGCAAGGTTATTATAATGACGGTGAATTAGCCAGAATGCCGCAACTAAACTGGGGATAAGGATCAAAACCACCCATGCACCATCTCGAAACTTGGTCACAGCAAAAACCATCATCACAACTGCAGTACAAACTGCGCCAAACCCATTGACAATCATTTTTAATTTCCAGTCTTTTACAAAGCGTAGAGTTGAACCACGTTCCACTTTTTCCTCGCCAGGTCGCAATTTTCCAATCTTATGCCAGCGAAGCGACATCCCGCCTTGTGAAAGGGTAAACGACAAAAACACTCCAATTGCATATAAGGGGATCAGGCGTGTTACGCTCGCATTAAAGATGATCAAGAGGATGGATGCAATGAAAGCTAAAGCAATGATACCGCGTGAATATACCAAGCGGCTGCCACGATACGTCAATTGGCGTGGGAGAAATCCATCCTTTGCTACAAGAGCCCCCAAACGCGGAAAGTCCGCAAAAGCAGTATTTGCAGCCATTATTAGAATGACCGTGGTTGCACCAATTAGCATAAGGTATAAAGTTCCGCGCCCAGCAAAGACCGTACGCGCCAGCTGCGAGATCACGGTCTCACTTTCCGACGGAACCGCTCCAATCATCTTAGTAAGAAAGGAAATTCCGAGGAAAAGTGAACCTAGAATTAATGACATCCAGATCAACGTAACGCCAGCGTTTTTACTGCGAGGCTCCTTAAAAGCTGTTATGCCATTGGAAATCGCCTCAACACCTGTGAGTGCAGTAGTGCCACTGGCAAAAGCGTGCAAAATCAGAAATGGTGTAATCTGGGAAACGCCGTGAGCCAATAACTCTGGGGGATCAATTACTGTTCCAAGTGTTCCGGTGAAAATCAAGCGAAAAAGACCCGTTCCCACAGCAGTGAACATCAATAGGATAAAAAAATAGGTTGGAACCGCAAATGCAGTACCGGACTCTTTCACACCACGCAAGTTCATCAACATAACAAAACCAATGAAAATTACGGACAGCACAACACGATAATCATGCAAAGCCGGAAACGCGGATGTGATTTGAGCAACTCCAGATGCAATCGAAACCGAAACAGTGAGAATGTAATCAGTCAGTAAGGAAGCACCAGCAATCAGAGCAGGGAACTCACCAAGATTATCACGCGCCACAATATATGCACCGCCACCGTCCGGATAGGCATGGATGGTTTGCTCATACGAAACTGTGACAATAGCCAATAAAATAACGATTGCAATGGAAATTGGAACAACATTCCCAAAGGCGATTGTGCCAGCCGCCGCAAGAATAACAAGAATTTCCTGTGTGGCGTACGCAGTGGAAGAAAGAGCGTCAGATGCAAAGACCGCAAGACCAACGGCCTTGCCGATGGTTTGGTGGGAGGCATCTGCTGTAGATAACGGACGACCGATAAGCCACGAGCGCCAAGTTTTCGGGGGATTGTAATCCGTTGTACGTTCAATTATGGATGTTTGTAAATTATTATCGTGATTAGTCATAAAAACCAGATTCCGGGTAGAGATATAGGGACACGCCTTATTGAAATAATAAGGCGTGATTATAGTGCAAATCCTTTTTTACAGGAGCGATTTAAGGAATCTGATAGGGCACATCTGTAATCACGACGCCGGGCTTGGAAAGCAACTCCTTACGAAGCATTTCAGCTGTTTGCATATGCAAGGCATTAAATATTTGTTTCGACGGAACGAACTGCGGCACAATAATGGTAATGGTTTCATTGGGTTGCCGGCTGGAAATTATCTCTTCAATATAACCAAGCAGTGGCTCCAAAAAGAGACGATAGGGGGAATCAACTATAACCAGACGCGTAATATTTCCCCAAGTCTCCCATTTACGCTGAACTTTTTCCGTCTCACCTGGTTCTGTAGAGATGTGCACCGCAGTGACATCGTCTGACAGCATGTGTGCATATCTCAAAGCCGCAAGAGTTCCCTGATGTACATTGCTAACAGGAACGATCACGCGATGTCGACCGGTATATGGCGGGGGTTCTCCATAATTCTCCAGCGACAGGCGTTTTGCCACGCCAATATAGTGTCGATGAATCAACCAGAGAACGGCAACCAGAATAGGGATAAGGATCAATACGACATATGCGCCGTCTCGAAACTTAGTTACTGCGAATACCAACATGACAATCGCGGTACAAAGCGCTCCAAAACCATTGGTGACCATTTTTAATTTCCAAAGCGGATCAAATCGCAGGGTTGAACCGTGTTTAACGATTTCCTGACCAGGGCTAAGATGCCCACTCTTCCACCAGCGCAAAGCCATGCCGAATTGCGAAAAAGTAAACGAAAGGAATACGCCAATTGCATATAAAGGAATAAGGCGGGTGACGCTGGCCTGAAAGAACACAATTAACAAAGATGCGATGATTGCAAGACTGACAATACCGCGCGAGTATACAAGACGGCTGCCACGATAAGTTAACTGGCGCGGCAAAAAACCATCCTGAGCCATGATCGCGCTCAATCTTGGGAAACCCGCAAATGCAGTATTCGCGGCAAGGATCAGAATGATTGTGGTCAATAGAATAACAACGATATAAAAGAATCCCTGCCCATTAAATATGGTGCGAGCCATTTGAGAAATGACAGTTTCTAATTCAGAAGGTACAGCACTAATTTGAACTGTAAGAAAAGATATTCCCAAAAACAGGCTGCCCAGAATAGAAGCCATCCAGACCAGGGTGATACCGGCGTTTTTGCTGCGTGGTTCCTTGAAAGCCGTAATGCCGTTTGAAATTGCTTCAATACCCGTTAAAGCAGATGTTACGCTCGAAAAGGCGTGCAAAATCAAGAACGGAGTTACTGCTACAAGCACTTCATGTGTGTGGATTAGCTCTGGCGGATCAACAACCATAGCAAGTGTTCCTGTGAAGTACTTTACCATCCCCACTCCAATGGTGATGAACATGACAAAAATAAACATCAAGCTGGGAACTGCAATCGCAGCGCCAGACTCTTTTACCCCGCGCAAATTGATCAGCATAACAAGGTTCACTGCAGCCACTGCAATGTACACACGATACTCATAAACTTCCGGAAACGCTGAAACGATTTGTGCCACCCCAGAGGAAATGGAAACCGAAACGGTAAGAATATAATCCATCAATAGCGATGATGCCGCAGTCAGTGCAGCCAAATCGTTTATATTATCACGAGCAACGATATAGGCGCCGCCGCCGTCAGGATACGCATGAATGATCTGTTCATAGGAAATGGAAACTATCGTTAGCAAAAGAACAATGGCAATCGAAATTGGAAACACATATGCGAAGCCCTGTGTGCCCGCTATCGCCAAAATCACCAAAATTTCCTGAGTGGCATAGGCATTGGATGAAAGAGCATCAGATGCAAATACCGCAAGCCCGACAGCTTTTCCTATGGTTTGATGAGGGGCATCCGCAGTAACAAGAGGTCGGCCGATAAGATAATGGCTTAAATCTCGCGGCGGCTTATAGGTTGTCGTTCGCCGAATAAATGGCGTGGATTTTTTATCTTCAGAATTTGTCATATAGGCACAGTTGATCCTTTCTTAATTAGAAAGATTATAGCGCAGGTTTGTTTTTAGACATGTCTGGCTCTTTAGGTTGGGTGAGAGGAATCTGTAAATAGAATGTGCTGCCTTTACCCTCCACACTATCCACCCAGACGCGGCCGCCATGATTGGTGGCGACAGAATGAACAATGGCAAGCCCAAGACCTGAACCATGCTGGGCACGTGCCTGACGCTGCTGGCCGCGGTAGAATTTTTCAAATAAACGCGGCAGGTCATCTGCTGCAACCCCAATACCTGAATCCTGGATGGCAAAGATCAAATGTCCGGGCTGGGATGAAGTACGTACCGTCACATGACCGTTATCAGGGGTGTACTTAATCGCATTTTCCAAAAGGTTGTAAACAGCCTGATGCAAAAGCGTCTGGTCAGCCTCCACTGTATTGGGCATATCCTTGGAAAGCTCCACGCTCAAAGATATGTTCTTTTGTGTGGCTTGTAACTGCAAAGCGCTGGTCGCGCGTTCGATAATATCCAACACAGACACATTCTCAACTTGAAGACCTACCCCCAGGTCAATGCGGCCCAGGTCAAGCAGAGTATTCACCAGACGGGACATGTTCTCAACGCCTGAGATAATTTTCTTTACATATCCCTGCTGTTGTTCATTCAACTCACCTACCATTTGAAGCATGGTTGCATACCCGCGCATCAACGTCAAGGGTGATCGCAGGTCGTGACTCACAGTGGCAACGAACTCAGACTTC
>SXGT01166862.1_pt1 | contig 15539 bp, 15 predicted proteins | sample 3176221 | NCBI WGS metagenome assembly SXGT01 (sample SAMN11356862, study PRJNA531348) | freshwater metagenome | isolation source: freshwater sample F1-120 | place: China: Fuxian Lake, Yuxi | collected 2017-12-25
CGGCAGCGCCGACGGCAGTGCGATGCGGCGGAAGGTCTGGAACTTCGTCGCACCTGCGTTGCGCGCAACGTCAAGATACATCGGCGGGATTTGCATGACGCCGCCAAGCGTGTTGTAGAACATCAGGAAAAACACGCCGATAGCGATGACCACGAACTTCGACGCATCGCCGACACCGAAGATCAGCAGGATAAGCGGCAGGATGGCGATCTTCGGCACCGGATAGAGCGCGGCGAAGATCGGCCCCAGTATCCGACGCGCGGGCGCGGAGAGGCCAAGGATCAGACCGAGCAGCACCCCCGGTATCGCCCCCATGGCATAACCGACCCATACGCGGCGCAACGTCGCCGCGATGTGCTCGAAGAGTTCCAGGCTGGCGACCATCTGCCATGCCGTGCCCGCGATGGCGCTCGGAGGCGGAAAGAAGCGGCGGTCGATCAGCTCGACCTGCGCCGCCACCTCCCAGAGCAGGAGCAGCAGCAACGGACTGAAGTAGGAGAGGATGCGATAGATCTTTTCGCGGCGGGCGGGCGCCTTCAGGCGCTCGATCTCCTCAGGAGAGAGAGAAGGATGGGCAGTCGTCATCTCAATCCTCCGCTGATGCGGCCAGCAAGCGCCAGACCTCGTAGGTGAGATCCCAGAACCGCTTGTCGCGGCGCATTTCCACCACGTCGCGCGGGCGTTCGAATGGAACGGGTAGGTCGGCAACGATGGTGCCGGGGCGCGGCGACATGACCAGCACACGATCTGCCAGCGTCAGCGCTTCGTCGACGCTGTGCGTGATGAACACAACGGTCTTGCCGGTGCGCTCCCAGATGCGGAGCAGTTCCTGCTGCAGCGTGAGACGCGTCTGCTCGTCGAGAGCGCCGAAGGGCTCGTCCATCAGAAGAATGTCGCGGTCGTCGACCAGCGCGCGTGCCACCGAGACGCGCTGCTTCATGCCGCCTGAAAGCTGGTGTGGATGCGCATCGGCGAATTCGGTAAGCCCAGTCAGCGCCAGCAATTCGCCTACGCGATCGCGCTGCTTCTGCCTGGGTACGCCCTTGAGGCTGAGCGGGAACGCGACATTCTGCGCCACCGTCAACCACGGAAGTACGGACGCTTCCTGGAACACCATAGCGGGCTGGGTCGTGCTGTCGATGCGCACCTCTCCGCTCAGCAGTTGCTCCAGACCGGCAAGGATACGCAATACGGTCGTCTTGCCGCAGCCACTGGGTCCAACTATGCAGACGAACTCCCCGCGCCTGACGGTGAAGTTCACGTTGGTGGTGGCGAGCGTGATGCGATCACCGGAAGCGTCGTAGAACGCCTTCACGAGGTTTCGCACCTCGATCGCCGAGGCGGAGTCGGCCGAACCTGAGGTCCGGCCAGTCTGTGAGACAGCCACGTTCATTGCTGGGCAAGCAGAGCGTTTGCCTTTTCCAGAAGATCGGTTCGATAGACGGACTCGATGTCGATCGGCCCCTCATATTCGAGCGCGCCACGCGCGCGGAAGAACTCTTCCTGCTCTCGAACCGAGGCAAGGTCGATGGAGCCGTCTTCCGAGCGGATCGTATAGGCGATGCCCTTGAGCGTCTCCTTTTCCGTGCCCGTGTACTCGGAAACGATGTCGAGGATCTTTTCGTCCTGCCAGCCACCATTGTCGAGCTGGCGAGCAGCCTTCAGAAAAGCTGCCAGGAAATTGACGACAGCGTCCTCGTTCTCCACCGCAAACTCGTTGTTGAAGGCGATGAAGCCCAGCTCCGTGCCGAACGTGTGATCTTCCACGAGACGGCGTCCTAGACCTTCCTTCTCGAGCTGCAAGGCGAAGGGTTCGATGCTCCACCCTGCCTCCAGCCCGCCATTGGCGAAGGCGGCAGCCGTTGCAGGCGGCGGCAGGTAGATCGCCTCGACATCATCAACGGTGAGGCCGCCCTTCTCCAGAGCCTTGGCGACCGAGTAAAGGCCGAATCCGCCCGGTCCCGGAATGCCGACGCGCTTGCCCTTCAGGTCCTTGACGTCGCGGATGCCATCCTGCCAGGCCCGCTCCGACACCATGAAAGGCGACGGCGACGGCACGGTGTCGGGCATCTTGGCCAGCGTGGCAACGATGGTCACGGTCGCTCCGCTGTTGATGGAGTTGAACAACCCCGCGCCCCAGGTGGCCGCGCCCGACACCACATTGCCCGAGGCCAGCATCTGGATCGTTTCCGCAGTGCCGCTCTTCGGCGAAAGCGTCACGTCCAGGCCGAATTCATCGAAGTAACCCAGCTCTTGCGCCACGAAGAACGGCGCGTAGTCCGCGAAGGGCGAATATAGGAACTCGATCTCCGGTTTTTCCTGCGTCCAGGCCGGCCCGGCAAACGAGAGCCCTAGCGCGGCGGCGGCCGTGGCTGCCATGAGATTACGACGGCTGATTGAAGACATCCACGACACTCCTCCTGTCCGTGCGTCCTTCAGTGGCCGACATCGGACGTTTCAGTCACTGCCCTTGAGCAAACGCAGCGCCTGCTGGCGAGCGCTTGCCTGAGCGGAAGCAAACCTACAACTGATGTATCACCGATGCAATCTGATACTTCAATTAACGTCGACCCCTGTTGAGCCCGGGAGCAGCGCGCTTTCCGCGCGGTGGTTGACCCGAGTTATCTGGCAGTTGCTGGATTGCAGGAATGCAACGTCGAAAACAGGCTCCGTTGCATGGGGCTGCCAATGAATTAGATTTACGACCGTTGTAGTCACAGTAGAGTTTCGGAAACCAAGGCAGGCTTAGAACGCGCGGAGGCTCGGATTATGGCAATATTAAATCGTGAGCAGCAATTCGAAATCCTGCAGGACCTTGCCGCCGCTTACCCCCACGCGGCCTTTGTAGCACCCGATCTTCAGACCGAATCCTTTATCGCCAATCTTCACTACCTGATGGAGCACGGGCTGGTTGAAGCTACGTTCCAGCGAGACCAGAATTTGCCGATACCGGACCCGTCGAGGGGGCGCAGTGAGCCGCGACACCTCGCGCGCAATATCAGGATTACGGCGCGCGGCATGGACATATTGGCAGCCGATGGGGGCCTTTCGGCGCTTCAGGCTATTGCCGATGAACGACGAGCCGATCGATGACGATGAACCTCACCGGGATCAGCTCAGCATGACGCTTCGCGCGCGGGCGAAACCAGCGTTGGGCGCTCGCGGATAGATCAGTACCTTGGCAAAACGCGGTTGATCCTCGGCAGGAGGCATCAGCCCATCGGCGTTTTCGACCGTATTTCGGAAATCCTCGCCCGCTGTCGCAACGAGATGGCCGGTCAGCGTCACGCCGCCCAGCCCGGCCGCGCTCGTGGTTTCCACGCATCATATGACGGAGACGCCGGCACTTCAGGTGGCCAAGCCCTCTCGCAGCAAGCGGCCGCGCAGGGCGTAGCGAGGGTCGGTATGGCCAGGCGCCGGCGTGTGCCCGGGCGGACAGAGGCCGCTCAGAAACGCCTCGTCGTCGGCACGGTATGGTTGCGACAACGCGTCGAGATAGGCATCAAGCTGAGCGCGCGTCTTCGGACCGACCAGAACCGAGGACACGGCGGCATGTGCCAGAACCCAATTGATCGCGACAGCCACGGGATCAAGGTTTTTTGCCTCCGCGTACGCTGCGGCTTCAGCCGCGCGAGCCAACGTCTTCGGCCTGAATTCCGTCTCGAACAAGCGTTTGTCGCCACGAGCCCCGCGCGATCCGGGCGGCGTGCCCCCGCGATACTTGCCGGTCAGGATTCCTCGGCCGAGCGGCGAATACGGCACGACGCCGATCGAAAAGTGCGCGCAGGCGGGCAGAGCATCGCTCTCGGCAGTGCGGTTCAGCATATGATAATAAGGCTGGAGAACGACCGGTCGCGCGACCCCAAGAATATCGGCTACACGGATCATTTCCGCGATCTTCCACGGTCGGAAATTCGACACCCCCCAATACCGGATCGCGCCCTCATCGAGGAGCCGCCCCAGCGCTGTGATCGTCTCGTCGAGCGTCGTCAGGTCGTCATCGAGATGGAGATAGTAGAGGTCGATGCGGTCGGTCCTGAGGCGTTCGAGCGACATGGCCGCTCCCCGCCGTATCCACTCGGCAGACAGGCCGCCCGACCCCGGCACAGTCGCCAGCGGATTGCCGACTTTGGTCGCGAGCACGCAGGCATCGCGATGCCGACCGAGAAGACCGCCCAGCATCTCCTCGGATCTGCCGCTTGAATACGAATCCGCCGTATCGATGAAATTGCCGCCGGAGGCAAAGAAAGCCTCAAGAATGCTCTCCGCCTCGTCCCGGTCGGTCTGGTCGGCAAACATCATCGTCCCGAGGCAAAGTGGCGACACGTCGGGACCGCCGGGAAAAAGGGGACGCCTCGCGGTCAATGTCGTCATGGCTTCACCCGTTTTGCGTCCCCGCCGTCTCGCGGCTGCTTCCGCTCGTTGCGTACGACGCCGGCCTCCATCATCCCGGCGATTGCTTCACCGCCATATCCGGCCTCCTTCAGGATTTCGACCGTATGCGCGCCTAGCCGGGGAGCCGGCCGTGTGACCCGGCATGGCGTTTCGTCGAGCTTCACCGGAAAACCGAGCATGCGAACGGTGCCATGACCGGGATGCACCACGTCGATGACCATGTCCTGCGCCTCGACCTGCGGATCGTTCAGCGCTTCCGCCAGGTCCTGGACCCGCCCACACGGAACGCCGGCCGCGTTCAGCCTTTCTATCCAGTCCCCTTGCGCCCTCGTCCGGGTCCTGGCGTTCAGCAGCGCATTGATTTCGTCCCGGCGGGCAAAGCGCTTGGCGTTCGTGTCGAAGCGCGCATCTTCCAACAACGCCCCGAGGCCGAGGACGTCGAGAAAACGCTTGAGAATGACGTCGTTCGACGGCGCCACCGCAATTTCGCCGTCCGTCGTCTGGAAGAGACCATAGGGTGCGACGAGCGGGTGGTCGTTGCCGGTGCGAACCGGAGTCTTTCCCGTCGCAAGATATTCCGACGCGAGATAGGCCATCATCGACATCGCGCTCATCATCATCGCGGTTTCGACATGCTGGCCCCGACCGTTGAGGTCGCGCGCCCGCAATGCGCTGACGATGCCGAACGCACAATAGAGCCCTGCCAGCAGATCGGTTATCGGCTGAGCAACGCGCATGGGTTCTTCCCCTTCGCGGCCATTGACGCTCATGAGCCCGCTCATCGCCTGGGCGATGAAATCGAAGGCCGGGCGGTCGACATATGGCCCAGTGCTCCCGAAGCCGTTGATATTGGCCGTGACGAGCCTTGGGTTCAGCGCCGCAAGCCGTGCCTTGTCGAATCCCATCCGCGCCAGGACGCCGGGGCGGAAATTGTCAATGAGCACGTCAGCCGTCTCGATCAGTCGAGAAAGAACCTCACGACCCTCGGCATTGTAGAGATCGATAACAACGGACCGCTTGTTGCGGTTGAACGAGGCATAGTACCAGGAAAGTCCATCGCGGCTGGCACCCTGCTCGCGGATCGGGTCGCCCGCGTCCGCCTCCACCTTTACGACGTCGGCCCCCATGTCGCCAAGCAGCATGGAGCAGAAAGGTCCGGAAAGCACCCTCGTCAGGTCGATGACCCGAATGCCGGACAGCGGCGCTTTCAAGCCCTCGGCATCCGGCGAAATGGCTGGATCGGCGTCCTCAACCATTCGCCGTCCTGACGGCATCCATCGGATGAAGATCGAGGCGGTGGCCGGCCTTCATCACTTGCCCCGGCAACGAACGGCCGATCACGCGCTCGGCGCGCTGCGAAACGGCTATGAGCTTCTTCAGGTCGATGCCTGTTTCGACGCCGCATTCATCCAGCATGTAGACGAGATCCTCGGTGCAGATGTTGCCGGTCGCGCGTGGCACGAACGGACAACCACCCAGCCCGCCGACACTGGCCTCGAAGCGGGTGACGCCTTCCATCAGACCGGCATAGACGCAGACTAGACCAACGCCGCGCGTATTGTGGAAATGGAGGGCGATGTCCGCCTCCGGCACGGCCTCGCCCAGCGCCCGGACCCGCTCGGCAACGAGCGGCGGTGTTGCCATGCCTGTGGTGTCGCCAAGCGAAAGCATCATGATTCCCATGTCACGGTAGGCGCGCGCGATCTCGACGACGTTGGCGACGGGAACGTCACCCTCGAACGGGCAGCCGAAGGAGGTGGCGATTGCGCCATACACGTCGATCTTCGCAGCCTCCGCGATCCGGCAGATAGCCTGGAACCCTGCCAAAGACTGGTCTCGCGTGCGGTTCACGTTCTTGAGGTTGTGGCTCTCAGACGCCGACATGAAGACGACCATGGCGTCGACTCCGGCCTCTACCGCTCGCTCCGCCCCTTTCTCATTGGGAACGAGAGCCGTCAGAACCGCGCCTTTGCTACGATCGATGCCGTCCAGGACTTCGGCTGCATCTCGCATTTGCGGCACGGCGCGTGGCGACACGAAGGATGTCACCTCGAGATGCCTGACACCGGCGTCGATCAGTCCGTTGACCAGGGCGACCTTGTCGCTGACCGACACATAAGCGGGCTCCGATTGCAGCCCGTCGCGCGGGCCGACATCGATCACGCTGACCTTCTTGGGAAAGCCGGAAACTATTCTGGAACCGGTTTCGTACACAGCGTCCTCCAACCTGATTGCGTCGGTCGACCAATTTGGTATACCGTCTGACAGTGGAGGGTCAATGGCATACGTGACCGGACAAGTCAGCCAACGGACAAGCAGCGTGAGCGAGGACGCGGAGCCGTCGCTCGGGCGCAAGGCCATGGCGGATATCCGATCCGATATCCTGACGCTGACGCTCGCGCCCGGCGAGCCCATCACCGAACGCTTCCTGGAAGCCCGCCACGGAGTGTCGCGCACGGTAATCCGCCAGGCCCTGACAGAGCTGATCCGGGAAGGTTTCGTGCTCAAAGGCGAGCGCAGCTACATCGTCGCCCCTTTCGACCTGAAACAACTGGAAGAAATCTTCGAATATCGCGAATTCGTCGAGGACGCCGCCATTCGCCTCGCCTGCGCGCGCGCCACCCCCGAAGCAATCGATGCGATCCGCGTGACGATCGATCGCGGTTTGACCGACTTCACGCCCGAGGCATGGTTCAAGGTCGGGCTGGACGTGCATGTGCAGCTTGCCGCGCTTTCCGGCAACCGTTTCATGCGCGATGCCGTGCAGGATGCGGTCAACCGCACGCTGCGCGCGCGTTGGCTGGTGGCCAGTTCAGCCGAAATGCGTGCTGTCGCGCATCGCGAGCACTGCGCGATCGTCGAACTGGTCCGTGAAGGCCGTGCCGATGACGCCGCTGATGCGGTGCGCGCTCATGCGCGCGATGTGCGCCGGCAAATCATGCAGGCATTGGAAGATGCGCGCCGCCTCCTGGGCGAGCGCGGCTTTGCCGGCGTGCTGAAGAGCTCCGGCCAGCCGGGCGGAAGTCAGTCACCATCAGGCCAGAGCGGCCCCGACAGTGCGGGGTGGAGACCCCGTTGAAATCCACACCGGCAATGAGGATGCCGGCGGATCGAACCAATAGACTATTCATTCAGGGAGGAATGCCAAATGAAGAAACTGATGAAACTTGCTAGCGCAGGCGCTTTCGCGCTTTCGCTCTCCGTCGTGGCGTCGGCGGCCGAGGAATGCATCGCGCCAGCCGACCCTGGTGGCGGCTGGGACTTCACATGCCGCACTGTTGGCAAGCTCCTTTACGATCTCGACCTCGTCGAAAACCCGGTCCAGGTTACCAACATGCCAGGCGGTGTCGGCGCTGTCGCGTGGGCGAATGTCGCTTCCAGGCGGAATGACGACGGCTCGCTCATGGTGGCGACCTCGACGGTCGGCATCACCCAGATAGCCCAGGGCCAGTATCCGGCCGGCACCGATGCCATGCGATGGGTCGCCATGCTGGGCACCGATGTCGGCGTCATCGTCGTTCCCAAGGATTCGGAATTTAAGACTCTGGAAGACCTGACAGCGGCCATGACCGAAGATCCGACATCGGTGACGGCCGCCGGGTCATCCGGCGCGGGTGGCTGGGATCACATCCGCCTCCTGATGCTGGCCGATGCGGCGGGCCTGTCGGGCGAGGAATACAAGGCCATTCGCTGGGTGCAGTTCGATGGCGGCAGCCCGGCCGTGACGCAGATGCTTGGCGGGCAGGTCGATATCGTGACCACCGATCTCGGCGAAATTGCCGGCTTCGTCGAATCCGGCGACATCCGCATTCTTGCAGCTCTGTCGGACGAGCGCATTCCAGCCTTCCCCGACGCGCCGACCGCGGTCGAGCAGGGCTTGGACGTAACCGGGTACAACTGGCGCGGCTTTTACACCGGCGGTGAGGTATCCGATCAAGACTACGACCGCTGGGTCGCCACGCTGCAGGAGCTCTACGAGTCCGACGAATGGAAGGCGGCGGCCGAAGGCAGCGGTCTCGTGACCGTCTGGCGCGGTGGCGAGGAATTCGAAGCCTACGTGCTTGAGCAGGCCTCGCAGATGGAGGAAATTTCCCGCGAGATCGGCGTCATCGAATGAGTGACCGCATCGCCGGCATCGTCATGCTGATCGTCTCGATCGCGTTCGGCATGACGGCAAGCAGCTACGAGGCGAGCTTCGGGGATCCATTGGGACCCGCCGCGCTGCCGGTGATGCTTTCGATCCCGGCCGGGCTGTTGAGCCTCGCCCTCATCCTCAGGCCGGATCCCGATCCGGCCTGGGTGACAGGCGGGCCGCTCATCCGTCAGATTGCGACAGTGGCACTGCTTGTCGCCTACGCACTGCTTCTTGAGCCGCTCGGTTTCCTGCTCTCCACGTTCATCGCCGTCACGCTGCTCGGACGAATTCTTCTCAGCGGATGGGCAAAGTCGGCGCTCTCTGGAGCGGTCATGAGTCTCATCCTTTTTGTCACTTTCGACACCCTGCTCGGGTTGCCGTTGCGTGCCCTCCCGGAAGCCTTGAGTTAGATCATGGAAACCTTCGCGCTGCTAGGACAGGGCTTCGCCGTCGCCCTGACTCCAACGAACCTGGCACTCGCGCTTTTTGGCTGCTTCGTAGGCACGATCATCGGCGCACTGCCGGGGATCGGCCCTGTCAACGGCGTTGCGATCCTGATCCCGCTTGCCTTCTCGCTGGGCCTGGAGCCGGTCTCCGCGCTGATCATGCTGTCGTGCATCTACTACGGCTGCATGTATGGCGGGCGCATCTCCTCGATCATGCTCAACATTCCAGGCGACGAGCCGGCGATCATGACGACGCTCGACGGCTATCCCATGGCGCGGACCGGCAAGGCCGCCGAGGCACTGGCGATCTCGGCGCTGGCTTCCTTCGTCGGTGCGACTTTCGCCACCGTCGGGCTTACACTCTTTGCGCCGCTGCTGGCCGGTGCAGCCATCTATTTCGGCCCCGCCGATTATTTCGCGCTTTATGTCATGGCTTTCGCGACCATCGGCGGCGTTACCGGCGCCAACCCGTTCAAGACGCTGCTGGCTGCGATGATCGGACTGATGATCGCTTCTGTCGGGCTAGACCCGGCCACCGGAACGGCCCGCTTCACCTTCGGTTCCTACCATCTTTATGACGGGTTCAACCCGATCGTCGCGATCGTTGGCCTGTTCGCGATCAGCGAGGTGCTCTTCTATCTGGAAACGATGCACAAGGGCGACCGCGAAATGGTGCCGCTCGGCCGTGCCATCCCAAGGCTGCGCGACGTCATGGTGGGCGGCTGGGCGCATCTGCGCGGGTCGGTGATCGGCTTTATCTGCGGCATACTGCCGGGCGCAGGAGCCTCATTGGGCGCCTTCATGTCCTATGTCGTGGAAAAGCGCGTCAGCAACAAGAACGGCACCTTCGGCAAGGGCGATCCGAAAGGCATCGTCGCGCCCGAGGCCGGCAACAATGCCGCGTCCGGTGGTGCGCTCATTCCGATGCTCACGCTTGGCGTGCCCGGCAGCGGCACCACCGCCGTGATGCTGGCGCTGCTGATCTCCCTCAACGTCCAGCCCGGACCACTGCTCTTCAGTAGGGAACCGGAAATGGTATGGGGCCTGATCGCCTCGCTCTACATCGCCAACGTCGTGCTCCTGATCATGAACATCCCGATGGTGGGGCTCTTTACGAGGATGCTGAGCCTTCCGCAGTGGATCCTGATGCCCTTCGTGGTGATGGTCAGCTTTCTTGGTATCTATTCGATCAGCAATTCGAGCTTCGACGTCCTGGTCATGATCGCCTTCGGCGTTCTCGGTTTCCTCCTGCGCAAACTCGACATATCGCTGGTCCCGGTGATCCTCGGACTGCTTCTTGGCTCGGACATGGAGAACAATTTGCGCCGTGCGCTCTCGATCTCCGGCGGCGACCCCTTGATCCTGATCACCAGCCCGATAGCGGTCGGCCTTTATGCCGTAACCTTCCTTGTCCTTGCAGCGGCATTCTACCTTTCCTTCAGCAACAGACACGCGCAACGCGCAGCGGCGGATGGACAGGCCAATCCCCCCGTTTGACGGCGCCAATGGGCAGCCGAAGCGCAGCGTGCCGGTTGGTTGATCATGTGGCCGCCGGTGTGAATTTGGTGCGACTTGTTGCCTTGGCGACCGCCCTAACTGGCGTCGGGACACCCAGATGCCGTTCATCCTGCCAGAAGGCTACCGTGTGGTAGCGCAAGCATGCCGACTATTCAGTCCGGCACCTTGTTGCCGGTGAAATATCCTGGCCACTCGTCGCTCAGCCTGTTGGCAATGGCGATGGACTGCGAGAGATGGAAGCCCATGGCCTCTTCGGCCTTGTCCGGATTGCCCGATTCAAGAGCGTCGATGATGTGGGTGTGCTCGCTGAGGATGCGCATGACCTTGTCGCCCAGCGGCAGGTGCAAAGCGCGCAGGCGGTCTATATGGACGCTTTCGCGGCGGATGACCGCGAATGTTCGCATGTAACCCATGGCCTTGAACATGGTCTCGTGGAATGTCTGGTCGAGCCCGGCGAATACTGCGAGGTCATCGGGACCTGTATTCTGGCTCTGCAGATCCACGACGCGACGGAGCATGTCCATCAGCCCGGCCGGCGGGTGAAGGCACAGCTCCCGCACGATATTGCGCTCGACCGAACTTCGCAGGAAATGCGCCTCGCGTGCCAGCGACAGGTCGATGCGGCTGACGAGCGTGCGAGACTGGGGATAGATTTCCACCAGACCCTCTTCCCGCAGGCGCAGAAGCGCGTCACGCATCGGCGTTGAGCTCACCCCGTAGCGCGCCTGAAGCTCCGCCCTCGACAACAGCGTACCCGGAGGAAGCTGGAGCGAGATGATGCGCTGGCGCAAGTCCGCATAGGGGTCCGTACGGATGCTGGCGTAGCTGTCATTCGCAATCGACATAGCCTCAGATAGCAGAAGCTAAAACTCTAGTGCAACAGCATGCGGGTGACGATCAGGCAGCCGTCCTCGCCGGGCCGGCATTGACATGCGCTCGCGAGAAGCCGTCACGCGGCGGGGGATCTGAACAGGTCCGGGCGCAGGAGAAGCAGTTCCTCCATGTAAAGCACCGAACCTGCAACGTGGCGGCGCAGGCATTCTTCGGCCCCTTCAGCGTCACGTTTCACGATCATGTCCAGGATCGCCTTGTGGTCAGCTACCAGCGTTGCAACCTTTCCGTCCTGCGGAGCCTGCAGGAAACGGATACGATCGAGATGCGCCTTCTTGCCCTGGATCACGGACCAGAGCTCCCGCATTCCAGCAAGGGCGAACAGCGCCTCGTGGAACTGGTCGTCCAGCGGCATGAATGCCTTCAGATCCCCTTCCACAAGTCTCTGCGCGACAAGCAGGGCGCGCGCCTCGGCCAGATCCACGACGGGCTGCTCGCAAAGCAGCCGGACGACCGGGATCTCCAGATTCGTGCGCAGGAACTGCGCCTGGCGAACGCTGCGCACGTCGATGCCGGCCACGAAAGTTCCGTGCTGCGGCGCGATGGTCACGAGATCATGCTCGGCAAGCTTGAGCACCGCCTCGCGCACCGGCGTGCGGCTTACCGCGAAGCGTTCGCACAGCTCGCGCTCGACCAGCACGGCGCCGGGAGGAAGTTCCAGCATGACGATCAGCCGGCGAAGCTCCTCGTAGACTCCATCAGCTAGCGACTTGCGACGTGGCGGCCGGTTCATTCGATGAAATCCCGTTTTGCTCCGCATAGCTCGAAAGACCCACCCTTGTCACCGCGATGGCCGATGACCTGCATATCCAAGCTTGCCATTGGTGCGCAAATATATTAGTGCCGCAGATGCCGGACAGGCATTTCGTAGTTCGTAAGGGAGGAACAACATGAAAAAGTCCATGGTCGCGACGCTGGCCTTCGCAGGCGCAGCGCTGCTTTCGACCTCGGCGCTGGCGCAGACCGACTGGCCGGCCCGTACCGTCAACGTGATTATCGGCGCGAGCCCTGGCGGCGACACTGATTTCAACGCTCGTACGATGGCCAAGTACTTCGAACAGATCACCGGCACGTCGATGGTCATCACCAACATGCCGGGCGGTGGTGCAACCATCGCCACGTCGGAGGTCCGACAGGCCGAACCCGACGGCTACACCATGCTGTTCGGCCATACCGGGCACCTGATCGTGACGGAGGTTTCGGGCCTCGCAGACTACGGCATCGACGATTTCGAGATCTGCTGCATCCCCGCGGTGGACCAGGGCGCGGTGTTCGTCACCAGCAAATCGTCCGGCATCACCAGCACGCAGGACCTGGTGGACAAGACCAAGGCCGAGCCCGGCAGCGTGATCTTCGGTACGGAGCTCGGTGGCTACTCGCACCTGCAAGGCCTTATCCTGCAGCAGCAGACCGGCGCCGAGATGCGCATCGTGGACACCGGCTCGGCCGCGGAGAAGATCACAGCGCTACTGGGCGACCGCATCCATGTCGCCGGCATCGCCTACGGCGCAATCCAGGACTACCACACGTCGGGAGAGATGGTGGTGCTGGGGCAGCCTAACGACGAACCGAACGCGCTTCTCGGCGACATTCCGACTTTCAAGTCGCAGAACGTCGATTTCGTGATGAACAATCCATACATCATCGCCTTCCCGAAAGGCACCGATGCGGCAATCGTCGAGCGTATGGGCGAAATCATGCGGGAAATCACCGAGATTCCGGAATATGCTGCCGATCTCGAACAGGGCTTCAAGCAGCCGGTTTCCTTCTACGGAAGGGAAGAGGGACTTGAGCGCCTGAACGCGATCCGTGACAACTACATGCAGTATCGCGACGCGCTGCAGGCAGCGCGCTGACGCCTCGTTGCGCCGGGCAAGCGGCGCGGCCCCAGGGCCGCGCCAGATGGCCTCGCTGAGGAGGAATTGATGTCGGCTATCCGAACCAAGGACACGGCCGTAGGGCTGGCGATGCTCGCCGCCGGTCTCGGCTATCTGTATCTCACAACAGGTCTTCCGCGCCGGGGCGCGGTGGACGCTACCTTCATCCCCTACGTTCTGGCTGGCGGAATGATCCTGCTCGGCCTGCTGCAGACGTTCGTCGGGTGGAGGCGGCACGACGCCGACGCGGAGGAGACGCCCGGCGTCGACGATGAGGCGCCGTCATCCGATGCTCAGGCCAATTACACGACGGTCGTCAAGACACTCGTCCTGTTCGCCACCTTCACGGCGTTGCTGCGACCGCTCGGCTTTCCGGTCGCCGCATCCCTCTATCTCTTCTTCCAGTTCATCGTGCTCACGCCTGACGGCCGCACGATCTCCTATTGGCGGTATGCGGCGCTGGCCATCAGTGGCGCCGTCATCACTTTCGTCTCGTTCCGCTACGGCTTCGACCTGATCCTGCCGGCGGGACCTCTGACGCCCTACCTGCCGTAAGGGAGCCAGGACATGTGGGACCTATTCACTCAGGGTGTCGCCAACGTCTTCGCACCCCAGATTCTGCTGCTGGTCACAGGGGGCGTCGCCGTCGGCATCGTCTTTGGCGCCGTGCCCGGCCTGACCGCAGTCATGGCAATCGCGCTTTGCCTGCCGATGACCTACGGGCTCGATCCGGCGGCCGGACTGGCGCTGCTGGTCGCACTCTATGTCGGCGCGACGTCCGGCGGCCTCATATCCGCGATCCTTCTCAAGATTCCGGGCACGCCCTCATCCATCGCCACGACGTTCGACGGCGGGCCGATGATGGAAAACGGCGAAGGCGCCAAGGCGCTCGGCGTCGGCATCGTCTTCTCTTTCATCGGTACAATCCTCTCCATCGCCGCGCTGATGTTCATCGCGCCGTCGCTTGCCCGTGTCGCCCTCTCGTTCGGCCCCCACGAATATTTCGCCATCGCGATCTTTTCGCTGACGCTGATCGCGACGCTGTCGAGCGGCTCGATGCTGAAGGGCATCTTTTCCGGCGTCGCCGGCTTTGCAGTCTCGACGGTGGGCATCGCTCCGGTCGACGCCATCCGCCGCTTCACATTCGGCCAGGTGGAACTGAACGCGGGTTTTTCGATCCTGACGGTGCTCGTGGGCATGTTCGCCATCGCCGAGATCATCAAGGTCGCGGAGCGCAGCGCCACCGCCGATCGCATCGGCACGTCGTTGATGGTGAAGATCAAGGGATTCGGCTTTTCGATGGCGGAGTTCCTCGGTCAGTTGCCAAACGCATTCCGCTCTTCCGTCATCGGCATTTCCATCGGCATCCTGCCGGGCATCGGCGCAGGCACGTCCAACATCGTGTCCTACATCGTCGCGCGCAGCCGCTCGAAGACACCGGAAAAGTTTGGCAAGGGCACGATCGAAGGCGTCGTCGCGAGTGAAACGGCCAACAACGCCGGAATCGGTGGCGCGATGATACCGCTCCTGACGCTCGGCATTCCAGGCGACGCGGTGACGGCGATCCTTCTGGGCGGCCTGATGATCCATGGCATCCAGCCCGGCCCGATGCTGTTCCTGACGCAAGGCGAGTTCGTCTACACCATCTTCGCCGCACTCATTCTGTCGGCGGTGATGATGCTGATCCTCGAATTCTGGGGCCTTCGCGTGTTCATACGGCTGCTGGCGATCCCAAAGCACATCCTGCTGCCGATCATCGTGGTGTTGTGCGCCGTCGGCGCGTTCGGCCTTGCCAGCCGCATCTTCGACATCTGGACAATTCTTGGCTTCGGCGTTCTCGGCTACGCCTTCGTAAAGGCCGGCATTCCAACCGCTCCCTTCATCATCGGCTTCATCCTGGGGCCGATGGCGGAGACCAATTTCAGGCGAGGCCTGCAACTGGCCGATGGCGACGCGACCAGCTTCCTGACGAACCCGATCTCGGGCGCCTTCCTGGCGCTGGCCGCGGCATCGGTCGGCTGGCAGATCTACCGTGGCCTCCGCCCCGCACGGACCGTGCCAGCCCAACCAGGCGGAAGGGGCGAACAATGACATCGGCCACATCCATCTTCAAGGCGGCGGTTACGGGAGCCTGGGCCGTCGATGCATCGTGAACTCAACACCGCGCCGGACAAGATACGGTTCGGCGCAAGACATTCGATCAAAGGAAGCGGGCATGGCGCGGCAGCACAAGAAAACACCTGAAACCCTACGCTCGGCGCGCTGGTTCGCGCCCGA